>Ga0179593_1497139_pt1 | contig 16117 bp, 14 predicted proteins | sample CZODoug2_1_08_16_FD_185931 | JGI IMG/M metagenome (GOLD analysis project Ga0179593, IMG submission 185931) | Vadose zone soil fungal communities from Angelo Coast Range Reserve, California, USA - CZODoug2_1_08_16fungal (PacBio error correction) | ecosystem: Environmental > Terrestrial > Soil >...
GTTCGGCACAAGAGCGAATAGAGAGTCGGGGAGTTTGTGAGGAACGCCGCGGCCAAGAAGGTTCCAAAAAGTCCTCGAGGGCGGGGGAGGCGAAGTTTCAACAAAAAAGCTCACGGCGGGGATGGGAAAGGCCGACAGGCGGGGGGGGATTTTCCAAAGGGAACCTCGAGCTGAACCACTCGCTGGGGTTCCAATTCGGCAGGACCGCCCGCAAACTTCCACCGCCTGGATGAGCACAAACAGGAAAAGCAGCCACATGCGCTGGAGACACGGAAGGGAACAGGAGGAAGGACAAGGAAGCAACCAATGGAACCAACTCTTGGATGATGCGCGGAAGGAGTCAGACACGACGCCGACCATTATCCGAGCAAAAGAGCCGAAACACAGAAAAAAAAGAAGAAAAAAAAAGAAAGAAAGATAGTGTGTGAATCAGTCAATCGAGCACCCAGAAAACGCGCAAGCTTCTGGGGTCGAAAAAGTGTGCGGATAAAAGAGCGGTGCACTCCATAAAGGAGAAAGAACGAAAAACCCGCGAGGCGGGATCGCAGGGCCGATGAGGTAAGACAGATGGTGTGAAGACTTTTGCGGCCGAGGAGACAGGAAGCCATAAAAGAAACAGAAAAAGAGCCAGAAAGCCCTACCATTCCCCACAAAGGGAATGAGAAGGAGAAAATCTACTACAGAAAGTCGCACAAACTCCGGATCCGAAAGACCCACCCAGCACGTTGGAGCAAGAACGTCGTAAGTCCAGGTGAAGCGCGTTAAGAGGAAAAGAGACAATTAAAAACGCCGCCCTACACGAAGCAAGTCTAAAAGAATCTTGGAAGATGGGGGAATTCAGGGGGTGGTGCTCTGAACAATACGCCCACCTCAAATGCCCCGTCGTGTCGTAATGGGAATATAGGGGCTGAAGGTTAACGGGGGATGGCGGAGCCGCAATTGGTCGAGAACTTTCCAAAAGAGCTACGAACCCCCCCGATCCGCGAAAAGTAGGTCAAATTAACCGAGCCCCATTGATAAGGGGTGAAGAAAATGAATGTCCGCCCAATTTCCGGGAGGCACACTTGCAATCCCCGATAAGGGTTCTCTCTTTACCGCCTTACCCAGGCATATGGAAGCATGCGGCGAAGCCTGTACTAGCGAAAGCCGTCCGATAAGTCCTACCCCTCATTCGAGGACCCGAATTGGCACGGTAGCAGCGGGAAATAGAGCCCGTAAACCCCACGAACGAAGGGGCGGGCGCCTTTTTTCTGGCCCTCGGGAAGCAGAGGGCGCAGTGTACGTCCATTGTCTCGAAGCCAGTACTTTCCTCCCAGGTAATGAGAATTCTGGAAAGAAAAGAATAGAGCCACTACTAATGACTCCTAGGACGTCGTTCGGTCAAACATGCTACCCGCCGGAAATAGCGCCATTCCCCTCGAAACGTCACCTCCACCCGCCAATGATCGCGCGAGAGATTGTACGTTACCAAAACTTACGAAATTTGTAGCATGGCAGACTTGAAGAGTAGCCTCCGACTTGGGCCAAGAACATTGAAAAACCACAGGGCCCCGGGAGATCACGGGAAGGTAATGTCCCCGGTACTAGATTATTACCATCTTTGAGGGGGGAAAAAGGGACTCTAAATCAAATAACTCGCATCATGAGTTCAGAAAAGAGGTGTCTTCCAGGCCCTCAGGACCTGGGTGAAAAGAGTATTCTTGGGTCAGCGCGGCGTACATGGCCTCCCTGCATCTCAATTTTCTATCTGCGAGCCTGACTTAAGTTGTCCGCCAGTGGGGTGCCGCCACAACTGATCACTCTTTGAACAAAAACCTAGTCACTCCTAGAAACTCACTCTCACTCGCAAAGGTTGCTTTGTAGCAAAGCTCGCGTCCTCAAAAACAACTACCGTGATATAGGGGGCGCGAAAGTGTTACAGAAAACTTTTGAAGAGAGCACGGACTTTGAGCATGGGCGACGGGGGGGTCTTACGAACGTCTAGAACGGGGAAACGGTCCGAGCTAATCGGAAGAACCCTCCTCACCAGGGATTTCCTTCGAAGGTCGCCTTCTTAACAGGGTGGGCGCGCGCACGGCGATCGAGATGCCAGAGGGAAGAGCGAACACAAACGACCATTGCGCGCGAACGAAAGAAAGACGGCGAGTGAAGTTGGGGAATAGAAAAAATGGCAAAGGCGAGCGTCACGGTTGGGCAGGACGCCCAGCACCCGCCCAAAATACCACGATCTCTTCAACACACAACCGTAAAGGGAAAAAGGGGACACAGTAAGGTGCAGGTCCAAACCAACGCGGACCGCTCGCAACAATTGACGCGCCATCACGAAAAACGGAAAATCGAACGGGACGAGCCCCTGGTCCCCTTTGTCAGGTCGGCCGCGAAAGAGTTTCGCAGAAACAGTTTGGACTGCACTGATTCAAAACGAGTCGACGCAAGACCGTCTGGGCCAAGGGGGGGGGGGTTTACTCTAAAAGTCAGAAAAAAAGGCCCTTCCAGGAATAAGGGGTGGTCTTGGCATTTGGTCGAACACGTCGCGGACTATATAATTACGGTACTTAATATAAACGGATAGCCCCAAAAAGCCCCACATCGACTTGGAAACCATCCCTCAGAAAAAGAAAAGTCGGGGTTTAGAGAACAGCTCAAAAAAGAATTCCTACGGTTGGGCCCCGACAGTCGAGCTTTTCCTTTCATACCCAATGTCATCAAACGTTGTAACCGGCCCATGATCCGACCGACTCTTAAGGCAACTCTCGGGGAGCCCCGTTGACGGCGGGCCCCCTTTAAAAGGAAATGGAACAGCCTCCCGTAGTGGCGTGAGGGCCTGTTTTGGTTGCCCGGAAAAACAAGTCTCCATTGGGGGACAACTCCTCGAAAACCCAAGAAAAAGCCTGGTGGCTGCGGAAGCCTTACAGAGGGGAAGAAGAGTTGAGGAAAGCAAAGAAAAATGAATTTTCGAAAAGCATGTGCCGCAGCCGTATCCGCGAATCCCAGACCGTGATCACTTAAAACGGGGAAACTGGGAGGAGGTGGGGAGCAGCGGGCATCCCCGAAAAACAGCACGAACAGGGGTTGGGGTCCAATGTCGACGGTAACTTGGGAAAGGATACCGCCGACCCGGTCGTCAAAAATGGGGCCAGAGTTCGCAAAAATCCCTGGCCCGCGAATCGTCCGCGGAGCGGACGAACCCGACGTCGAAGGCCGTCAAAAGTCCTTCAGATCTGACTTGCCCTTGCAAGCCAGTTCAGTTTACCACCCTCCATTCAGGGCTTAAAACAAAGTTCCCGACCGGCGCCAAAAGGGCCGTCAGAGAGGGGGCCCCTCTCAAAACAACCGACAAAAGAGTCATCCCAAAAAAAATATTCAACTCACCCAAAAGTACGGAAAAGGAGAATTTTCGAACCGCGTTGAAACCCCATCGGTAACGCGGAAAAACTCGGAAAGCGCCACGGGGGCGGAAAAGTATCGTCGAAGAAGGAAAGGGAACCATCGCCCGGGCAAATTTGGACTCCGCAAGTGCTAATAGACGGTCATTAATTGCCGGGCAGCGGGACGTCTTCTCTGACGAACGCGGGTCAGCGGGGGCGGGGTTCATCGCCCCTTTGGGGAGCCTCCCCCCCCCCTATCAACAGCGCTCTAGAACTAGGGGAAACTTGGACCCATGGCCCGGTCTAACCCGGGATCGGGGGTAGCGGCCAAAGCCAATTAGGAAGGGAACACTCCCAATGCGGGGGGCACCTTGTTCGCACCCAAGGGCATCCCCGGGAAAACCTTACAATGAAACCGGTCTCTAGGGAACCGTACGCGAAAGGCCGGGAGCGTTGGCAGGTGTCAGCGAAACGCCACGGGAGAAGAAAAAGAGAGTTTGAAGACCCTATTGAAAAAAAACCCGGAAACATACTTGGGCTTTACCCTCTTTTCGTCAAGCGCGCATCTCCTCATAGCCACCATAACCCTTTCTGAGGGGCTAAACTGACGAGAATACTGACTTTGGGTTAAAAAGGTCGGTACACACCCGTATGTTTAATGGGGGAGGAAGGCTCGTTTCTTATCCTGAAATGAGAGAATTTGGGAAGTTGCCTGCAAAACCCGAGAAAAAGATCCAAGACCATGTGGTGTTCTCTCATGCCTTGTTTGGTTTTTCCCTAGCTGAAAAAGAAAAGGATGGCGCCGCAAAAAGCTGTTAAGAAGGAAAAAAAAAAAGGTGTGGGACGCAAGTTGCCCCAAAAGCTAATGGCCCAAAAAGAAAAGAAAGAAAAAAAAAAAAAAAATCTAGTGGATTTCTTTGAAAACCGGTCAGGTTTGGATGGTACAAAAGGCACTGGCGGATTCGAATATGAAAATCATCAATTCGAAACCGTTCTATAACTGGGGGGTTTCCTCTGGCGAATGGAGGGGGACCATCTGCTGACGAGCAGGGCAGTTTGCTTGTCTGTTTTTTCCGGCGAGAAGGGGGCTCCGTGGGAGGTCCGTGCTAACATGAAAATGCGCTGATAAAATGGAAGATTGGGAATGGGCCGCCCGTGGCGTGGGCCCTGACTCAGCTGAAACGGCCAAAAGGAAAGACGGGGCCCAGAAAAGTGTTCTCCAAGCCCCGCAGGGGAATGACTAAAAGTACACACGTGTGGGGGGCTAACGCGCCCACGGGAAAGGGAAGGCGATTGCGGTCCGACGGATGGGGAAAATTAAACCAGGGGTCAACAAGCCAGAGAGTCCACAAAGAAAAATCGCGCCGCGACTCAAGCGTGGAAAAACCAGAAAAAACTGTGAAAGCGAAGGGGTTCGACAGGAAAGGAAAAATAAACGCGACGGGGTACAAAAGGTGGGTTTTGGAAGTGGGAATTGGGACTGCAGGCATTTCACGATAACAAAAAGCGTAAATTTCTTCCTCAAACCTAATCATGAACGTGCTGAACTCTCGGACTTAAAAAGAAAGGAAGGGAGGAGAGAAAAGGGGGTTTGAAAAGTTCCGCACGGCAAGGTGAAGAAAAATAGCGTGGGGGTGGAGAAATAACTCCTGGGCCGCCATCAAGGGATCAACAAGTCTGCAAAAAAAGGCGTTGAGAAGCAGGAAAAATATCGAAGAGGAGGTAGGGGTCACGCCGATAGGCTGAGATGTTTGTGCTCGTGTGAGCCACGGGAACATATAATCAAAAGGGTGTCATTCAACGTCGAAGGACCAAAAAAAACAGACCCTTCCTGGGCCGCACAGGGTCCGCTAAAGCCGGGGGGGGAAAGTAAGAACCAACAATGGCGCGTGAACCAAAGCAGAAAGCCCAAAGGGGAGACGAAGAAAAGTCAGGAAAAGACCTCCAAAGGCCCAAGTTGAAAAAGAGACTGGAGACAAACTCTCAACCACGTCAGCCCAGCGTCCTCGCAACAAAAGAAAATGCACTGTGGATCGGTCTGCGAAAGACGAAACTACGCCCGTACAGGAAATCCTAACCCGAATGGGCAGGAATCTTTTACCGAGATTCCACAGCCCGGTGAAGAATAGAAAAACGTAAGAAAGCCGTTCCACGTAAGGGCCGGTGGAGCGCAGTCGGAATGAGAGGGGGATGAAACAGCTTTTTTGGGAAAGGGAGGTCGATCGTCACCAATCCTAAAAGGGAGAGGCAAACAAGGCTCCGGCAGGTAGACTGCGGGGCACTGCCAACCAACTCGTGAAGAAGTAGGCGCCTTCGTCCCCCCAAAAACCCCCCAAGCCCAGGGCTCTAACGACTGCGGTTATCGGCAAGATGATCTTGGATCAAAAAGGCATCTAGGACTAATATTAAAAACTTCCCAGGGGTGACCTTGCCTCTTCACAACGATGTAAGGTTGGGGGGGGGGGCTGACGACCTGGTGTTTTTTTTGTAGATTGGGAGAAACAAAAAAACCCCCCTCCCTCTCACTCCCACTTGGCTTAAAAAAAGGGAATGGGAAACATATCGGGCCAGAAAGGCACGATGCGCCGTAGACGGAGAAAAGGGGGGGGGGGGAAAAGAAAGGTTTGTTCTTCAGCACCGGGGCGAGCTATCCCCCAACGAGACCGATAGCCTAGAGACGCCATGGCAAAAATCCACGGTCCTGAAAATAAATCTTTGCAAGATGCCCAAAGGTTAAACGGTAAGCCCTGACCGCTCTCTGGCAGCGATCTAGAAAGTACGGAGACGAATGACCCGGACGTGCCAAAGTCATAATCGCTAGAAAGGGTGAAAATCAGTTACTAACCAAAAGCACTCGGAGGCCTAAATAGGGGTCGCCACCCTTGATCCTTCGCGCCGCGAAGGGGGGTGGGAATCACCGAGGGAAAATATAGAGTCAAATCGAAGACCGCGCTGCGCAATTTTTTCAAAACGTCGTTCAGGGGCGCGAAAAATCGATGGAACTGCCAGAAAAAGAACGCGACGTAGAATGCACAAGGCAAGGGCCGGCCAAAGAAAAGAGATGGGAAAAAGAAGTAGAAAGTAGGGTTGGTTCCAAGAGAACCCCGGTCCGCAGTGCGCCGGCCAGGACCGCGCAACCGACCACCGAAGACCAGGGAATGGCGGGCCGTCGGTACTCAAACGTCGACAATGAAAAAAAAAATGGTAGGAGTTTAGATCGAGCCGGGACCCATCCGTCCCACAGCCATGAATGAACCCAGGTTAACAGGTCTAGGAAGAGGCGACTGGTACGAAGCGGGGGGCAAACTATAAGGGAGGGCGAAGAATCACATGCTGCGCCGGCAACTCGCAAAAAGCGGGGGTTCCCCGGGGGTCTAAGGCTCAACAAGGAAAACTGGGGGGAAGGTTCCGACGTGGCAACATTCGTGGGCTGCAAGGCTGCACAACAGTCAAGAAAGGGGGGTGGGTCACTCAAGCAAAAAATTCCGTGCACGGATCAAAATATGAGGGGTGGGAAGCCGACCTGCGTCCGCTTAAGATCCGTGCAGAAGGGCCTGACCAAAAATGCAGGTAAAAGAAAAAATAGCGGGGGAGAATAACGTTCTGAAGATGGGGGCTGGGAAGGTAAAAAAGGGGCGGCGAGGAGGGGAGAAAAGCAAGCAACCGGGAGCAAGTGGCGACTTCGGTACTTGGACGGCGGGCCGAAAGTAGAACAGATTGCCCTCCCGCCGATTCGTCAAAAGGAAACACAATCTCCCACCCAATGCGGAAAAGGAAAAAAAATCAAAAGTCCACAGGAAACGCAGGGGCGCCGGCCAAAAAGGGGATCGAGATTCAGCACGAGACGTGGAAAAGCGCCGCCAAACTGGGATCGCTTAAAGGAAAAAAGATAAAAAACGGGGTTGAAGAGTTCTGATAAGAAAAAAGGCCTTCAAAGGGGCGAAAGAGGAGTTGGTCGCGGAAGCACGGCCACGAAAAAAGGGACAATGAACGAAACAAAAAAAAAAAAAAAAAAAAAAAAAAACAGGATGAGGAGGAAGAAAGAGGGGGACATCGTGGCCAACGTTCCAACAGAAAAAAACAGACCCCTGACGGAATGGGCCTATCCAGCATACAAGACAACGGAACACGAACGCACCGTGGTCTGTCCCAAAATTGCGCCCGGCGACTAGAAGGAACAAAGCGCTTTTTGGCAAAAGGGGAAAGGCCAGATCCCGACAGAGGCGCTTCGTCTCCTCTTTGCGTCCTTTGGGAACTATGAAGGAAAGCTAGAGGACATGGGGGGTCCGTTACCGGAGCTAGTGGCTCTGCTACTAACATATAGCCTCTGGGGCAGTGAAATATAAATGGAGGGTGAGCTCCCTTCAGATAAACTAATACTCAAAAGGGGGATACAAAACTCCAAGGGGGTCGAAATCTCTAAGAGGGAGGGGACAAAAGAGGACAAAATTCCAAAAAGTAGTGTTTTTTAGAAATCGCCCGGAAGGGGCCAGAAAGTTCTACCCTGATAATTGGGGGTCGTTGGGTCATGGGAGGGAGTTTTTATCTTGCCCGAAGGTTTTTTCCGTCATGAGGAGTCGAAACCACCAATCTTGTAGAAAGGGGACGCCTTCACAACTGGCATGGTCCTGATACCTGGATTCGCCCAGTTGAAGGCCTATTCGCCCCTCCTGGACACTCCTTAACGCAGAAAAAAACGAATTCCCTATTTGGGAAACTCACAGTACACAAGCCCTTGGAGAAATAGTCTTACGGTGGATTTCTGCTCTCCAAAAGGATTCGAAAACGGCCCTGAATGGGTTGTACCCATCGTCGTATAGGGAGAAAGGACCGATCCGGACCTGGGGTAAACGGTTGGCTGGGGAAAAGGTGAACGGCCGAAGCGATAGAAAAAACAATCCTAAGTGTTTAGGGAGCAGGGGGGAGAGAAAAGAGGGAAACTCCGCACCAACACCGGAATGGTGCTGCCCCGGGGAATGTGATTGGCCTTGCCCAGACGCCGCCCGACGAAAGCTTCGGCGAAAAGAAAGCGGTGGGAACGACGTGACTTGCCACTTTTGGAAACGCATTCTCCAGATCAGTTGGGGCAAAAGTTTCCCTCGGGAAAAAGCGGACATCGAGGGGCAAACCCCCCACAAAAAGACGAAAACCAAGCTCCCCCTGGGCAATCTCTAGGAAAAAAAAAAGCTCTATCAGGCTGAATGCCAAAAAAACCACATGATGCAGGGGGACCTGAGAAAGCTCCGTGGGTCGACAGGGCGAAGGCCCTTCGGTGAAGTCGAGCTTGGTACCTCTTTCCGCAAATCCGTTTCCGATAAAATCATGGGTGCCGACAGGGGCGGGGGTGTCCCAATGTCTCAGCCATAACCTATAAATTCGACACTGAAATCCAGGGGGTACTCTTAGTCGCCATGGGGAACCGTATCATACTAATCAGAGGGTTGAGAAAAAGAATGGGCTGGGGAAAGAAAGCCCTGGACCATTAACCCAGTCCCGAGTCGAGTGCTGGTGGAATCTGTGTGGGGGACGTCTCAATACAATGGACAAAACAGCCCAAACGGCGTTTTCAGCAAAAAAATCCTGCCGCCAAAGAACGGTGAACTTTCATGGAACTATCCAGAAAAAACTTGATTAAGAGAAACCGGGGGGAGAAAGCGGAGCGGGGGCGTTATGTTATAGTACCAAAAACGCACGGGGATGGACGGGAAATTTGGAGAAACGGGGGTTGCCCCGCGTTCTAAAAAAAAAAAAGGGGAAAAATCCCCTCCCTTCCTTGGGTCAAAAACATTCATTGGGATCATTGACATCTCGACCGCGAAGAAGCAACGATTGATTGTAACGAACGAGAAAAAACGGTCTTCAAAAGTCAGAATTGCAGGGAGGGGGGGGGGAAAAAAAATGCAGCACGTTTGAATGACGTCGGGGGGGAGGGCTCGCTACCGATTCCGTGATTTGGGGGATGGCAGGAAAGGAACGGGCTCGGGGGGCGCAAAAGGGTTTGGGGGGACGGCGACGAAAATGGTTTCTTTGGGGTTTGGGGGGGGTGTTGTTGGTCAGATTGGCCGAGGAAGAAAAGCTACATGAGGGGGGAAACAAAAAAAATCGGTTCGGAAACCAATACAAAACAGAAAAGTCCAAAGTGCACGCAGCGAGGGTACCTTTGGGGGAGGACCGGGAACCCATCGGCTTGAAGGAGGTGGAACAAAGACCTTCCTGTAACTTTCATTCCTGGTTTTGTCGATTCAAAGGTGATAGATATTTCCAAAAAATGGGAAACCATGCAAAGAGGGTGACCCCCGCCGGCGAAAAATCAGGGAAAGATGACTTACATCAACGTAATGGGGGATTGTGTTTCGAAAGCGCGAGAAAAAAACCCTGTTTCGCGGTAAAGGGTAGAATCGCGGCGAAAGAATCAAGAAAGGAAGAGTGGGATGGGCCGCAATGGGCGTTACTGAGGCGGATCCTGGGGAAGCCGTGGGGGGAAGAAACCATGGCTATGGTGGTTGCTGCAGAAAGTGCTTGTGACGACTCCACCCTTCGGTAAAAAAGTAAGGGGACTATTCTTCTTTACAAAAAAAATTAAGAAAATCAGAAGGGTAAAAGTTATTGTGTTTCAAAGGAAAAAGAGCGCACTTTCCACGTGCCCCGCCAGAAGAATGACCTAAAGAGGTATGATCAATTGAAAAAGAAAGAAGCTTCTAAGTTTTCCGACCTCTGGGAATAAAACAACCCGACAGCGAAAGGGCAATACACGTGTTGATGAAACCTTGAGAATGGAGATGCAGGCGGTGGGTGTATGTACAAGAACGAACACGTTTCTTCAAAAAGGTATCTCCTCCACAAGGATAGTTCCGGGGCCAACATTAAAAAAAAAGAGGAGGTGATGAAGAGAGAGAATTTTCAGGACAATCACTATCTCAATAAGAAGAAAATCGAAGGGTGGTATAAGCCACGCCAGCAAGGGGAAAAAAACATGACGGACCAGAAAGGAATGGCTGTGGAGAAGGGAAGGGGGTAAAGAAAACTGCGAAGGAAAAGCGTAGGGGGTCCGCCGAAAAGAGGGAAAAGGGGGGAGTTATTTAGTGTTAGGGAGGGAAAAATCACCCCAGCAATTACCCCCCAGGGGGAAACTCTCTTGGGGGGGCAATTCCCCGGCTAGGAAACGTCCGGACCGTCCCTTGTTACACCGTCCGGGCGATGCATAAAATGACCTGGCGGCATCCACATGATCAAAATTGGGGAAGAAAAAAAAACAATAGTCCCCCAATAGAGCCCAGTATGGACCAATGCGCCATCCAAAAGAAATGAAGCGAAGGGGGAAGGGAACACACCACTAACCCCTGACCCTTTACTGCCGAAATCTCCTCGGGGGGAAAAAAGACAAGAACCCCGTTGAATAGTCGACTCCCTGGGGGCTAAGTCTCATAATGAAAGGAAGGTAATGTTGCGAATTTGATTCGGGGAAGGGAAAGGACCTCCTCATCACTTTAAAGAATTCGATAGAAATAAAAAGCCTTTAACAAAACCTGTATGGAGGCAGGAAAGCTGGAATTTATAACCTGACCGAGTTTGTGATAAAGAGGGTGGTGAAGCGACAAATCGGAGCGTCATCATCAAGCCACGAAAAAAACAAAGATCACCGAAAACAAGGCGCCGGAAATGGTATTCGCCGGCCAATCAAAAGAAAGGAAGACGAGAAGCGGAAAGCCGGGAAATGTGAAAGTGTCCATGACAAAAAAAAGACCCTCGCACGTTACTGACGGGACCGTTCAAAGTGAAATTCCAGGTGGGGCCTAAAGAGCGCGCAGGAAGGAAAACGACAACAAATGCCGCTAAACCAGGCAGGGAAGGAAAGTAAGAGGTGTCATCTCTTCGAGCCCGTGCAGTTGGGGGTTTTTCGCTGGGAAGAGAACGGGGAACCCAAGCCCTAACTCGACCACGTTCGTATGAGAATGGGAAAACGGAAGCAGGGGGGGGGGGCCAGGGATTTGGAAGATGGCGCCGCGCTTGACCAATGGGCGGGAGCAATGCTAAGCGGAAAGATCCCACAACCGAATCCCGATGGCGGACGGGGATAAGCAAAAGAAAGGTCCAACGGCCCAGGGACGACTAGAGACCGCGGGTGGAGAGATTGAGGCATAGGGTACCCAATTGGGCAGCCATCGAACGACCGGGAAAAAGATCAGGCCACCTTCCGTTCAGAATCGGACTGGACCCCCGAAAAAAAAAAAAGGCCCCGATAAGCCGCGCAGACAAGGCAAGCCGGGGGGGGGGGAAAGGAAAGCAAGAATTCCGACGAGAGGACATCCCTTCAAACCTGATCGAGAGCCCAGGAATGGGTGCGCAGGACGCGGGGGTAATTAGTAAGAAGACGCGGGGAGGACCCAAATTTTGCGTCGTAACTATCGGGTCTCGATTGAACTAAAAAGGGGGGCGCCGTACGAAATACCGGGCCGAACGGGATAGAAAAGAGAGTGCGGGCAAAGTCCAAATCTCGCCGGAATGGAAGCCTTAAGGGTGTGACCAGGGTTCCGCCTTAACCAAACTCCTTCCGAGCGAAGGGGGGGACAGGACCGCGGGAATCCCTCAAAGCGCATGAAGCGCAGGAGGTCAAGCCCGTTCCGTCACTCTCACACGGTAAACGTCGACAGTGGCCAACGTGGTCCGGCAGTGGGAAGAAAAGAAACTAAGGAAGTACACCACAGCACCCGATTATTACCACAAGGTCAACCGTCGAAAGAGAAAAAAACTTAATGGATCGCGCCAAGGGGGGGGGGGAAGGGAAATTGCTGGCAAAACACAACTCTTTAGGAATGGTCATAGACCGAACCAAAAAAATCAGACCCACACACAACGTGTCGGAAAAAGGGCCGGAAGGGGGGGGAAGAAACCTCAAGAAATAATTTAGGGTGCAAAATAGGTGTCAGGCGGTGGAAAACGCCTCGGCGGCAACAGAGCAAAGCGAGCAAGGGGGGCAGAAAAAAAAAATTCAAAGACGGAGAGGTAGGGGGGCGAAAAGAAAATAGTCGGTGTTGAGCCCCTGAGGGGGGATCCTGCGGTCGAGGAAAAAAAAAACACCAAACAAAAACAAAAGGGGCCATCTAAGCAGTAAGCAGGATGGCAGGTTAGAAAAACATTGAAACTCTCACAAAGCGCGGCTGAAAAAAATCCTTACGGGGGGCGCGTAGGGGGTAAAAACAGGGCTTCCGAAGAAGAAAAAAGGGGGATAACACGTAGCTGGTGAGAAGGGGGGGAGCATTAGTTTCAGAAGAAAGTCGCACCGTTACTCATATGGGGGGGACCATCCAAAAATACGACGGCAGTCAAATACCCCCAAACGATAGTTCGGGGGGAACTTCCCAAACTTACTGAGCCCCTTCGCAGGGGGAAGCAACTTAACTCCATCGCGCAACGTGCCACGTCTATCTATCGCAGAAAGAGGGGGGGTAAATCGTCCCAACAACGCAAGGGAAACAACCTCCTTGGAAGCGCTAACAAGTAAAGAAACAGCCGGTTGGAAATGGAGGAAAGAGTAAGGGAACCCCAATGTCCGGGGGACATTTGCTATCAGGAAAGACTGTTTGGGCAGCCGCTTTCTTCAAAACACGACCCATCTGACTCAAAAACAAAAAGAAAAGGGAGTAAAAAATTGATTAAAAATATATATTTGGAATGGCTTTTGCCCCGGGAAAAAAAACGGGTTCACAAATAAACCCAACGCGGGCAAAGGTCAGACAAACGGCCCCCATTGGGGTCACATTCTCGAGAGAAAAAAAACAAGAAGGGGTCAATTTCCTTGCGAAACGCGCTCAAGGGTTTGGGAGGCAAATTAAGGATGGTGTTCCGTAAAGGGGGGAGGGAAAATGCGAAATTCCCGACAGCCAAAACAGGGGAGGAAGAATGGGGTCTGAAAAGGGGTTTTACGGGACTAAGCGCAGGGCCGCCCCAGGGGAGTTTAGGGGGGGCGGCCTGCCGATTACAGCGCAGGGGACAAACCGAAAAAATGGGGTGTCGACCCGGGGTTCTAAGAAGTCAGCCACAAAAAAATAACAAAAACGAGGCTCTCTCGAAAAGAAAAAGGGAAAGTTTTACCGGAGCAAAAATGAGAAGAAGGGGGGGTGGGCGACCAGAAAAAAGAGACTGAAGCTTTGGGGAACCAACAAGGGCAAGGGGGGAGGGAAGATCGCTTGATTTAAGCGACCGAGAAGATGCAAGACAATATGGAACGTGGACGAGAGTGGAGCCGCGGGGAAAAGGAGCCTGATCAGAACTTAGAAGCAGTGTGGGAGAAGAGCGATAACCCTTCTAATTCATGTTCAGACAGAAGCTCGGAATTTGCTTCCCTGTTGGGAGAAGAAGCAAAAACGAGCTGGGGACCAGACGAGCTATGAACCAAGCCTGGATGTTTTGGGTGGCAAAAAAATGGCCTTAAGAACGAGTAAAAAAGTTGCCCCGATGCAGGGCATTGGGGAGTGGGGAGGTAGCAAAATGGAGCGACCTGAAAAAAAATCGGATGGGGGGCCGATACGAGTGGAATCAAAAAAAAACAGGCGCGATCAAAGTTCACCGTAAGAAAGCTCACCGGGGGACCGGGGGTTCATCTAGCCCCCTTTGGGGACCGAAAAAAGGAGGAAAAGGGCGTCAATAAAACAAACCTCAACAACCGACAAGTGCCCATGATGGAAAGAAGGGCGTTGGAGAGAATAAGACCTACCGCGGCCCGCATGAAAAAGTATAGGCGGGAGGTCGCAGTGTCCGGCAGGAAGAAATCCTGGGACGCACCAACAACTGCGACTGTATGGCGACAACACTCCCAATCGGGCCCACATGCGCGTTGTGGGAAAAAGGGGGAAAAATCCTACAAAAACCAGTCCTTAAGAATATCAGGTGCAGGGCCCGTTTCAAATAGGGGCCAAACGGAGGCCAAAGATCTCCCCTCCTCAGGAAAATGACGACAAAGGAGAAAAAGATCCAGGGAAGCTACAGGAAAACTACGACGCTCTATGTTTCCGAGCCTAAAATGGAGGGACCTGCCCCATGTCGGGATTCAGAGTCGGCGTAAGAGCGGCAGAAACCAGATTAATCAGGGCGGCGTTAGTAGAAAGTCGAAACACAGAAAAATTTGGTCCAGTCAAAAATTGGGAAGAATCGGGGGACTAATTTAAGGGGACTGAGGGTTCCCCAATTGAAAATCGTCATAAAACGAACAAAAGGAGTCTCCTTAAACTTGCATACGGTGGTGTGAACTAGGTATAACTAGAACCATTGGAACTCATCAGAAGGAAGGTCCACAAGCTATGTCACGAATATACTGGCGGGGGAAAGCCTGTGAAGACCCCGGGTACCCCTGGGGAATTCGAGAGACCCGTGAATAGGGGGAGAGGGGTGGTATAGGGGGTTCCTCCCTTCGAAAGCCAGAAACACCCGCCCAAGGTCACAGAGTTGAAGGAAAACGAAGTCCAAACATCGGGCAAAAGGGGGGGGGGTCAAATTCATGGAAAACCGATCTCACGTGTTTTTCAACAAAAGGTAAAAACGGGGGTACTGGGGAGGGGGGGTCCTGGGGGGGCTGTTAAGGGGAAGAGAACAACCGCCCCAACGGGGATCCCAAAAGATATATGTGCAACCCTTATTCCATGAGAGGTCCCCATGGTACCCGTGGCATTGGAAAAGGTACGAGCATCGGTACCACACGCCTTAAGTACATCAAACAGTAGCAGGGAAAGGGACGGGGAAAGGAAGTCACCCTCTTAAGGTCACGTTGACTCGGGAAGGAGGTGTTTAATTACAAGGGCCGCTCTGGGTCAAGGGAAAAGCCATTCCGAGGTGGGGGTGTGTGTTTCCGGCCAGCAGGAAAGAAAAGTTTAGCAGTTGACGTGGACGCCCGAATGGTTTGGGGGCTGGCTGACAGAAGGGGGACTCGGCCACCAAAGCTGGGAGTAAAAATACACAAAAGAAAAAGGTAGTCTACCCAATCTCGGCGACTGATGTAAAAACGACAACCGGAAGTCGTAGGGGAACGGCTTTTTTGTGAAAAGGGGGGAAGGGGACTTGTGGGAAACGATGAGCAACAAAACTGAGGGGTGGCAATCGTCCGAAAAAAGAAGATTCCGCCATCAATAATTAGGGAAGTAGGGGGTTCGACCAATGCAAATAATTTTCCCTGCGCGTAGGGGGAAAAGACTCAAAAGACCATGACTATCAACGGAAGTTTGTGGGTGGGGGGGGGTACTCGGGGACGAGCTCCGTGGGAACGGAGTGGCTGCCATCTCAAAGAAAAAGGGAAGGGGGGAAAAAAAAGGGTCGATCTTTGGAGTTGGTCCTGAACGTTCTCCGATCAAAGGCCTCGCCGTGTTGACCTCCAATGCGCATGGGGCAACTTCCTGGAAAAGTCAGAACCGTTGGCTCACGACCCAACGGGCGGAAAAAAAAGTAATAAAGGTCTTAGAAAAGGAATGGAATCGTAGGACCAAGGAGGGGTTTGGGACAATCCGAAGCCGGGAAAAACCCTACCGAACAAAACCAATAACAGCAGGGCTAGACAAGCTCGTCCATAAAGGAATCCTTATACACTAAGTGTTAGAAAGATACAAACTATTATCAAAAAAGAAAGTAAACCGACAAAGATTTGTGGAAAAGCCCTTGGGGGGGGGGGGCTTAAAAACGGGGAGGCGGCAGGGCTTTTCGTATACAACGCGAGGGTAAAAAAGGTTCAAAAGAATTGCTCATCGTTAAGGAATAAAAAGGAA
>Ga0179593_1140487_pt1 | contig 16116 bp, 11 predicted proteins | sample CZODoug2_1_08_16_FD_185931 | JGI IMG/M metagenome (GOLD analysis project Ga0179593, IMG submission 185931) | Vadose zone soil fungal communities from Angelo Coast Range Reserve, California, USA - CZODoug2_1_08_16fungal (PacBio error correction) | ecosystem: Environmental > Terrestrial > Soil >...
AAAGACCGCTCATAAGGAGTCGTCAAACAAGCATAAAAAAGATTGAAACTGGCCTTTGAAAGAGAAAAAAAAATAAGACGAGTGTATTCGGGAGATGTTGAGGTGCCAAAAAGCTGTCCCGGGGGCGGGGGGAAAATTACAAAATCTTTGCTTGTGGGTCGCTTCGCGTGCGCAGAAATCTCAAAACAAGCGAGCGACAAGGAGAACTAATGGGTAGAGGACCCATTCAGAACTAATGTCCTCTCGGGGTCTTTCGGAAAAAAGTAATCAGGGTCCGATAGACACAAAAGACCAACCAAGAACCCGTCCGACGTCGTCGAAGAAAAAACCAGCTGCTTCTCACAGGAGTGGACGCTAGAAACTGTCGGCGCGGATGGATGGGGGGGGAGGGGTGGAAGAGAGAGAAGGGGGAGGGGGAGGGTGAAGGGATAGTAATGAAGGGGGAAAGGGGGGGGGGGAGGGGCAAAGAAACAGGGGAGGGTGGAGATGGCTTGGAGGGTGAGGGTGGTAGGGGGATAGCGGGAGGGAGGGGAAAGGGGTTAGGGGGGGGAAAGGGGGGATAATGAAGGGAGTGGGGAGGGCGTCAGAGAGGATGGGGGGGGAGAAGTGGCTAATAACAAAATACATTGGAGGACGAACATTTGAGAACTCCCCCGAGGTGCTTTGCGGAGTTTTACTAGAAGGCCGGAACTCTGAATGAGGAGAACGGGATCTATCGGTGGGTCGCAATGAACGCACAAGGAAGCGCGCCAGCGCGGAAGGAAAGGGGCTCCACGCGGTCTCTAGCAGCGAGGAACACGGAAGTTCCTTTTACTGCACGAGGCGGGTCAGAATTGAGGGACAGGGAAATCCCAGGAGTCTACCTGACCGAAAGAAAGCTGAGGGAGGATGGGGAAAAGGGACGCCGGGTTTTCTAGGTGCACAAGAGGTCAGTCCACAGGGCCCCTGTAGCGAGCACGGTCTGTCTGCTTCAAAGAGGAGACTAGATAGCTGAAAACCAAAGGGGGTAAGGTCGGGGGAAATCCTCCTTTCACATCCAGGCCGCAGCTCGGGCCGGATCAGGAGTTAGGTTAACTATCCAGTGCAAGAAGGCAGGGGTCGAGGTGACAAGGTCTTAAAAAAAAAACTGCAGGGAGTCGAGACCGAAGCCGGACGTGGTTTACCTTCAAAGCCCCGGGCAAAGGGGGGACGGGGAAGTGAGGGCTCCCTCCTCGTGACGCAGAAGAGATGATGGGACCTCTTTACAAGGAAATGAAGATAGAGCGACTAGGGTTGCCGTCTTAACCCCTGACGGGAAGGGGAAGACATCGCTTAAAAACGAGTCTAAAGAAGAAGTCACTTGGGGTAACTCCTATCACACCGTTAGAAGGAGAGCTGTGGGGCAAAGCCCTTTCGCCGGAGGAGGGAGGGAAGACCTCCATTTCCTGCCCACCTCCTATACCAGAAGGAAAAAATCCGGTCGACGGTTCTTTGGTTCAAGTGTCATACTAGGAGGGAGAAGAAGGATCTCAGAAAAGGGTCTCTAACCTAAAAGTTAAGGAAGGGAGACTCGGCCATTTAGTCGACGAAGGAAAGGAGGAGAGGAGAGAATAAATCGTTAGAAAAGGAGGGAGACTGGCCTGCAATCCTGGGGTGACCTATCAAAGAGAATCGATGTCAAAAACGAGATCTAAGACGGAGAGTTAAACCTGACGGTCTCAGGAGCAGAGGGAAAAAACCTTTCGACTACCAGGGAAGAAGCTCATGAGTACAAAGGGACAGAGGAAGGGAGTAAATCCAATCACCACATGCCCTTGAGAGGGTAGTCAAATCGCTTTTCCTGGCAGGGGAGTCAGCCAACAGCATGTGCTTCACGGGGGACTGCAGGCCTTGTCTTTGAGACGAAGCAAACCCGAAGAAAACTATCAGCATACCGCCGTGTCTGGAGAAGAGAAGGGTCTACTGAATACGCTGCCCTCAGCGCAGGGCGATGTGAATTGCTCAAACTTGCGTGGTTAAGAGGGTCCGACGTACTGTAAAAAACGTCAGAGGGGCGCGGGTGAAACCGAACATGCAGACCTAATTTGACGTCTAGGATAGACGCGGGGAAATAGTTCCAGAAAGAGCAGAGAGGAAAGACACCCCAACAACGAAAAAAAAACTTTTTCAAAGAGAAAGAAAAAAATCGGAACTCGAGCGCTTCGGGCTCGAACGACACACCCCGAAAACTCGGGGTTGAGCCCAAGTCCGCCGGACTTGAGACAATTTGGCAGGAAGGGGGAAGAAAAAAGCCAGTAGAAACGGAACGGGGCCAGCGGAGTATACGGAAAAGCCCTTGCAGCCACCTCCGAGGGAAAAAGGGGAAGCGGAACGGGGGAATTCGGCCGCTACCAGTAAACAAGAGACGAGGGACCCCAAAAAAAAAACCCAACCCAGTCAGAGAAAAAGGGGTCTAAAAGGCGTACCTCAACATCCGGGAGTCGTCACGAATTGTCCTCAATCTGTACCCTCGTTTTGTGAAGGGTCCGGACCTCTTACTCAAACCAGGACATTTTAACCATACCAGGGGGAGGAGGGAGAGGGAGTGACTATCCCAAGAAAACGGCTTGAAATGTCTTTGGAGCGCATTGCATCTTAACCCGTTCCAAGGTGCCCTAGAAAAACGAAGTCTTAGGAAACCGCCGCGAACGCAAACCTGAATCGGGAGGGGAGGGAAAAGAACGCGTCGCAAGGGACTCGGGGATTATCTGGAAGAAAAAAAGAGAATAGAGAGAACAAAACAACGATTAGGAGGAAAAGAAAGAGGTCACTGTGCGGTCGTGCCAAAAAATGTGGGGTTCCCAAGAACTGCTTAGGAAGGAAGGCTGAAAACCCAACAAAAAGACGCCCGGGTCGCGCAAAGTCGGGGAGAGTCCCGGTGACGCCTCAGCAAGTCGGCGTTACTCTTAAGGGGGGGGGGCCGCGGCTTCCAAGCAAGTCAACCGGAACGGTCCGAACCGAGGTGTGGGGGAGAACGGCACGAACGTGAGGCAGAGAAAAGGCGTGTCGGAAAACCATGGTCGGGCTGGAAAAGACATAGGGTCAAAGAACAAGTCGCCGTGTTTAACTGAAAGGGGTGAGAGGCGCGTGAAGAGAAGGGACTGGCCCAGCGAAAAGACCCGCCCGGGGATCTGCAAGTGAGCGTAATTAAAAGAACGTCGTGTGACTGTTGAAAAGAGTTGAACGGGCCACCGGAGAGAGTGCCAGACGGCTTGCTCAAGGGCGACTGACTAGGGGACCTCACCTAAGAAGGGGGATACTTACGTTCCTCGGCAAAAACAACGACCTGATCAAGGCAGCTGAGGCTGGACACCCCACGAGGTCGAAGGTGGCCATTTTGTCTAAGAAAACGACGTGAGAAGAAGGGGATTCATGGCGTGGGGGTAAGACCCACAAAGCTAGAAGTAGGGGGGGAACGTTACTCGTCGCTCTGGGAAAGACACGAGATCTAAACCGCGCGATAGGGCGCCCGTGGACGGGCGAGCATTGCGCTTGGCACAAGCGCCCAAGCCGACGCCGGGAAAAAAAGACTTCGTCGCGAACTCAAAATCAGCGACTAGGCAATTGACGCGTCTAGCTGCGGGCGAGGTATTCAGTAGCCTGAGGCCGCCGGCCGCGGTCGAGCGCAGAGGTCAAAAGGTACGGGGGGGGGAGGGCGACTACACTCCCCGCCTGCATGCAAAGACCATCTCAGAGGGCCGGAACGGCAGGAGGAAATGACCCGTTGCTCCAACGACTTCAATTGTGCGTTATCTCGTAGACGCCGTGATGTACATTGTACTCTTACCGAGACTGCCGGCTGTTCGTCGCAAAGGGCGGGCGACCGGGTCAAAATCAAACGTTTCAAACGCGGCACGCAAACAGACGCGGCGAGAATCACCCAACGGAAGGATGGATTGGCGTCGTCAGCAAGTCGTTTAAAGACCAGGGATCCCAGAACGGGGGAGAAAAAAATGTGCTCTCAAACGACTCTAACAAGCCTCGCCGGTGGACTCGGGAAACATTGTGAACAAGGAAGGAAAAAAAATTCCCCGTCAACTAGGTAGGTGCGATATACCAGTGATGCGAGAGGAAACGGCCTCTGACATGCCGGGACCACAGACAAAATTACGAAAGGATAGACGGTGGACCGCTCGTTTAGAGGACAGGGTTGTGCCCGGCAACGGGAGGTCTACCCTCCTCAATCCGGAAAAGAAAGGCAACCAGACCAGAAAGCCGTGTGTCAGCACGAGGGAAAACCACGTGCCATCGGCAAGGGGAGCGCCTGACAGTCGTGACCTCAACATGTCTACAGCAGATGTGTTGACTGACCGAAGGGCAACCACAAAAGGGGGCGCTAGATAAGGGACGGTCTGGAAGAGCAAAAACCGTCGGCGGAAAACTATTTATTTTATACACGAAGGAGGACAACGTGCGATTCGGACGTCCACAGCACGGAAGGTCTGAACGATGATAGTACCCTAAAAATTGTTCTTTAAGAAGAAATAAACAACCCGCCGTAGGCAGCTGTGGATCGTCAGCAGCCGTCTCTTTCTCTCTTCTTCCGGCTCTGGTCCGGCGCGGGAACAAGCAATATAACGTCGGGTAACGTCAGTACGACTAGAAAAACGAACAGTTCAGTCCAGAACGTAACTCTGACGGGGGAAAGGAAAAATCCGTGCGCTGACAGAACAACTTCCAGGGGAAAAACCAAACGTTTGGCACCAGAAGGATAGATGCTGTCTGGTTGATTTGATCTCGAAGGGTCTGACACATTACTGTGCCCGTAAAGTCAGGAAGCAAAAAGAGAGAACCGACACCGGAAGCCGGTGTAACCGACATGGCGAGATAACCGTGAAGCAACGAACGTTACCCCGAGAAGGGGCTACTTACCAGGGGCTTACTTTCTAAACGGATAGCTTAAGGGAAAGACTATAAGTAACGAAGCCAGCAGAAAAGCTAAAAGACTCAAAAAAAAACAACGAGGTGTGGGGAGACTACTAATGTGAGTCACTCAATGATTGAGGGGCTTGCAAAACGAGAAAAAAGGGGAGGAATGAAGACGGTTAGAAGTAGCCGTGTTTTGGGGCGGAGAGAAGAATCAGGGAGGGGGAATTTGTCAGTGTGGGGAGCGCGACACGGGGGGGTGAAGATCAAAAATTCTGGTCAAAAATAAGAAAAAAGGGAGGGAAATAGGAAGGGAACTTGGTTTAAATTGGGAAAGATTTAGTGGTAAACCTGGTAAAGACGGGTGGCTCGCCAGGGGGGAGGGAGAAAAAAAAAGTAAGCGGTCCAAAAAAGAAGACGCCGGTTCAAGGCCAGGGCAGTAGAAAACCAAAAGAAGAATAACTCTCGGATAAAAAGGGGTGGTGGCTCGGAAAAAGACCAATGTTCAATAGGTGTTTATAATGGGTAAGAGTACTGGACTTAGAGTGTGTGGTGAGAAGCCCCAGGAAAGAAGGGACGGCACGCTCGGCATTGATTATGACGCACGAAGCTCAACAGCTGCCTTTTGAAATTCGGGGAAGGCACTGGGTGCTCCTGGCAACGGAGTTAGAAGGGGGGGAGTCGCTCCCGCCGGGGGAGGGGGAAGGAAACCAAGCCATCCACCGATGAACTAGGGGGGGGGTGAAGGGTGACGAGGAAACGTAAAAACCCGACCTGTCGAGGGGGGAGGCGGTACAACTTACAAGTATCCGAAATCACTAAATTATTTACGCAGGAGGAAAAATCGGAAAAGGTTCGGACAATCTCACAATTTTGGCTGAGAAAGGAGGTACTGAAAACTTGAACGGGGACCGCGAAGAAGGGGGACCGATAGGCCTCATGCACGAAGTGGATGCAGGGAGGGTCGGGGTAACTCTGTTCTTCGGACAGAAAAGGTAGAAAGTTGTCTCTTGGATAGGAAGGAAGCTTCCGGGTGAACTCATACTGGGAGTCAAGGGCGTTGGTAAACAGTGATAGAGAGAAGGGGCTCCAAAGAAGATCTATATCTCGGGGAAAAGGACAATTCTGATCCTTAAATCACGAATGAGCACTTTACAACGACTACCAGGATCAGGGAGAAAAAAATTTGGGAATTCTTGACTGAAGGGGGGGGAGGGACTGCAATGCTTTTCCAGCCAAAGCTGGCATAGCAGACTATGAAGTTCGAGAGTGGGTGGGTAGGAAGGGAACGTGTAAGGAAGTTTCGTCCGTCAAAAAAGAGAAATGGGTAACGAGTGCGCGCTGCGTGAACCGGTCAGAGTCATTGCGTACTCTCCGACGGACAAGAAAGGGAAGACACTAAAAACTGCTGAGTAATTAGCAAAGGGGCGGAGCCGGGATCTACAGAAGAGGAGGGAGAGATCGAGTGAGGAGGGAGAGGGAGAGGGTGCATGAGAAAGGGGAAGGGGGGGTGCCGAAGGGTGTCGTTACCTGTCAGTGCGGCTCGCCTACCAACGGTTGAATAATTTAAAAATGCACTACTTCTGGAATTACTTGATTAGCTACATAAGTGACGGGGGGGTTCGTGAAAGCGGGGGCGCGACACTAAATTGGTGTTCTTTCCTCTGGGAAAGATTCAATATCTAAAGAGAGGGGGAAAGACTTCCGGACCTTCTTCCTGACTGATACCGGGGGGGGAGAAACAGCTAAAAGAGGAAGGAATCACCGGAAGTTGTTAAAAAAAAGACAAAGGGGGTTGTGGGTGGGGGGGAGGCCGGTTCCTGCTCGTGAAAAAAAATTCAAGGAAGCCGTGGGCTCGCTGGTCTTTGGCGTCTGAGACCTCCAAAAAAAACAGAAAAGCTTTGCCCGCAGGGGAGGTAGAACGCGTCGGCAAACGGGAAATGAGAGGAAGTTGAACAACAATGGCGTTAACAGAAAACCTGGACGAGAAGTGCTCCTGAGGAAGAACGGGGAAAGTCAGGGGCTAAAACGAAAGAGATAAAACGCGATCCTCAAAAAGAGAAGGAAGGGCAGGAACATCGGGGTCCTGAGTCCGAGAATTCAAGCGAAAAGCGACGGCAACAGGCACACAAAGAGATGAAGGTTTGAACTTTGGCATCAGGGGCTAAAACGCAAATGGTAACCAAAATGGCTCCCAATCGGGAACCAAGGGGTGGTGGGAAAAATCACACTTGAACAATGGCCTTCCAGCAATTGAGAAATTCGTTTGACAAAAAAATCCTACCTAGACAGGGGGAAAGGTAAAAGATTACAGGCAACTGAAAGCATCCAACAAGAGAAGACTATCCAGCAACAAAAAAAACTTGAAAGAGGGGAAGAAGGAGGGAATGAGTTCGTTTGGGGGACTTCTTTCTTTGGGCAGTTAAAGGGGGAAAGGGCAAATGAACACGAAAAAAACTCAAAGGGTGGGGGGCGCCCGGAAGGGAAAAAAAATTTAGCTTCGTGGACGCTCACAACCAATTGTTGAGGGGAAGTAAACAAGGGGTTGGGCCATGGCGGGGGGGGGTTTAATCTATGAAAAAGGAAAATCAAAGAAGATCGAATTGCGAAGCTGCCGTCTCTGTGCTTTCCGATGTCAAGGACCTGCGAGGGACCTTGCACTTTCCACCATATGAAAGGACGGATCGGGTCTGCTAGGGATTTTAAAAAACAGGGAGTGGGACGAAGAGTGCAAAAAGGATCCACCCCGGAAATGATTACAGGTCCCTTGGGGAAGTAACAAAATCGCGATTAAGGAAATTCAAGTCAGACCAGGGAAAGGAGGCAAAAGCGCTGGGTCGGGAAAAACGCGAAAACTGCGGCTCTGACAGAAAAACACGCCAAAACATACCCCACAAACCCAAAAGGGGTGCTACCAGGGGAAAGTTCCTTAGAAGAAAAAAAACGTCCAAAAGATCCTCATCGGCCCGGACGGGCGGAAAAACAGTTCCAAAGATGAGGGGAGTGAAACTAGTGCACCATCTGGTATCCTCAACCCCCGCGGTAAAAAGAGAGGTCCAAAAAAGTCAAAAAAGCTCTGGGGAGCAGGAGGCCGCAATTGAAGCCTGGCCATCCCCAAGAACCCCAACCCTTCAATGGTAGGGGGACGGGGGATCTGGATAAAATGAAGTTAAAGTACAAAACAACCATCCCTTCAAAAAAACACGAGACATTGAACTAGGGGGTAATTCAAACTTCAGAAGACGAAGGACTCGACCCGACGATCTAGAAAAAGGGCCTGGGAATAAGTAGAAGGAGAAAGGCCGGAGGGGGCCGGAACCTCACGAAGGAAAGAAAAGGACGACGACGCGGAGCCTACTCCACCTCAAACGAGGAGACAGGTATCTTTGAGCAAACGGATAACTAGGCCTCTCCTCCAAAGTCTGGAAAAACTACTAAGTATCGGGGGGCCTTGCAACTTGAGGCAAAGAGGCACGACGGTCGATAGCGCTCAAAAACAACGTGGAATGAAGTGGAGAGGGGGCGGAGGATGTCTTGACTTTTTCCTTCGGGGATGAGGGAGGAAAAGATTCTCATAAATGGGAAAGAGAGAAGGCCGAGAAAGAAGGGCTCCCAAAACGGTGACTCCCAGCTGCGTTTGCAAAAGAAAAGTGAAAATGCCGCGGAGAAACGCCGGAGAAACAAACGGAACTCCCTTTGGTGCCATCACAAAGCGTAGCACGAAAATGGCAGGGGCATAAAAAGGATGGGAGGACCGGCCGATGCGCGGACAAACGCCGAGGGAAAGCCGACTCTCAGAGCATTGATGCATCAAAAGGGGGGAGACTTGACGCCCAAGTGGCATTATTTACGAAGAGCTGGGGGGGAAAGAAGTAGAAACTTTTCACGGGAAGGTCTGGACGATAAAGCGACCAGGGGCCGTGAGAGGGGGACGGGCCTCGGCATCATACGGGTAATTGGTCGCCAAAAACGATGCGTGCAGGCATCAATTAGCCAGAAGGAAAAAAGATCAAGAATTCACCAGGAGAGGAAGAACGATCGAGGGAAGGAACGCGCGGATTCCGAAAAAGAATTGGAGTGGTAATTAAAAAAAAAATAAAAAAAAACTCCCGGCTCGTCGCACCAATGCCTAAAAAATCTGTTGAAGGGGGGGGAAGTGTCACTTCAAGACGAAACTCATAACGGGGTTTTCGACTGGAGGGGGGGAGAATAAGAAGGCGAAAAGACAGGGAATCATTGCTTGACTTCAGCATGAGTCCGAAGGGATCAAACAAACAGACAATGCCGAAACTAAAGTGTCCTTCCAGTCCCCATTAAGAAAGAAGGTCCCTAAGTGTGAGGGGAACACAAGGGAAAAAGGCAAAGGTCGCATAAGACCAACAAACCAAAACTTCCACACCGACCCGCCGGCTATCGGACTCAGTCAAACCCACCCCCGTTTGTCCTTTCTCCCAGAGGGCAAAAAGAACGTTCCCGGGGTACAGACGACTCAAGTAATAAAGGAGGACTCAACGAGTGCTGAGAGGGGGGGATTCTCTTTACGCAAGGAAAATCTACGCTTCTCTTCTATTCAACTCTCGTGGGAAGCCTGAAGGCAAAGGGAACTCGAGCAAGGAGCGGGTCCGGAGGCTCACGGAGACTCTCTCAATCTCGGAAAAGGACTGGCCGGTTAAGGTGGCAAATCGCGGTCTTGCAGAAGGCGGTCACGAAGGGGGCTCAAGGGAGGGAGAGAGGAGAAAAGCAAATAGCGACTTGAGTGTAGGGAACCTGAGAAAGTGGGCGAGAAAAATTTTCGCCGCAAAAGGCACCTGTCGGGTTAGAAGCGCACGTTCTGTCTTTTCTTAGGCGGAGCGGTAGCGTCAGACGAGACAAGCCCGGGATCCGGCGGAGCTCCTTTACAAGAGCCAAAAACCGCAGCGGCATGGACAGCTTCGGGAGGTAGACTAGTAAAAAACGTGGCGGGAGTGAGGTTACGCCACGGGAAAAAAAGATTCAAAGTCCTACTCACCCGGGGAATGGAAGTCCACAACGTAAGTTCAAAGTAGGTTGCAAATACCAAGTGGTCCGAGAAAAGGGACTGGACGAGGAAAAACTGGACACCGAAACAAATCGGGGACTACATCTTTGAGTGAAGGTCTTAAATGGGGCGGATTGGAGACAGCGAGGGAGCGAGAAAAGGCCGCCCGCAGAGCTATGTGGGAAACTCCTAAACCCGGATCTACGCGCAAAGTGTTGCGCGGTCCAGTTCGCATTAGGATGGAGGAAGGAGCCCAGGGCAGCCCACCTGCTACCAAGGGGCAAACTCTCCTTAGTATGAAAATGGGTATTTACAGGGGGGACTTCACACACTACTGTGTAAAACGAAACTAAGGGCCTTTCGCATCAAACTGGATTCGACCGCATTGACTACAGAAGGGAACAGGAAAAAAGGATTCGAAATAAACACCTGGCTCGGCTCGTCTACGAGGAGGCCGACCAGAAGGTGTCGACCCTTGACTTACTGCTCGGGCCTCAACTAGCGGACCAGACCCATCGCAGCGATGGGGATCTAGCGCTTCCCGCCGTCTGGATAAAAGGCGGAAAACAAGGGTTCTCGAGTGCCATGAGTCGAAAGACTTTCGACTCCACGCCGGCGCGAGGGGCCGATCCAAAAAGGAAACTGCTTGCGCGCCCTGAGAGCAAGCAGCAGGATTCTCTTTTCTGAACGGAGCCTGTTCCGGCAAGGGAGGCGCCGGGGAGAAATATTGAATTGCCACTCCTTGCGAACCGGGCGAGGTGCTACGAATCCAGCCAAACTAAAACCAGTCGAGAAAAATGCGTGGGAAGAAAGGAAGGGGTGTGGGGCTACTGAGCGGGGGGCTGTAAAGCCGCAGCATCCATAAGGTACTTGGAAGTCAGTGGTCTTTTTTCGCTAGGGCCGACGACGTCTAACGCGTAGAAGGGGGGCTCTGGAACGACCTGGAAGCAGCACCGGAGGGACTTCCATCGACGCCGAGTTTGTAGGATCGTTTCCCTAACCTAATCGACGAAACCAAGAAAACATAGCAAATTTGGGGGCGCTCAAAAACGACAAGGATTGGGCAGAGATCGGTCGTACTCTAAAAAAAAAGCTCTACCTGCGGGTGTTTATACATCATATCCTCCAGTCCGGTATCATAGGGGTTGCGTGAAGATACAGGGAATAAAGAAAGGCGGGGAGATTACTTATACTTCAAAGCCCGTGGAGGAGCCATCCTTCGCAGGAAAAAGGCGGTGGATGACGGGCCAGCTCAAATTACCCAAGCGGGACAGTAACGCGAAAAACGGTGGATATAGCCAGGAGGGTCGGCGCGTGTGAAAAATCACGATCCTAGGAGAAAAAATCAATAAAGATCACCGCTTACCCAAAAGAGCTTGGGGGTGACCTTGTCACAACAGGAGCGATAACAGACCTTTTTAGCACTCAACATTGGAAAATCCTAGATGATGTAAAATAGAAATCACAAAAGGCGGGAAAAAAAAACTATCTCCGGTGAGCTCCGCTTTCATTTCCGAGAACAAAAAAAATGCTGAATCACCTCGTCCAAAAAGGCAAAACCTGGGGAAGCGCTGTATCTAAAGACTAGTCGCTGACCACGCTTATTGAGGCAGTTGGAACAGCCTTGCAAAAACATCGGTCAGGCACTACAGACCAGCTCACTACGACTCCCAAAAAAAATCTTGAGGGAAGAGAGAGATTCACATGTTTAGGTCTTTCCCTACACCTGTTCTTCAAACACGGGCCAACGGAGGAGGGAAGATCAAAACTCGAGAGCCGACGGCCGCCGATTCTTTCGCGTCAGGGCGCCTAGAAGGGAGGGCGACATTCACGCAGGCCAAATTCCAAACGCCCTTGCAAGCACCGATGGGTTATGGCGAAGAAACGAGGCTCTCAAACACTGGGGGTAGGGATAACCATGGTAAAGCTGAAGGGTCTTTCCCCAAAGATGGAAAACAACCCTGATCCGGGTACGAGGGGCTCATGCTTAACTAACTCCTTACGAAGGAACTGACTCAGGGACCGCCCGGTAGAGGAAAAGGAAGAACGTCAAGACGCGTAAGGGGTAGGCCAAAAAAAAAGCTTTAACGCGCCAACATGGCACTATATTTAAAACGACGCTGGGCTCCGGCAAAGTCGACTTCATACAAAGCGCCTGAAACGGGAATGGGGGGCCTTTCCTCGACACAACGACATATCAATGCCGGCTGAATCTGTGGTCTCACCCAAGAGGGGGAGAGTTGAGTAGAAGCAATACTACTTTAAAGCGGCCTGATTTTCGGGGAGGGCTCTACCCCAACGGGGGGCGCTATTCTAATTTTGCGGGGAATCGGCGCGGGGAGTCTTGGGCACTCTATCTACCACTCTTAGAGAGGAAAAATGCCGTGCGCAGCGGCAGGGGAATCTCACCAAAAAAAAGATCGAAGTCGTCAAGACGAATACTAACCAAGAAGAGGCAACGGAAAAAAAAAAGAGAGCAGGAGAAGACTAACGACGGGATTCATGTATACTGGGCTTCTCAATGAAGTGGCGGTCCTCTCGGATCGTGTCCAAGTAAAGGGGTTCTTAGGGGATCACACACCGAAAGCCCTCTTCCTGAAGGAAAAGACTTAAATCGAACACCCGAGGGAAAAAAAAATTGCTACACGGAGTACATTATCAGTTGAAAAAAAAAGTCGGTCAAGGTTTCATTGGAACTACCTGGGAAAAAAAAGCTTTCTCCAAACAGATCACGTGGGGGGGGGGACGGGGGAGAAACGCTAGAGCTACACCGATCTTCTATTGCGAAGGGAAAAGGTACTATAGACAAAATAGCGCCGTTTCGCGATGAGGGAAACCAGAACGGCAGCCGCTAGTGTTCCCTGTCTGCAGTCGGCCCGCTTGATGGGCAGCGATATTCCAATGGCCTCGCTGTCTATGGCCACGTCCGCGTCGATGCGAACGGCACGGCTCGAAACGATTTGTCAGTTCAACCCGAATGCCCCCCACCAAAAAAACGAAAGGGGGGGAGAACAGGATGGAACGGCCTAAAAAACATAACGAGACAGCGCGTAAACTCTCGGTCGCCGAATTTAGAGCCTACGACATGAAAAGATGGATGTACTTAAGTAAAAGTTTAACGATCCGGGGGGGAGCGAGCTTAAACGGTTTGAACTCAAGACCCCCTAAAAGTAGGAACATGCACGGTGAGGTGCGCCGCGCAGATATGAGGTCGGTTTGCCAACACTGGAAGGGGGAGGAAAGCCAGAAAATCTTCGAAAGGACTATCAACATATTTCAAATTCCACGTCGAAAAGTCCTGGGTTATCGTGGTGGAAACAAAAAAAAGCTGCGGAAGGAATTGGTTAAGCGGGAGTTAAGCCTAGATGGCTAAAAGAAAATTGTTTCGATCAACCTGGCACCACAGAGACAGCGAGAGGAAGGACTGGAGTCACAAAATCTAAAAAAGTATCAGAGGGTCTTCCAATATTGTCTCAAAGATTTACACTTATATCTGACTTCTTGTAAAAAAGGAAGAGTACTTCGAACTACCTCCCTGAAACGGGGGTGGGGAAAGACTCAAGAGACCCACGGCAAGATAAAACGCTTCGTACAATCATCACTGTCTGAAAGTATGAGTAGGAGGATAGTTAAACGAAAGAATTAAACCTGCGACGTAAAGTTGAATAGAACTAACGCATCAACGTGAGCGGCGTCCGACCTATAAAGTGGCTGCTAAAGAGTGACTCTCTACCAGCACCGTATACGTGTCCCAGATAAGAGGAGGAGGTTCGGTAGAGGCCGCCTCGAATTCCCTTCGGGGCAAACCGACCTTAAGGAAAAAAAAGCTCGAGCAACTGGTCACAACACCAGAGTACTAAAGGAGGAGCGCATAAAACCTAAAGGAACATGCGCTAAAAAGAGTGAAAGGGGGGTATGCTAAAAAAAAAAGAAAATTAAAGCAACAAAACTAGATTAAGAGGGGAAGGCATCGCCAGATTAAAAACAACGCAATCAAGGGATTTGGAGAATCCTTTGTCGTCTACATGGATTAAACTGGTTCGTTGATGAAACCGAGCAGTTGGAAAAAAGAAGGGGGAAGAGCCTGTGGAGGATAACGAAAAAAAAGGATCTTGAGGGGTGTAAGGGGGTAGTTTTGGTAAGGGGACTGAGGAGCAGGCTTTTAAGGAAAAATTATGGAATGAGGATTAAATGGTAATTGACCGGTTGGAAAAGTGGGGATGCGCAGGGGGGCGCGAGAATTGGTGTAGCGTCTAAAAAAGCTGACGCCCACAACGAAAAAGGGAGGTATTTTTCAAAAAGGGCATAGGAAAAAAAGACCGACAATACACTCTATGGGGGTTGGTGCGCCCTTAAAAGAACAGAATTGTGGGGGATGAGTTCCGCGAAGAGCCGAGCGGGATTTTTGGGGCTGAATAAAAGGAGCAAATTGTCGGCAAAAACGCAAAGCGAAAAAAAGAGGGGGGGTTGGACCAAATAAAAAAAAGGAAGACCTTCTTCCTTGGGGGAAGTCAGTAGCGTGCGCAGGCACGGAATGGTAGACTTGATTCTGAGAAACTGAAAAGAAAGAAAAAAGGAAAGCTGGCTAAAAAGCCCGTAAAAGCAAGGACCAGGGTCTGCGTTCTTCGGAAAATTACAAGCGACACGATAACCATCAGGACCCAGGTAGGGAAAAAGGAGTAGGATTAAATAGCCACTCGTCAGAAAAAGTGGGTGAGAAAGAAAGGGGAGATGGGGAGCTTGACGTTTTCCCGAGGAAGAGTTTGTACCGATAAGAGAGCATTGCAATCATGGTAACTGCATGACATGTCGGAGAAGCTCCGCAAGGGGAGTGCAGGGAAGAAAAGGGAGAAATGTGGCGAAGAAAGCAAGAGGAAGGGAAGACGCAAACAGAAAATGGGATCAAAAAACTTTTTGGGGGAAAAAAGGGGAGCATTAGCTGAGAACGGAGCGCGAAGCAGATCGAGGAGCGGTACTTCCGGCACAGCCGAAGAACACAGGCAGCTTACCCAAGGAAAGGAAGAGAAAGGGGGGGGGTGCAAAAGCATTCAGAGGGGTGGGAGGGAAAGGGCAGAGGGGTCAAAACAAACCACCCTTCTTCAATCAGAAATCTAGGCTTGATAGCAGGGAAAGAAAGTGTGAGATGATCGTTGGCAGGGGAGGAAAGGCTCAGTGAATGTCTTCTAATGAGGGGGCGGGCTGAGGAAACTCGTCAAAAACAAATTCATACCAGTTCAAACTCCGCTTCAAAGGCCAAAGGGGGGGCGGGGCGCCTTGCTTAAGGGAAATAAGGGGTGGAAGGAGAAAAAGCGAGGCGATGATCATATTCTATCAAGCAGCTGGGGAAAAGAAAAATCTCAATGCATGTTGCCTTCGTGTGGGAAGGGCAACGTTTGAATGGAGGATCCGCTACCGTGAAAAATGAAACGGAAGTGCAAGTACCTGGAATGACGGGAAATCGTACCAGAGTGGGGACTGGGGGGTAAAGATGCGGGTAGTCGCGCAAAAATTGTTTATGATTTAACTGAGGCCAGTATACGAATACTAGGGATAGGAGGAAGGAAAGTCTCTTAAGCATAGAGCCGGGGGAAAAAGTTTCGTATTCTTAAAAACGAGAACCGGCACGTGGTAATCGAACATGTTGGGGTTTGTTTGTGCGTGGACCTGTCAATTGCGGAGTGGGTGGAGGCAGCGCCGCAGGGGGAGCGAGAGGGGTCTGAGGGAAACATAAGAGAAAATGGCATCAAGGAGGGTGGAGGAATCAGAGTCGCCAAGCGGAAGCGCGTGGCTTTGCGTTCAGGGAGAACGAAGAAGAGTGATGCCCTTGGAAAAAGAGAAAAGTGGGGGGAAAAACGGTAAGAGAAGAACATCCTATAAAAAAGCACTCCATAATAATCCGTCACCGTCATGAGGGGAGAACCTGCAGGACGGGGGGAGCGTCAAGCACAAAGACAGGCAAAAACAACAAAGTCGATCATTTATTTGATGGGAATGGGAAAAGAGAGATGAGCCCAACATTGACCCACACAAAATGGTGCAAAAAAAAAGATGCCCAAAAGGGTTTGGACGCGCCCCCACGACTTGAAGTGCCAGTCCAGGACAATGGAAACACGAGAAACGGTGAAAGTTTGAAAACCAATTTCACGCCCGAAGCGCATGTCAAGTTCACAGATTACCAACAAAGAAGAGAAAAAAAAAGACAAACGCAAGCGACT
>Ga0179593_1759275_pt1 | contig 16116 bp, 20 predicted proteins | sample CZODoug2_1_08_16_FD_185931 | JGI IMG/M metagenome (GOLD analysis project Ga0179593, IMG submission 185931) | Vadose zone soil fungal communities from Angelo Coast Range Reserve, California, USA - CZODoug2_1_08_16fungal (PacBio error correction) | ecosystem: Environmental > Terrestrial > Soil >...
TGGAGACGGGCAAAGCGGGGATCACTGGCAAAAGGGGACAAAACTCGAGTCCGAGGGAAAGGCGGAAAAAAAAACATCGGAAAAATGAGAGGAAAAGAAAACCGGGCCCCTTGCCCGCAAAGCACGAACGGGACGGAGTTCCAAAAGTCGTTCGGCAGCAAAAGCGAAAAAGAGGAACCGAAACATGACCTTGGGGGACGATCTGACACTTGCCGATCGGAGGGAAAGATCAAACATCGAATGAATCCTTCTAACGTGATTAAGGAGACAATAACTGGAAAACAAATGCACGAACGCAAAAAGCTGAGCGTCGAACTGCTCTTCAAGTGCGAGAAGCAAGTATAATGCCCAAGGTGCGACGGCCATCGAGACACTGAAGGAGCGAAACATCAAAAAGAAAACAGAGGACAATGTGCAGAAATCCAACCATCTCAGGAAAATCAAAAGAAACAACCGACAAAGCCGCCGCCATCCCAGGAAAAGACCGCAAGAGGAGGGAAGCAAACAAGAAAAAATCAAGCCGTATGATCGGAATCCGTAATGCGCATGAAGTACTAGCGGCGGACGGGTTTGCGATGTAGTCAGAAGGGTTGACGCGTTCTTGTCGTATACTCGGGAAGATCAGGGGAGTGAAACGCGCGGGCAGCAAAAGGGTTCCGGAGGGTAGCAAGCGTGGGCCCGAGAGTAGAATCAGAACGGAGCGGACCGGTTCGAATCAAGCTCAGGGATTGAAACTGAGGATTGCCGGTTCAAAACAGCGACGCAGGGACGATAATCGAGACAGCGTTAGGAGTAAGCCTAGTACCTTCGTGGGACCAGATGGGAAAAGATATCAAACACGCGACGCAGAATGTTTCGAACAGATGAGCTGTAAATGCTATCTAAGGAACATCTGATGCGGAAAGAAAAACCCGTGGTCAAGAAAAAACTGCAAACAAGACAAAGGGAAATCAGCCAAAGGTCAGCACAACAAGAGCGGGGAAAGGAAAGGAAAAGGGGGGGGCGGACACCGTCGAAAGGCTTCTTGGGGAGAAGCCAGCGTTCCGCAGGGCACTTCTGACGGGGGCGATGGTTGGGATCGCAAAAAAAAAAATCTCAACAGGAGGGAGAGCCAAAAAAAGTTCACAGGCGGAACTGCGAACCAGTTTCAGTGAAAAAAACCTAATCAAGGCAAGCTCGAGGCGAGGTGAAGAAAGCTGGCTGAACGGGCTTACTCAGCCGGTGAGGGGGGACTTCATAAACCAAAAAAATGCGGGGACAACGGGGGGACCGAGAAAAGAGGTGAAAACGAGCAGTACCCCAGACAGCTGGAAGCAAAGGCTAAAAGGGGATCGAAACAGAGGACCAAGCAGGCATTCCGAGGGAGACCGTTAACGCCGCACAAGAGGGGCCTAACGCGATCAGGACGAAAGGACCACCCACCGAGGGGTAGATCGAGCGCGGATTCCCGCAGGGGGCAAGAAAGAATGAAGATCGAAAAAATCAAGCGGCATGAGCGAACCCTGGTTGCAGAGAAAAAAGAAAGCTCTCTTGTCAAAGCGAGCTGAACGAGTAAGCAAACGCGTAAAAAAAATACTCGCCTACAAAAAAACGAAAAATACCAAAGAGAGGAGAATTACAGGAGAGTGTCACGGCTTTGGTAAGCAAGGGGGAAATTGCAAGCAGAAGGAAAATGGGCGTCGGGGTGGTACGGCTGCCGGACGTCCGTTTAAACCGGTTCTGAAAAAAACGTTTGCTAGGCCGGAACTAGATGCACGTGGCTGCTGAAGGGGATCCAAAGTCGATGAGGGTGCCACTCGTGTTTAGGATTGGCGTCTCGCAAGGGGGCAAAACGGGCTACATAGGGCAGAAGATCGCCAAAAAGAGCACTTCCGGCACGCGAGAACTCGGTGAAAAAGGGGGAAGGCTGAAAAGTCATCAAAATTTCTCGGATCGTTGTGCTCGCCTGCGGTCACAGGGAAAAGACGAGTATAACAGGGAGTCACAAAAGGAAATGGAATAGCGGCGTTAATGTCGGTCGACCCGTTCGCCAGACAAGGAACAGGGCAGGAAGGGGAGGGAAACTGGCCACTGGGAAAAAAGACTAAAGCGGAAAAAGGAGGGGATGTTCCGGCCGCTGTGATTACGAGGTGACGCCGGGAAGAATGTGGGGCCGGAGAGAAGAAGATAACACGCGAGGGACATCGCGAACAACAAATTCCGGGAAATTGGATGGGTCGTAAAAGGAAACAAATGCGCTCAGGGGGCTCTTGGCCAAATCAGAGCAGGACCTGGGGACGCTAAGAAAGCAAAAGACTGCGTGCACTCAAATAAAAGAACATAGAGAAAACCGAGAGACGAGTGAAGTCCAAGAAAGACCGTTCGCTGAATCAAAAACCGCAGGCCTGGGTGACGTCAAAAACGACGATACCAGGCTGGCCAAAAAAAAAAACTGATCGGAGACTTCAAGGGGGGGGTGGGGGGGGGGTCACCCAACCAAGGTCTTTTCAAAATCAGTGGAAGATGAAACGGGGACAGCTTTCTGGCCGCAACAAGACTCTCAACGTGTAAAAGATTATAAATAATTCGGAAAAAAAGTGAGGCTTACCTCGAAAGCGGGGCCGTGAAGGTTCTGAAGGAGCTTTAAAACTGGGACGGGAGGTTTCGTCGGCTAAGGTCATGAATGAAAAAGATCGGTTTGACGGGGTGCGACGATGCACGGTGAGTGTGCAGTTCGAGTCGTGGAAGCGAAGATACAGGAAAAAGAACTCCGTCGACCTTTGCGCGGAGGAACGGAGAAGGGTGAGAATTAAGAAAAATAAAGACTGAAACGACACGTTGGCACGGCGAAGGGCTGGATCTGGGATGAGGACCTGTACATGGGAAAACGATGTTCAGAGGAAAAGACCCGGCCGCGCTTTGGAGGAATGCGGTGGTGGAGAAGAGTAAAACAGAAAACGGGTTTCACATCCCTGGCGGGGGGCAACAACGCACTCCAATGAGAACGGGAGCGTCCGAGCAAAAAGAATGATGATTGCTATCCAGAAAAAAGCGTAGAGGGAGAGGGGAGTGCTGGCGATGTGGAAAGTGCGCGGAGGAGAGGCGCCAGCTGTAACTTGGCGAACACATGACAAAACCTACCCGCGAACGCTTAGCGCCAAAAAGGGATAAAAGGGGAGAAAAGGAATGGGATGCGGATGGAGGCATAACCTGGAGCGCATGACGGTGCAAAACAACGGATTTGAAAGGAGGGTTCATGCCCGTCAGAGAGAAAACAACAAGAGATAAACTAAAACTTGGCAAACACATGAACCGGCAAGCAAATGGGCAGACCATCATCCGCAGCACAAAGTGCCGTGAAGGCCGGACCGAAGATAAAAGCAGGCAGGAGGAACGTAGTTTAGCCATGTGCATCGCCGAATCAAGACGATAAGAAACGAACAATGAATCCAGCCAAACACCCGCCCGCGAAACCTAGCAGTCAAGGCTTAAAAAAACCAAGGGTCGGCGAGAAGCATTTGTGTGACATCATGTTGAAACTCCCTTGATTTAAAACGCTGCGGCGACAAAAACGCTACCAACACACAAGAAGAAATCAAAAGGTTATGATGAGAACGCCTAGATTGTCGCCAGCTGCACGGAAGTTCAAGAAACGAAAAGACAAACCGAAAATAATGCGATTGGAAGCGTGGCCTAATACCGTACTTCCAGGATAGAATGAGAACCACGAAAAAAGGCGAAGAAAAAGGCGCGACAAAGGTGGGGAGTAGAAGTCGTGTCTAACAAATGGAGGACCTCCCGCACAGAAAAAGAAACGCGAAAAAAAAAGAATTTAATGAAAGCAAAGCAAAAATAGCAAGAACATCATGAAGACGGCCCGCAGGGATCGGTACCGAGAACCAGATAAGAAAATCCCATAGAAAGACATCTAGGAGCAAAGAGAGTTGAAGGAAACACATCTCGTCGGACGATTCCAAAGCAGTGAACCAAAGGATTAGAAAAAGACCAGGAAAACACCCGGGAAAAGAGGTATCAAAAAGTAGGCGTGAAAGGGAAGTTCATGAGGCAGGTCATCTGAAAAAAAACAGCGCACCGTAAGTCGAAAAAAAATCGGGTCGGGAAAAAAAGCTGAATGGGGGGAGTTGCAGACACTGTCGGTGCGCATCCAATTGGAACGAACTCACGCCGGTCACACCGTCACTTGCCAGCCCACCAAGAAAAAAATGGCCGGACGAGTTCGGAATTAGCCGGCAAAGGGGAGGCTATCCATCACGACCCAGCCACGAGACCGACAGTGTGAAATCCGGGAGCAAAAAGGAAAAAAGATCCGGAAAAACCTGCGACTTGCCGACGATAGTCAGAGGAAAATGCAGCAAGACACGAAAAAGAGAAAAGCCCGGAGCGCGGGAGACGCTGTAAAGGTGCAGTAGCCACAAATAACGGGCTTTGGGGAGGGACGACCGCCCCGTTCAAAGAAATGACATCGGACAGAACCGCAAAAGAGGACGTCAAGGGAAACAGACGAGAGAATGTTACACGCGCGCAAACATCGGAATTAAGAAGCAGCGTGGATGAGAGGGCGCAAAAAGCGTGGAAAAACGAAACACTCAGTAGTAGTCTTAACGTGCGATTACCGTGAAAAAGAAGGTAAGAGGGAGGAGGCACGTCCGTGTGCTAAGTCCGAAAAAAACAAAAGGCACCAGGATCCAGCTGAAAACTAATCAACCGGAAAAAAATAACTGGGTCACAAACAACACCAGAGGCATTGAGAAAAAAATCAGCAAAGCAGGGAAGTAAAGTCCGACCTCCTAACACATAAAGTGAGGAAGCGTTCAGGAGACCAACAGCGCACCGTAAACTCGCAAACTCTTTTAGAGCGAAAAGAATAACATCTACTGTCAGATGCGGCCGAAAGGGGAAAGCATAAGTTGGAGAGTCGTGGTTTGAAAGAATGTCCGTAATGTCAAAGAGGTCCGCGTGACCAACTTCAAGGGAAGCGCAAACAGGGGGAGCAAAGGGGGGGGGGGGTAAAAGATCGTCACCTCGATCAAATCGTATCAAGGGAGGTGGCAGTGGAAAGAAAAGAGTACACCTAAGGTTGGTGTGGGGGATATAAATGGGAAACAAAGAAGAGAAAGCGATCCACTTCGGCAGAATGACCTGCGTTACGGGCATAAATAAAAAAAATGCTTGAGGGGAACAGAAAATACGAGCGCACTCTAATGGTCAAAGTTGGATCCAAAACCCGAAGCTGACAGCGAACAGTCTTTCCTACAGGGACAGACGGCATCGCGGCAAACCAAAAAAACGAAAAAGCAGGAAAAAAGAGAGTGAATCGCAAGGTCACACAGCAGGCTGCATGGGGAAAACGAATCGCGCAGCAAATAGATATTGCGAGAGTCCATAAAAGGGGGGGAACAGTTTCCGCAAGCGCACAATGGGAGGTTAGTAAGGACTCTCATCAACAAACAAAGATAGAACAAAGAAAAAACTGAATTTCCTGCTACATCACCGAAGCCCTCAAAATGGGGGGGAATCAGCGGAGCTAAGGAATAGAGCCTAGCTGACCAGAGCTTTCACGCTGCTGATGGGACTTTTGGGCCGGAACTGACGAGGGACAAGGGTAAAAAGCCGGTCAAGAGAAGCCACTGGTCGTGATTGCCAACTTCTAACGGCTCGCGAAGGGGGGAGGAGGGACCCAGTAGGCAGGGAGTACGGGAAATCGGAGCAGACGTAAGGCAGTCGTCTTTTCAAGGAATGTTGACGGAAAAAAAATGGAAAAAAAACCATGGAGTTCGTTAAAAATTCCTAACGTCCAAAAGAAACATTGACTCCATAGGATCGAATACGAAAGGGACAGAAAACACTAAAAAACTGAAAACGAAACGCATGGTCACATGCTAAGGGAAAAGTACGACAAGAACGATAAACAAACTACGAAAAGGGACCTACACCGAGGAGGAAAAGAATCAACAGAGGAGGACAGAAAGTTTGAAGTAACATGAAGGGCACAGGCGGTAAGGCTTGCGGTATTGCCCTTGTGCCGAGTGGGAGAAGGTTTACTGTTAAAGAAAAGCCGAAAAAAGAGGGGGGGCAATGAAAAACTGGGGAAGAGCACGCATCTGCTGAGGTCGCTGGAGAAGGAGAATTCTGGTGCCTGAGGGAAGAGGGTTCGAAGTAACTAGACACGAGTGCAAAGATAATCAAGGAGTCGCCCACAAAAGAAGCAACGTGCGAACGCACAAAACTCGGGGGGGGGGCCCCTGGAACATGAAAACTCAAGCAGGAAAATTCCGGAAATGGGTGCGCGGCGGTCACGGCCGCGATCGGAGTCTGTGAAAAAAGCACCAAATCAGAAAAGAGCGGGGGGAAGAACGTTTCGCCGAAGCCGGCCTGGAACCAAAGCAGAAGAGAGGGCTAAGGAAAGCAATCAAAGCGGAAGGGGTGGTCCGTCCGCGTCGGGCGATTGCCCTCCCTGGCAGAGCAGCGAGCGCGGGGAGCACTTGGAAAAGAGGGCCCGAAAGGAAACAGCGGAAAGAAGAACAAGCGATTTTCTGTCCGGGCTGATGTATTTTGTAGGCGCCGCCGGCACGAAAATCGCAGGGCCGGGGAGAAAAATGGGGAAGCTGCAGAAAGGGCGGAACCTGCGTGATCGTTCAACGTCGAGCAGACACAGAATAGGCTCAAAAGAACGAGAGGGAAGGCCATCATCAAAAGAAAAGGGACATAAGAAAGCGTGGGCGTTCGTCAAAAGAACTGCGCATGACCGCCAGTACGTACAGGGACAGACATCCCAAAAAAAAGAAATCAAGGCTGAAAGGGAGGGAGTGGCAATGCGGTTGGCATAGGTCACGCATGCAAGAAAAGATAGGGAAAACGAGCTGCCATGCTCTAGTAATATGAGGAGATCGCGCTCACTGGGGGCGAGAACAGCGAGGAGAAATGCAGGCGCTTAGTGGTCGACTGGAATCGGCTAATGGGATAAGACGGTTTGAAGATACGGGTCGAGAGTGTGGGACGCCTTCTAATCACACCGGCAAAATTTGCGGACAAAAACGATCGGAAAAGAAGAGGGGGAAAAGAAAAACGAAGGAACCGCGATAATGGCAGATCGGGGTCGGACTGGGCTTTACCGGCTTGAAAGGCAAGGCTGGTCATGTAAAAAAGTCATCACCCGTGATGCGATGAAGCTCGGGAAACCCTGGCTGGATCGCAGGGTAAAAAGGTTAGATAACAAAAGGGACCAAAAAAAAGAAAAACACTGCTCAGCGATCCGCTGGCTCACTACCTGAAAGCCTCTGAGCTGCGGGAGAGTCCTGCCGAATGGAAGAGAAGTGGGAAAAGGGAGACGTTCAAGGAGCTGCATGACGATGCCCCTAAACCTAGCTCGCTTGCAAGGGAGACGAGAAACAGGTTCGAGAAGCAGATGGACAAATGCGGTCAGGCGCAGGCCAACCGCTCTGATGTTGACGTTGTGCTTTCGCGAATAAGCCACAAAAAAACAACAGAAAGAAAAGAGAAGAGAAAAAAAACTCGGGAGGTTGAAACTTAAAAAAGCAGACCTAAAAAAAAAAGATCAAGGAAGACAGATACGCCCTAAAAACGGCGCTGGTGGCGCTCACAGCCGGCAAGTGATTGCCAAGGGAAAAAAGAAGCTGAAAGAATTGAAGGGGCAAAAGAAAAGGGAAACCCAAAGCCCAAGACTAGCTGAAGGGCAAGATATCGCCAGCAGGAAAGACTGCATCACGGTAGCCAAGAGTCTAGCCGGGAGTTGAGAAAAGGGGCAAAAGAAGGAGGGGCGAGGCTCCAAAAACCAAATCCAGGGCCAACGCCATCGCCATCACGGGGGAGGGAAAAAAACCCACAAGGAACATGTGAGTAAGGGAAACAACGTCACAAAAATATCAGCCAGCAGCGGGAGATCGTGACATCCGACTTCCAGGACGAAGAGAAAGACTAAGGGGTCGCCAAAAATCGCAAGGAGGAGGGGTAGAAGTCAAAAAGAAGACCCAGCAGACCGTCCTCGTCACCAAAGGGGGTGAACAGGGGATGGGGTAAGAACCAGCATAAGAGAGAAGCGGCAGGCAGGCAGGACGAAGACGAAACCTAAAGGCGCCCGACCAAAAAGACGTAAAGAAATACGGCATCTAAGGAGCGCGCAGAACCATGAATCGGTGAGGTCGGCAACACACCACTCAACAGCAACGGAAAAACTAAAAAAGGGGGAGTCGCTCACTGAAACCCTGACGGATCACCCGGTAGATAGGCTTTATCGCAAGGGGGCTGGAAAAGCCGGAAAGGGACGAGGAGAGGCCCCGCGTGGGGTATTTTTAGATTCGCAGCGCCAGACATTCGGAAGGGGGGGAGGTCGGGTTGGAGGACCCTAAAAGGGCTATCAAAGGGGAAGGGAACGACTCAACCGGTCACGCAATACGTCGGCAGCAACACCCAAAGGGAAAGCCTGTAAAGAGCATGGGAAAATAAAAGAGCGCCAAACACGACACAAGCCAATCTAGGCACATCTGGAAGGGTCGCGTTGAGACCCGGGAACGCGGAGGCAGGGAAAAAATCCGGGCCTCAACGCAGTAACACTCAAAGAAGCGAGCTCTGCCCGCGGCGCACAAAAGAACACGAAAAAGGAACAATCAAGCAGCTGGGAGAGAAACGAGGGTTAAGGAAAAAGCGGAAAGGATCGCGACCATCTGGCTCTTATGGCGAAAGGAGATCCGAAAATGACAGTACGACAAAACAGAACACAACCAGTGGGAAAAAGATGTAAAAAAAGGCCGAAAAAACTCGCGAACCATCGGAATCGGATCACCGGGGTGAAGAAGAAACTCAAAAAGTGCCCGGCACAGGAACCATAGAATAGAAAATCTGTGCGCGCGTCTAAACTCAGGGCAGGGGGGGCAAGGACTGATATGCTGGGGATAAAAAGACGAACGAGACACGATGAAAGGTGGACGGGGGCAGATACCAGCGAACCCGAATCCTAAGGCAGATAAAAAAAACAACAAAAAAAAAGTAGAAAAAAAAAAGGCAAAATTGGCGCTCATTAAACACGAGCCGACACAGGGAAAGTAACCTCCTGCTCACAGAAGCTCGCCCAAGAGTAAAAAATGATTTAGAGGGTCAGAGAAGGCTCGGTGATGCAAGCCGGTTGAAGTAGGTCGTCTAGTTAAACCAGGGTTTTAGGGAAAGATCTCAAAAAAAAAGGACCAGCCTATCGACTGGTCGCGGAGCAAACCATGTGTCCCAGTCGAAGGAGCTTTGCAACAGCGGGAAACGATAACCCCGGAGTACATTAGGAGATAAAGTAACATCGAAGACCCTTCTGAGTCATTGAATCCAGGTTAAAAAAAAAACTGACAAAAGGACACGAAACATCGACATAAAGCCTGCGGGTAACGGTCAGTAAAAAATCGGAACAAACGAGAGGGGGTCAGGCGAAGCGCAAGAAAAAGCATCGGGGGACCCGGGCTCTAACAGCATGCGGGAGCTCGAACGTCAGACACATAAAGAAGACAGAATTCGTCAAAAAAAAAAACTGCAGGCAGAACAAGAAGGAAAAACGTAAAGCACAACAAGCACGTCATCACCCCAAAACCGCCGCGGAAAAAATCGCTCGAGAGTGGAGCTCAACGTTCTAGAGGCGTCAGTGGAACTCGAATAATTGACGGCCGCAAGGAGGGGTATACTCTAAAAAAGCAACAAGAGGAAAACTTACTATCGAAACTTAGGCGACAACCTTTAAACAAAAGCAAGCACGAAACTCTACACTGAGCCTCATCGCTAAGAGCGATTCGTGTTTCGACCAGGCGAAGAGGGTAGCGAGAGTGAGGGGGGGCGAGGCGGATTACCGAAGGTTTAGAGCATATGTCGGCCACTTTGGAAAAAAGACTTCGATACCGGCAGACCAGCGAAATCCAAAAAGGAGGGGAAAAGGGCAAGAAAAGCAAAAAGGCTAAGCTTAAGAGAAACTCAAGGAATCATGGAATGAGGATCAAGAGGCGAATGGAAAAACCGACCCAGAATGGGGCAATCCGAGGGATTAGTGTCAAGAACGGAGAGAAAACATCATGGGAAAGTGATCGAGAACAGAAAGATGACGAATTCTACGAACATTTCGCGCCCAACTGAAAAGGTCACAGGGAGAAAAGAAAGACCAGAAAAAAACGAAAAAAACCTAAACAGGATGCTCAAAAGCGCAGAAAAAAGACAGATGCGCAGGTAAACTATAGGGAGAACTTTGGCGAAGAGAGATGGGAAAATGCTCAGGAAGGTGATGCTTGCGGCGGCGGGGTACTTCGCTAGAGCGTTTTAAAAGGGAGATGAAAATCGACCTGGTGTGGCGGGGCTCACATGCATCGGGGATCGGAGAGCTGTTAGGGGGCCTTGGAAATCGCGCGAGGCGGAGAAGGGGGAAGGATCAATCACTAAATGAACGAATCGCCCCAAGCACTTTCGAAACGCAAGCGAAAAAAACGGGTGGCTGGGGGAAAGAACTGGGCAAGGCTTGGAAAGCGAAAGAAAAAAGAAGGCCGGATGAAAAGCGAAAGGCGAACACGTACCAATCGTCGTTCAAGATCGGACCACCGGATGGGGGCCCGGAAAGAAGGAGAAGTCAGGACGTTCAGCAGTGGACCAAAGAGGGAGAAGACTTAAAAAAACGTCACGAACCTCTGACGTGTCGTACAGACAAAAAGAGTTACCGCGGAAAGCGCAAAAGCGGGGGAGTAGCGGCACTATTGGACGTGACAGAAGGAAACCGCTATCAAGAAGACGATCGTGTCGACATAGGACAACATACGATGGCGCAGATTGCTATGGAGGAAGGAGAGAGAAGCGAGGATTAACGCCTTCGATAGTACTGGTTGGACCAGAAGTGACCAGGCGGGAAGGTATGCAGGATACAACGAAAACAAAAGAAGATGAGGATGCCATCGCTCAAAAAAAAACGCTGCGATCGAAAACCGCGGGGTTCGGAAAATCGCACTAAAAGAGCACGAAGAAGGCAAAAAGATCACCCGGGTGAGACCGTCAAGGCTTCAAACGAATCATCTTGCTGGGGTCAAGTGCGGTGGGAAGGGACCGGCGTGAAACATAAGGCTCCAAAGGAGGGGAGGAAAAAGATGATCTCTAATTCTAGTCGGGAAGATCGCGCGAAGGGTGCGCGGAACAATGCTGGCGTCGTAGACTGAGGGCGCGTTAAGGGGCGAAATGAAGTTGGAAAATGATTAAAAGATCGGGGATTTACGGTGGAAGGGCAAGGTTATGGTGAGGGCGGGGCATCGGGGGGAGATAACGTAAGAGAAGGGCTTTCCAAAAGGGGACAAGGAGTTTCACGCTTGAGCCTATCCTACAAAGTCGAAGGCACAGAACAACAAAACGAGTCATACATGGTCGTTCCAAAGGGACGGATGGGGGAAAAAGCCGAAAGGCTAGCTGGAGAGGGTCGCATCAACGGGCTATGACCCGAGACAGGAATGGCGGTGGGGTGGTAGATTTTATCGCAAAAATGAAGGACCGGGCGTGGGGACACTGATGCACTCCCAAATGAACCGGTAAAAGCCGCTGCTCCTCAGGGATGGAAAGTGAAGGATAAAAGAAAGAGAGAGGGCGAGGCGGGGCTGTCTGCATTGGCAGGGAAGGAGCTGAAAGAGAGTGAGATGAAAAAAAGAAAACTGACAAAAGGGAGCCCACCAGCCAGGAAGCGTATCGTCCGAGCGAGCACGTCACGTTGCAAAGGCTGTGATGGAGAAACCGTGGCGGAGGGCATGATTGCCAACAAGAGGAAGCGGGGGGCAAAGAATCTCGAGAGAAGGGATATGACAAAAAAAGCAACCGAAGTCACAAGAAGGCACTTCATGCGCCTCCGCCAGGTTCTAGACACGGAATCAGCACCGTGCAGAAAGGAAAAGGCGACAGAGAGAAACGCTGGTGAAAAGGAAAAGGTTCATAGACGGCGCAGCTCCTTGGAAACTTGGCCACATACGCAGCCGCGCCCCCAGCGACGACGAGAGGCGCCGGCAGCGAAAAGCGCAAAAACTGAAAAGAAAACAAAATTGGAGCACATGTTGCCAAAGCCCTGAGTAACCGGGCTTGCAGGCGAAAAAAAGATCGAAGAGAAGGAGGGAGGGAAATCGCTATGAGGGGAGAGACATGAAAGCCAGCAGTTGCCAGTCGCCACTGAAATTCAGGGGAGAGGAGAAACAAAAAGACAAGGAAGTGATCCGGAGAATATCGTGGTCCATGAAGGAATTCCGGAGAGGAGGCTCCAGACGAAAAGAAAGATGAGGGAGAAGAGAAAGTAAAGGTCGTTTGTAATTAGTACGAGTAGGCAAAGATGCCGAAAGCACCATAGCGAGGAAAACAGAAAAAAGTAGACGAAGTCGCCACAGGTAAATCTGCGAAGAAAAAGAGTCACGGAAATAGAGGGAAGCGATCGATAGTAGAAAAAAAGCTCGCTGCGGGGGAAACCTCCCTCTTTGTGCGTGCCAGCAAGGGTTGGCAAAAAGAAAACAAAAACCATAAAGAAGTCGGAGAAAAGGACGGAAAATAATCAAAAATTGATCGTGTCAACGTTGAGAGGGGGCCAGGAGGAGGCGGTCAAAGCAAAAGGGAAAAGATTGATTGAATCGGGCCAGCGCCGCGTAGAGAAGGGACGATCGATTGGCACAGACGTCACGGGTTGGGGAGGGGGGTAACACGCAGGGGATAGGAAAGAAGATCAAAAAAAGATTGAGACAAAAGATCTGGGGAACGGGCCGAGAGCCACAACGAAGTTCTCCTTCGACGAGGAGGATACACAAAAAACCATCGAGAGAAGGAAACTGGAGAAAAAGAGGAACTGGGGGGGAAGGGGCCAAGATCCGGGGACAAACAACTGCCGGAAACGCGATCAACTAAAAGAAAGTGAAAACAGACGTACGAACACTAATGCACCGACCGCTTTAGGTAGAAAAAACATAACAAAACCATTCCACATAATGACGGATGCTTCGAGGTCCCGGTCGAAGTACTAGAAAAAAAGCAACAACCATGATTGTAAAAAGAAAGAGGCGACAAGGACTCAGGACAAAGAGAATCAAAGAAGAAAAGGAGGTGTCTAAACCATCGATGCTCCTAAACGCCCTGAATGCTGAATCAATCAGGAAAAAAGTTGACGAGCAAATCTCAAACTATTTGGATAGATTCGAGAAACTCCGCGAGAAAAAAGAGCTGACAACGTCAAAAAAATCCCTACCCATATTCCAATGGGGGGAGAATTCAAAAACATCGACGGACAGGGAAACAAAATTAAACAGGAGAAAAAATAAAAAAAAGAGCACACAGAAAAGAGCAATCCCGCGAGATACATTCGCAACCGGAAAGCAGAGGATCGCAGCACAAATTAGGGGATCCGTTAATCGACCTAAAAATTTGAGCGAGAAAGAACTCGTGAAAAAAGAGGTAGAAAAAGTTAGGGTCGTACGAAAAATCATCTCCTCGTTGACCAGAAGGCGCCAGGAAAAAGCGAAACCAGGACGTCGAAGGGAAGCGCGAACTATGCGACAAAGGATGAGGAAGCACATGCGGTGACGGGGGCGGTGTCCGGAAGAAAGAGCGAGAGGACATGAGATTTCATTTATAAAATACGAACGGAAAAAAAGACTAAACGAAATCGGGGAAAGGGAGGACGGGACGTACAGCCCAAACCCGCTTGGTCAGAAATGGTCCCTGCGATCGGGGATGCACAAGAGTACAAGGCCGTGAGAATGACTGGGGATCGGACGTGAACACATCCTCGTGGCCGAGAAGGAATCTTCGTCTCAAACCACGCGGCAGCATCAGCTTCCATAAAATAACAAAAAAAAACAGGGGAAAAAAGTCAAAAAAAAAATCAAGAAGAGCTCTCTATCGCTGCGAGGACAGTAGAGAGGCAGGGCAGGGGAGGAAATAGCACTGCCTGTAATATTTATTAATCTCTCAACAACAGGAAGGAAAAAAAAAAGAGATATACGAATAGCAAAGAAGGAATGGCGGAAAGGAGAACCAGTGTTTCATGGGATTCGGGCGAAACAGAAAAAAATCGCAGCAAAGCCGATTTCGGTCGCCCCGGCCAAGTGCTGGGACCGTAACGGGGAGGATCACGCGGAAAGGCCCGAAACCGAAGAAGAAGCAAGAGAGGTCGGCCACGTGTGCAAACCTTTCGATAAGGAAGACAGCCATCTGGGAGCAAAAAGCTACGAAGCGGTGCGGAGGGGGAGAACCATCTGGGGAGTCTAAAAGAATGGGAATTGGAAAATTCCGAAATCTAGGAAAGCGTGCAGCGCGGAAAAAACCTTGAGAAAGAAAATCACACAAAGAAAAATCCCTCACAGGAAAAAGCAGTAACAACCGTACTTTTTATGAAAGATCCTGTCCGAAAAAAACTCCGCTTCGAAAGCAGAACCCGGGCCGCGAACCATGCGAGCGCCAGGTCACCAGAAAAATACGACACCTCAAAATAGAAATAAAACAGCAAAAGCGAGGAGCACAATACGATTGCGATTAACCTCGATCGAGACACGGCAGAAGAAATCGAGGGGGGGGAGAGATAACAGGATTAGGGGGAAGGACTGATCCTGCTGTTTCCTGTGCACAACTCGATACCTTCACAGGGGGCTTGCCGAGATGCTCAACGGCGAAAAAAAAAAAAACTGGACGCATGGATTCGGGCGGAGGCGCTGCGATTCTGTGATTTAAGGTTCTCGGGGGAAGCTCAAGGAAAAAAAACAAGCGAGAAAGGAGGATAAGCGACGCGGCACGCGCGTCGAGACGGTTTGCTGGTGAAAACTCGGGCGCTTTTACAGGTTGTAGTCATAATGAGCACGGATGAAGAAGATCGAAGGAGGACGTCGAGGGAAAAGATACGTCACCACATTGGCCGTCAACGACAATAAGGCTCACCGAGGGCCGAACAAGAACGAGGCGCATGCGGCTGAGAAAAAAGCCGCTCGCAGGCCTAACAGCGGGAGGATGTTCGTGACAAGCCCTTAGCATGGCCGAAGGGCAAACGAGGGGGTGGTCGCACGGAGATGGCCGCCCGACTTAGGGGGCGAAAGACAGCGAAAACGACGCGGTCCGACAAGAGACTATGGAGAATGGGGAGCGAAGTAAAGGCGCTCGATGGCCTCGACACATTCGATCAACTGGGGACGCTGCACGCCGAGGGACCGCAATGAATCACGTCTAAGGAACGGAAAAAAGAAAAAGAATAAAACTACCAGGCGCTTTCTATTCGGATCAAAACGCGTGCGCGGTTTCGTCGGGAGACATGAAAGGAGGAAAGCCGGCCGAGCAAAAAGAGCGGTGAGGCTTGAAGAGAGGGGGGGTCAAGGTGAAGTTGGCATCGGGCACCCGGGGAGGATGGCCGCCATACGAGGCGAGAAAAAGGAGTGCTCAAGATGAGAAGAAGGGAGACTAATGCTGGAAGGGTCGTCGCAGGAGGCTGCCGCTTAAGACTTTCGTCAGCGGAATGAGAACAAGGGGCTGGTTTATTGAGTGCGGGAGCTGGGAATAACGAGGACCTCTAACAACCGGGAGGAAAAGTGAAGGGAAACAGATCGTCCGACGCTGTAGCATTCTATCCTGGGGTCGGCCCCACGATAGGAAAAAAACGAACATAGGCATGGGACGGTCTCGCCCCAGATTTCAATGAAAACAAAAAAAAAGTGAAATAAAACCTCGGGATCGATGACCGCGCGTAAGGCCCTAGGGATAATGAAACGAACAATCCGGTTCACATCCCGGCTGTTCAAAGGGGGGAGCAGCCAAAGAACTGAGAAGGGCTATGGGAAAACGTGAAATAAGGAGCTAGAGACAAGCGAGAAGCTAGGTCGGCTGGCCGGGCGGCAGATTTGGCCAATTGAGCACGGAACGAAATCGAAATGGCAGATCTCTAAAAATATGCCGAAACCAGCGCCGTGAATGAGTCTCAAGCGGGCGTGACTCGGGGCACACGGGGTGCTAGGTGCTTAGGAAGCGAAACCAAGGTGTTGCGTCGTCGAAATCTCCAACACAAAGAAAGGAAAAAGCAAAGAAGAGAGAGGACGAAAAAACACCTAAGCAACATAAAACGGAAAAAGGGCAATTCTGCCGTCAACATCCGACATC
>Ga0179593_1457634_pt1 | contig 16115 bp, 17 predicted proteins | sample CZODoug2_1_08_16_FD_185931 | JGI IMG/M metagenome (GOLD analysis project Ga0179593, IMG submission 185931) | Vadose zone soil fungal communities from Angelo Coast Range Reserve, California, USA - CZODoug2_1_08_16fungal (PacBio error correction) | ecosystem: Environmental > Terrestrial > Soil >...
CAATCGACGGGGACAAGAATGGTTCGCCCTCGAGACGAAAGAGTGAAATCGAGCGACGGGACACCCTATAGATATATAAACACAAGAGGGAGAAAACACAAAAAAAAAAAAAAAATATAGATATAGAAAGGAAGAAACAAAAGGTGGTCCGAAGCAAAGTTTCAAAGAAAAAATACTGTTTGACGAGGCATGAGGGAGGGGCATGTCAACCGGAACTGTCGTGGACGGTGGGGAGTACATCATATCGTCAGAATTTTGAAGCTTGGAGGGGAAACAGGAAAAAGGAACCAAAGTGTCCCGCGAAGGGGAAGAAGAACCATAATGGCAGCAAAGGATCCGGAGATGGGAACTCGCCCGTCGCGATCGCGCTCGGCTAAAAAAAACGTCGCGAGGAAGAGAAAAGCCGGAAAAGGAGGCGCTTGTCCGGTCGAAGAGAAGGATTAGCGAAAAACCGAAAAAGTACCGAGAAAGAAGCGAAACCTGCCTTCGAAGCCGCCCGCGGAAGGATGAGGGTCGCACTGGTGCAACGATAGAGGAAACATCCTGTACCGATGGCGGACCTCTCCAGGAATTGTAAACTAAATGGCGGACCCTCTCAGGGAAGACACCGCCGAAAATGGGGGGAGCACAAAGTTAATCAACCGCCCATTTTAAACGTCATTTTCGCCCAGCCCAGGGGACCGCTAGTGGGAAGAAAAAAAAAAAGAAAGGTGCCCCCCCAGGGTTCGCAAGACAAAGGGAAAAAACCTAGGGGAAAGCAACCCGGAAACGCAAAGGGTTCAAAAAGCCAGGTAAACCAGTTCACCCGTCCTGCCCCGCCCAGGTCAAAACCTGGAGAGAGCGATGACTGCAGGGGAAAAAGCTGTCTCCGGTCCAGAGTTATGGCTGGGGTATCAGGTATTATAATTATCCGAAGGAAAAGGGGGGGGGCTTTTGACAGGGGAGGGGGATAGCACATTAGGGTCGGAATTCTGTCAAAAAAACAGGGGGTCAATAAAAAAAAGGAAAGGGGCCTGTAGGAGGGGCGGGAGTCAAGGCAAGCAATCGCAAGACCCAGAAGGGGGGTGTGCAAAAGCACTTGCTGTGTACAGGCAAAGGAGACCCGAGACCTCCACCGAAGGTTAAGCTCCTGGTTTTGTGGGTCTTCTTCCTAATCCCCTGCGGACACATCGGCCGGAAAAATAGGGGGGAGGGCAGGGGATCCCGGGGCAGGGCGAGAACCCTCGGATGGCTTGGAAGTAAACGAGCAAAAAAGGGCCGTGCAGCTTCGACCATCCGGGGATGTTCGAAAAGGAAAATGTAGGGGAGGGGAAGCCGGTTGCCAAAAAAGCAACCGCAAAGGCATCGCAGCGGACCGCGCAGTGGAAGACGATGGGGGACCTAAGGGAAAGAGGGAAACCTCGAGGCGACGAGATCGCCGGTAATCAATAAGGGGCTCACAGAAGACGGTGGTGCAAAAAGAAAACAATTCGAAACGGACAAAGCCAATGGTTCTACACTCTATCGAAAAACTTCGAGACGTCCGGAAAGAAATGCTCGGAAAATACGATCATCCCAATCATCAGGGAGAATAGGGGGGAACATCAGCCCAGAACGCTGAGGGGTAAAAGGGGTCACTCAATTCCTTCATTCCCATCAACCACGGCCCGGAAAAGTAAACTTGCGTTGCCATACGTGAACGGGAGAAGTCGCCCATTACACAAAAAAAATGACCAAAACAAGCACGAAGATTAATACCAACTAGAAACTCATTGGACTCCAAAACACACTGCCGGAGGCAAAAAAGGGGTCCAGCGCGCCGTATGTCCGTATTCGATCGGGAAAAGTCCAATGGCACGAAATCCATCCACGCCAACGCCACTAAAATGAATATAGTCCAGGTAAAACATGAAAAAAAAGGATTCTGCCGGCAGACTGAAAAACCTGCCCTCCCTCGTATGGCCAAACGCCATTACCAAAAAAATCCCTGGATCAAAGCTCCTAAAATCTGGAGATGACAACCAAAGGGGGGAGGAATACAACTACAGGCCATGGAAGAACTACCGCCTTAGAACGTTATATAGGCTTTTAAAGTTTGGGCCAACAGAACCTTCAAAGTTGAACATAACAACCACCAAAAGAGTGCACCGGTGATAAGACCTCCTACCAAAAAGGGTTGACAGCCTTTAGTTGAAAAACATAGACAGCCGGGGGTGATAATGGGGGGGGGGGTTTTGCAAGCGGGGTGGGTGGGTGGGGGCATAAGGAAAAAAACTAAAAGTGTTCATGGCGGCCGAAGGAACCAAAGACCTGGAGTGTAGAAGTCTCCAACAGGGAGTGGGAAAGGAATCCAGGTTTCCGGGTGTTTTAAGTTTCCCCCAGGTACAGGTATTTGATGGGTGAAAAAAAAAAAAGTCACTGTGAAACAACTTATCAATACAACATTACAGTGGTCAATCACTTGCGGTCTGACGCTTATGCATCGATTGCATATCGATCCTTGGGTCAAAAGGTGAGGTGGCCAATGGTACTATATAAAGGCTCGTACAGCAGCCTTGGCTTTCTTCAAAGGGACTGGAGGGCATCAGTGAGAGGGTTCTGACTCGTCCGATAGTAAAGTCGGGAGGAGGAAGGTGGGGGGGGTTAACATGAGGGGGGAAACCTTCTGGGCCATACGACGGGAAGGGGGTTCATTTTATTCTGAAGAGCATTTCGAGTGGCGACGACTTCTGGTATGGTTCAAAGGACGTTTCGTTTGCGGTGGGTTGCTTTGTTTGGGGGCTGGCCTGGGACTGGCATTGGAAGGAGAATATAGGCCCAATAGCGGCGCTCATGGCAAAAGGCTCTCAAGTTGGCACAGGGCTGGGGTCTAAAAATGGAGTTTACGTACGGGTGGGGAATCAGGTCTATGGTCGGTGGTGGCGGCGCGGGGGGTCCCTCAAAGTGGGAGGGTAAGAATACGGGAAAAGAAAGAGAGAACTGTCCACGTATGGCAAACGACCCACGGAGGTGCTTTCCTTCTGGGTCGATGGCTATGGTGACACTTCCACCTAGCGGTGCAAAGGGTCTGAGAGGGCGGTAAACTCTTAGGCCTGGCGTGATTGGCAGGGGTTGGAGGGAGATTGGTCGAAGGAAAGATCCGGTTTTCACGAGACCTCTTATACAAGGGGGACCGGTGTAAAAGGTTCGGATTGTGGGCACCTTGGATTTTGAGTCACCCTTCTAAGAAAAGCTAGGGGACAGGAAACGATAGACTATTTCGTGATGACTCTGGCGAACTTTATCTATCTTAATCCGGGGGGCGGGACAGTGCAGGAGTTTAAGAAGGGAGGCAACGTCAGCGCCTTTAACAGACACCAGACATTCAGGAGAGGGTCGCTAGGCCCCGTATGAGGAAAAAACTCGGCAACCGCATTGCTATTTAGCTACAATACGCCCAAGCATGGAGGGTCGCGGGGAGCCGGAAATCCCGAACAATATGTGGTATTAATCCGGATATCCGTGTAATGAAATTCGACTCAAAAAAAGTAGGTGAAAAGCTAAGTTCTGAGTAGGGGGGAGCTTGCGACCGTCGGGCGACTTCTCACGAGTAAACTCAAAAAAGAACGAAATCGTGGATCGGGCGGAGTTGCCCCTTTTGCACTTCTCTTCTAACCTAAAAGAAGGAACTAGACCATCGACCATGAATTCCGCTGGACCGGAGCCAGTCAAAAGGAAAAAAAAACAAACCGCTCGAGCACATTCTTAATCTATTGCACCCCAGACTAGGGACGAGAGGGAAGAGAAGGGGTTGACGTCATCGCGGCCGTGCAAATCGGACCTGTTCGTTTCTTATGCGCGGGGCGAACCTGGCCTGGTAAGGGGGCGAACCTGGGCGGGGGAGAAAGGTGCAGATACCTGAGGGGGTTTGAAACTTGGCTTTTCTACCTGGGGCGGGCGGAATTGGACTGCAGCGGAGAAGGGCGAACCTGGAGGGCCTGTCTGGTCGACGGAGAGAACTGTGTCGTGGCGGAAAGGGGCTGGGGGGAAAAGTTCTTTTCTACATTAGAACGTATTGAGTCCTCACATTGTAGACGAGCCTTGGAGAAAGCGCTTCGGCTGTGCGCTCAACAGGAGCTAGTGTTCTATACCACAACTGCAAGAAATATGGAGGATTCCATGGAAGAACCTGCCTGAATCTCTGTAGTAAAAGGTTTCCGGCGAAGTGGCGAATTTGGCTTCACGGAGGGAGGGAAAAGACCCCGAATTTAAAAGGATGACTTATTCGGAAACTACAGAGGGCGGATAGCGCCTGATCTCGAGTCTGAAGAGGGAAGGAGTAATCCTCCTCCGGGGACTTAGCGTGTCAGAGGGGTTGGGCATTATTGCCCGCCACCAAGCTGACGTCAGGACAAAACATGTGGCAAAAACGTTAGCGGAGAGGGGTCTTGGATAATATTTTCCTCTAGATTAAAGGGGGACGACCCTCGGGACTGCCAACAAACGAGGCCCTGACCCTTCTGACTAAACGCGACGGAAAGACAATGGTCCGACATACCCAGAAGGAGGCGTGGGACCTCGTGGCAAAACAGCCTCGTCTCTATGGTCATCAAAAGTGGGTCCGATAATCGAATTACCGGGCAGAAAAAAGGAAGGGGGAAGTTCAAAGATTGATCTCTCTCAAAAAAAACAATTTATAAAATAAGGTAATCATAGAACCGTTGGGGCTCACCGAACGTAGAAGAAGCCACATTGGGACTTTCGCCCGAGCTCCGGAACACTTGTTTTTCACTGAAGCCGCGGGGGGGGGAGGTGAATTGTCGCGACAATTGAGGTATCGTTTCAGCGCAGGGTGAGAGAGCGTTTCGCTGACGGCGTAAACCCGAACGTGGCGAGGTGACGGATCAAGGCAATAGGAGTCTAATTTGCCAGACAAAGGGAGGAGATTTGGTCTCCATCCTCCTGGGATAGCTCGAACTGACCAATCCGGGAAGAATAACAGCCAACGAGGGGAACTGAGTAATCGATGTTCATTGGAAACTTCTTCATAGGGAGCTAAGGGAGCAAGAGTAAGACTCAGTCGACGCAAAAGAGGCGGGCGGCAGGGGGGGGGAAGCCGCGTAAAGGAAAGCGAACCCCAGCCCCTGCCCATCACTCACCAATAGCCTAAAAGAACCATTGAATCGCCCATCCCGCGGGAGGGGGAGAAGTTGCCTCGTGCCCACGAGAAATGGTGAGACCGTACCTTTCAGTGGCGGCCTCAGAGATGAGAGGGACTAGGTAAGGAGGGAAGACGGTCCGCAAGACAAAAAAGGTCCAAAGGTGAGAACGCTGTCGAACCCGAAGAGGGACCTCCCCCCGCCAGTTCTCTGCTCACCAACCAGGTGGAGGTCCGAAAAGGTCCGCCCCTAGGGGGAAGCCGCCCAGGTACAAGGCCAGTGTTGCCCAATTCGCACCCGGAGGACCACAGTTTCGCAAAGGAGGAAAGGAGAACCAAACCAGGTCCCGCCCTGCGAGCCAAGCATAAGGTGCGGCCAAGGAGTAGGCTATCACGTCCAGAGTTCTTTCTGGGGGGAAACTATATGAAAAGAGGAAAGTCTGGGGGATGGTCTTTTCTTCTGGGGAGAGAAGAGTAGCGGAATTTACTTTTGAGGTAGGCACGGCCACCTGTCAGGAAGGAAAGGCTCTTCAGAATCCAGACATCATCTCCATTAGGCCAAGAAAAGTGAGTTTAAAGAAGGGTCCGCCGGTAAAATCAGCTAGGAAGAGGGTTCGACTCGACATACTCAGTCTGCTTAATACTTGGGGGGGTTTTGGTGAAGGCCCGTCGTCATCGAGAAAGGGGAGGCGCCAATATGTTTCGGAAAGTGAGTCCTGTCATTGCTTCAGGACGCGAAAATGCTTATGGTAGGCCCTCAAAAGGGGACCGAATGCAGGACTTCGATCAAGGCAGTTGGAACCGAGGGACCCCGAATACTTTATGTCTGGAGCCCGGGAGCGTCAACGACGGCTCAATGCGGAACGACGAATACGCTCTTCCTAACACGTCTTCCTTTCTGCGCCGCATTCAGAGTCAAAAAAAAAGGGGAGAAAGGCTCGCCGGAAAATCACCTAATTTCTCAAAGGGGGGGGAAATAACCCCAAGGAGAAAAAACACAACCTTCCCCTGGACAAGCTTCTACTCTAAAAAGGCGGGAGTAGGAGTCTGCCAGTACGATAGCAGACCGAAAGGCATCCATCAATCTGATAGGCGTCCCGGACGGGGGGGGACGCCGCTCGGTGGAGTGGCAACAATCTGACATCTCTGCCTCACCCCTTTCCCTCACCGGAACCGCTGGGTATTGGAAGACTGAGGGACGCTAGAGGGGGCAAAAGGCCCATTACGCACCACATTAGCACACCAAGGAAGAAAGGTACAAAACCGTCCGAAACATTGGGGGGAAGGGATCAAAAAACAAGTGACCCCGGAGCCGCCGTCTGTTGCAATCGCGCTGGGTGACAAGAGAGGGGAATGAGACCATTACAGTCATGCACGAAGGACAAAAAAAAATCAAACTAAACCGACCCGCCGAAATCAAACCACAAATTCAGGATAGGTGCGGCAAAAGAACCCTCCCCCAAAGGACGTATGGCCAGCAGCCACAGAAGAAAGAAAATTGCGTGATCACCATCGCCTATCGTAAGAGTCCCCACCACCAGACATAAAATGACGGGAAGACCTATACCTGAAGGTCTTTGGAGAGAAGTTTAAATTGGGGGGGAAAAGGGACAGTTGAAACCATAACCACCAGGAGAGCTATGCAAGGAGACAGTCAGGAATCAGGGAGTGGGGTACTTTATCGACCGACATGTTGTTATTGTCGGGAGGGGGGTTGGGTGGGTTAAAAAAGACATTGTGGGGTGTTTTTGGGAAAGGTCCCTAAATTACAGGTCAGTGCTGCCGCATAAAAAGCCCAACCCACACCTTGGAGGGAGAGAACTAACACAAAAACGGAGAGGAGGAAAAATAAGTCGTGCCAGGGGTGGGGGCCGGCGGCCGCCCTGAAAAACGGTATTCGGGTTCCGTATTCCAACCCACCAATTGCCCGATGGAAAATTAGCAGACATCCCACAGTAAGTACAGGTCAAGAAACTTACACTGTGCCTGGCGTATGCGATGAAGAGGGTTGGGGGTCAAAAATTGGAAAGGGGGCAAAATTGAGACGATAAAAGCTGGGAAGCCTCTTCGAGGGGGGAAGTGGGGACTTGGACAGGAAATCACGTTCCACCTGGACTCATTCCGGGGTAGTGAACGGCTCAGGGCCTGTGTGCGGGGTAGGGTGAATACAACCGGGGGAAGGTGCCTGCGCTGCAGAGGAATGGTACTCTTTGCGGACTTCGTAGGGCTGGTGTACGGGGGGGGAAATGGGTTGGGCTGGGGGGTTTGTCCTTGCGTGACTGTGGGCAGGGAGAATTCTCGGATAGGGTCCATATCTGAGTCAGATTGCCCAGCTTCTGGAAGCAAGGTCACAGGAGGGAATTGGGGGTGGGGAAGTGACAAAAGGAAGTCTTAGTCACTTGAGTGTAGGTCGTGGGTTTTGAGGCAGCGTGTTCCTCCTGGGTGATGTGAGCCCGCCGGACTATCAATACGTTACGGTATGGCAACGACCGGACTAGACTGTTGACTGACGGATGTCGGAAATGGAAAAGGAGGGCTGGAGTGGGAAGGGGGGAAACTATGGATTGATTGGGCTTGAATGGACTTCGGTGCTATTAATTAGGAAAAGGGTCGAGTGGAAGAAAAAGGTCTAAACGGTTTACTTTCAACGGGGCGTCGTGGGCACCATCCCCGGAGGGGCCTTCTAAAGGGAGGGGCAAGGAGATCTCGATAGCACTTACTAGAACTGGAACTCTCAGGTTGAGTGGCCGCCGCTTATGGAGGCCTCAGGGGTATGCCCGACGGTCGCACCTCTTAAAACAATGACAGAGGGAACTAAGGGGAAGAAAAGCCTCTGAATCCTTCACTACCTCATTGATCGTGGATGGCAAAACATAAAGCCGAGGGCGAGCACTCCCTTGCAGGTCCGCCTAACACTATTGGGTGAGGCGAAGGAAGGGAAAACTGGGGGAGGCGGACTAATGCAAACAAAAACATTATTTAAATATGTCGGAAAGGTCGACGGCGACGGTGGCTGCTGTACAACTAGCAAATCCAATCCTTAGGAAAAAAGATACAGAGTTGGGCTCAGAAAGAGGATGTGCTGCTTGACGACGACTCTGCAGGGCGCGGGAAAACCATCGAAAAAGTTGCAATAATGCGGTCACCTCACTCGGGTACGAAAAAACACTAACAGGAGGAAACAGATCCTTCAAACGAAGAAAGCCTGGACCGGAAAAGAGAAAGTGGAGCGCGTCTCGGGAGGGACCGGGGAAGACCAGGTTAATTTCGTTTCGAACGCGTCTGCACTCACCTGGCGGGGCGAACAGGCGGGGGGGTAAAAGGAGAACCTGTGACGGGCGGAGGGGGTGAGGGCGGGGCGACCTGGCGGGAACTAATGGCGGTCTTCGCGGTTGCGGGGTAGGTAACTGGAAGGGCGAACCCTGGTATGGCGACTCTTCCTGTTCTTGGAGGACCTGGTGGTCTTACCTTGTCAGTGGCGACGCGCAAGTATGTCCAATTAACCTCACATTTACGCGGCGAGAAGGGAATCCAAAGCAGTCCGGCTTTGGAGGCACAATTCTAAGAGTCGTTAGTATACACTCAAGGCCGCGGGGGGGAGGAATTAAAAGGGCAGGAAAACTTCTCGCTGGAGGGGCCGGATCTTCGGGAGGGATTGGGCGCCATTCAAGGGAGATTGCTGTGGTGGAGGAAAACCAGAGTTTTCCTAATTGACTTCGAGGATTGCGTAACCTACTGACGAAAGGGAAAGGAGATCGCTCTGCCCGAGGGCCGGGGGAGGTATTAAGCCGCCGCGCCTACTTCAAAGGGGTGACTGGCATTAGGAATCAACGGATGCGTACTTTCTATAAATCTAGGGGGCTACTCCAAAAGACGATCTGGGGGGAGGGGGGGAAAGTCACAGACGCGATGATTGAAAAATACGTCAACGACCTAAACGCACGGGCGCGCCCGACCCTGGAGAAACTCTCTACGAGCTAGACAATAAAAATACCCCAGAGGGGGGAGGGGGAAGAGGGAAACAAAGTTGTAAGAGGACGATGCCCGTGTGCCTCTTGTGAAGTCAGAAGGTGCGAACTTAAACTGTTTGAAGGGGGTAAAAAGGAACGAAAAACAACACGGGGAGAGGGGTGAAGAGAGGACAAGGAAAAACCTTTCGACCGAACGCTAGGGAATCAAAAACAGATAAACTGGCCAGGGAGGACGACGGGACCAACTGGGTGGGGCGCGGCCGCCAAACGCTGGTGGGCCCGTGCGCGATGGAAAGCGTTTCGGAGCATTCGGGTGAGCGATGGGGGCAGACGTTCCCGGCAAGGGCGGCAAGGGATCCGGCAATCATCGCGTCGACTGTTCCACAGATCCGTCGCTGTGAGACCGCCATTCAGCGGGTGCCGGAACCGAAAAGCCGTGAGAATAAAACCCAAAGCGTCCAAGTAGTAGCTGCTGGTGGGGTCAGCGGCCCCTGTCAAGAGGAAGAGACGCCCGTGCGCAAGGAAGTGCTATTTCCCCTCATTCTACGCAGTGAAACGCTGCCGGGACCGACGCACTCGTACATCGCGGACCCCAGACCGGCAGGACCAAGAGTCCCCCTAAAAATAACGGCCGGTTCCGGCAGTTACCGCTGCCGTCGGCGTGAGTGGGGTAACCGTAGAGAAATGTTGATCAGCAAAAGCACCGGCAAGATTTCTCCCCGATCGCCGGGAAAGTTAGTAAATAGGAGGGAGGATCGCCCCGCGCAGGTCCGCCCCGAAGGTCCAAATGTTCAAGACGCAGGTCAAACAAACGCCAGGTTCGCGCAACATTTTTCTCCACTCTAAGGTCCAGACCCTCCCATTGGAACACCGAACCCAAAATGTCCTCCACGAAAAGGTCCGAACCAAAGTTTCCCCGCCAGTGAGGCTCACACGCCGCCGGTTCAGAACCGGTTCAGAGTCAAGCCAAGAATAAAAAGGGGAAACCTGGGGCGGATCCCTTCTCTACTAACTGCGGCCAAGCTCGGAAATGGGGTCCTTATGGGGGGAGGACTATCGGGTCATAGGTTGAAGGGCGTTTGAAGGCGGGATCGAAAGGAGGTGAGAAAGGGCGAATGGTCTTCAAGTCCCTAGAGCGTCATAAGAACCAGCGGCGGGGGAACAAGGGAAAAAAGCACGAGCCGATTTCGTTATTTCTTCCTGAGGCCGTGGAAGGTCGTCGCAAAATCGACCGAGAAGCAAGGGGCTCTTACTTGTTGTCTGCCTTAGAATCCCAGAGAGAAAGCTCAACCAAATAAGGGGGAGGGCTGCGTCCTGCGGGCAGGACAAGCCAGAAGCCAGAGGTATTGTCGGCATCCAGCCACGGTGACGAAGGCAGGACTGGAATCACGGGGCATGTCGGACAGAACCTCTACAGATGATGGCTGTCAGCCGATCGGGAGACGAAAACGAAAGGGCCGATTCCACGCTAATCACCTGGCCGAAAGCCGGAGTCGCAAGAGTCATCACGAAGATCTAGAATGAAACGGGACCCTCATCTTTAGAAGGGGCGACTCCGGGGTTAACAAATCAAAACGGAGAAAAAACGGGTAACCCTTTGTCGACAAGCTGAGGGGCTCGAAAAGGGAGGGAAGGAGGCCATCTCCATTAGAAAACCCCCTCATGTCCAACATATGCCTCCCGTCCATCATCTGAAAAAGCCGAGGGGGGAAGAGGTGGTTCAAAAAGAGAACATCCGTCAAAGCCCATCGACCAAAGACCAGGCGCGTTTTTCTGGAGAGAGAGGTCCGGCGGCCATTACAGAACGGGGAAACTTACCGCACCCACCCCCAAGACCGAACTCAGGGGGGAAGACTCAAGCCCTGTGACCCCTTGTTTCGCCGCTGGGGCAGCAAGGGAATATGGGCAAGGGAATAGCATCTCAGAAAAAGAAATCTCACGGGGCACCATCACCACTCCAGACGGGAAAAAAGAAAAAAGAAAGACGCCCCAGCGAAAAAGGAAAGCCCAGACTGAAACATTCCGCAAACTCGGCCAGCCAGTCACCCGCCGGGCACAACATGGGGGGACCAGCGGGAGGTCCCCACGAGACGATGGAGTCCATAAAAAACCGGGAACCAACATACATTCCAGGGGGAACCGATAAGAAGTAGAGGGTATTATAAGGGGACTGTGGGGACTCCTGTCAAAATTTTGAACAACATACCCTCTCGCTAGGTAAAAAGTTTTCTATCCTGCAGAGCCAAGCTTGAAGTGATGGGGAAACAACGGTAGACATGCAGTGGATGATATGGTTGTGAATGGTGGGAAGGGGGGGGGTTTTTGGAATGCCCCTAAGGGGACATTTTCATTGCCTAGTCAAGGAACAACCCGGCCACCTGGGTATCGCGCGACCAAAAAAAAGAGTCAAGCTCCTAGGCAAAAAGCCAGTAAGTTTGGTCCGGGACTCCGTCAATAATCCTGGAGTGTTCCGGGTGAAGGAAAAAACCACCCCACCCGGGGGACATAACCACAGGAAGGGGCATACATCACACATGGGCAAAGACTTACCATGCTGAAGAAAGGGTCAGGGCAGCGGTGCTATCGAGCGGGTGGAGTTTTGTCAGAAAGGGGTGGCAAATAAAAAGGATGAACTCAGTACAGTAACCGGAAAAGGTCGACGTCCATTCCTTTATTTTTTCAGGGCAAAAAGGTGTGGTCTACGAGGAATATGAGAGGGGGGCGGGAAAGGGGGGTACTCGGTTACTGTGGGCCATACGAAAAGTTAGAATGTGGGAAAGCGCAGGACTGAAGTGTTCGCTGGGGAAAATCTGGATTTCTGCGGGTCCCGTGGAGTTGGGGTCTGTGGGGGCATTAAGTCGTGAGAGGGACTGGGCACTGAGAAGGAAAAGGGGAAAATAAGAAGGATTGCAAACAGAGGACGAAGGGGTCACAGGGCTGTGATGGGGAAGATTCGGACGGTTGGGGGTGGAGCGGGTGTGGGCGAAACAAGAGCCTCCTTGTGGAATTAATGTTCAGACAGGAAACGCTCGTCACTTCAATAAAAAAGGGATGTGAGGGAAGGCCTGGGAATATTTGAGGATGTCGAGGCGTGTTAACGCTCGCGTCGGTGCGAGAGGGAGGGACCGGGGGGTTGGGGTGGGCTGGAAGTCCTGCGGATTGGAGGGTCATTTCTCAAAACGACGCAATGTGCGGAGACCTCTTGTCAACAAAAGGTACGGTGTAGGACGTGAAAGACGGGTTAAGTTGGGGGAGGGGGTGAGCCCTCTAATCTGATTGCCCGCGGCTCTGAAGACGGTGAATCTTGAGAACCTGGAAAACTCGCATGACCTTCCGAGGTTCGTGGGGACTGGGTCAAAAACGCCAATTGGAAGACTCTCGACTGGACACAACCCTTACCATCCATACAGAGAGATTTCACGCTTTTTCAAAAGGGAATGCAAAAGAATTAGAAAAGGCAGTTCTAGGAAACAAAAAATCCATCCGATTATACGGGACTCGGACTCAATTCGAAGGAGAATTAAAAAGCAGAGACGACGTTAACGACTTCCCTACCAAACCAAGACTGAAAGGAGAGTAGTCGAGGGTCGAAGGGGGAGGCGGAATGAGCTTTAATAAAAAAAAAAAAAAAAAAAAAAAAAAAAAAAAAAACTGAGCTCAGTCTTCAGAGAAAGCAGGGGGAAGGGAGGGCTCTCCTGGCGCTGGCAGGCGTGGCTGTACAGGCAAACTACCTTCCATTCTCATGGAGTTAAGAAAACGAAATGAACCCAGACCTCCTAGTAGTCTAAAAAAGACCACGAAAAGATGAATAATCATTAGTAGCTCAATGACGAGGGGGACCGCGACATCGCGGCCGTGCTACGCCGACGGGCTTTACCTTCTATTTACCGAAAGGGGGAACCTTTTGCGGGGGCCCTTGGCAGGGAAAGGCAAATGGTTCGTGTATTGAGGGGAGGGGACCGTACAGGGGAGGCGAACATGGCGGGGAGAACAAGTCCTGGGGACTCTTTGCACTGGGTCTGTTAACGGGGGAAACAGGGAGGGCAGGTCCTCAATTAGGTCACGTTCTTTCTTAGGTTTGGAAATTTGCTCTTTTCTAATCTGCAGTAGGAGGAAGCACATGGAAGCGTCGTCCTTGCGCCATCAAGATGCCTTAGTGCGCTCCCTCCTGTCACGAGTGCTATAACCACCTGCAGGGGAGAGGTGTATTTTGTAAGTACCGGTAACTTCCAGGAGTTGGAGGACCTGATTTTGGCTTGGATTTTTAAAGGATTCGGGGGACGGAATTTCACGCGTCGGAATGAAGGGCACTCGAAGTTCGCAAGGTAGAAGGAATCGGAAAGGTGCCAAGAGTAGGAAAATTCCGACGCACGACGTGCGGGCACTCTTGGCATTATTTGCAACTCAACCGAGGAAAGTGGGGAGGCCATCGATGAATGGAGACGAAACTAAGAGTTTTTCTTTCACTAGAACTCTATTATGACACAGGCTGGGGAAGAAAGCCGAAAGTTCCGGACTAAGAAGCGGAACGAGAAAACCCTACAAGCGAACGATCGACCAGCACGAGCGAAGCAAGAAATCGGGCGGCGACAAGTGACACAAAGGGCGGAGGAGATTGGCGCCAGGGTGACATCTGGCATCAATTTCTTAACCAGGTGGGGCCGTTCACGGTCGGGGGATCCAAGAAAAAAAAAAGTATTAGAAGGAAAATAAGAGAGAAAAACTTAAGGCAAAACGGGGAAAGGGGGCAAAACCTCGAGGAACGCACCACACTGGCATCATACGTCAAACAAGGGGGGGACACGAGGCAAAATCACCTACTTTTTTAGGACAAATCTGTCGGTCGCTTTTGAGAGACAGGGCAGCAGCGTTAGAGGTGAAAACCGAAGGAAACGGGGAGAAGCGGCAATCAGAGACGAAAAGATTTGCAAGGCAGACTTCTAGGGAGTCGCCAATTCCGAGGTCTCGGAAGTGCACGACGACGAATCAGAGGAAAAATATGCCAGCCGTTTGAAAAAGTCGCGAAGGGGGAGAGGTGAACGCCAAAGCGGCAGAGGAAGCGGGCGCCTTCTCCCTGTTCAGGAGAGTTCCTCCTCAAGGAGACGCCTGGGGGGAAAAAAAGTCGTCACATGCAAAAATCGAAGACGGTTAAATGAAGCACCCAGAGGAAGGAACGGTCCTCCAGAAATAGGAGTCACCATGTGAATGAAACATAAGGCAAGTGTCGGGAATCGGAAGGCGTGGAGCGCACGACGGACATCAATCTTCATGGAGCATCTCAGGGGGAAATAGGGCCAGGGAGGAACCCGCTCGTCCACCAGCAACAGGTTCCGCCCGCCCGGGGAACTCTACTAGCCCCGAGGGGGACGAAAAAAAAAAGGTCTAAACCGCCCAGGTGACCGCCCCCGAAAGTGAGAACACGCTTCTCACAGGTCCACTGTTCTCAAAAAGGACGCCAAGAAGAAGGGAAGCCACCAGGTTCGCCCCTGAATTTGCCCCGAGTGTCGGGGCACGAAAAGGGGAGCCACCGCGAACCACCAAAGGCGCCCTGTCTAGCAAAAGCGATGACGGGAGGCGGGGAAACAGGGTCCAGAAGTGATTCTTGGCTCTGTAATCGAGATCAGGGGTGAGTGTAGTTCTTTCGAGTCTGCACGAGGGGAGTCAATGGGGGGCGAGGGTCAAGACGCCCGGAATGTCGCGACATAAGAAGGCGCAGCCCAGGAGAGTCCAGTCGGACAAGGGAGTTTCTCTTCCGACTGAGGCCAAGAACGCAGGGGGGAAGAAAGCAAGGAAGAACGACCGGTCAGAACGGGGAAAATAGCGCCGAGCTTAAAACTTGGGTGGTGGTCTGATGTTAGGGAACAATAGTCTGCTACCAGGCTCAAATTCAAAATAGGGCGAAGGCGTCAACCTAAAGAGCCCTCGGAGGTTGGACTATTTCTGCCGACCCGAGTCACTGCGGTTGGGGGAAGGTCGGCGATAACGGGGAAAGTTCGTGAAACGGTGCCCGACGACAGGAAGCTGGTTCAGGCGGGGGGGACCAGTCTCAGACTAACCGAAGATCACAGCAGCAACGAACCGTCGTCAGTATAGCAAAAGCAGGGTGACCCAAGAGGGAAACGATTGACTCTAGTAGAATCGCCGAAAGCGTTAGAGGGCTACGCGCCTTTGGTTGGAAACCAAGCCGACCTTCGCACGGATAAAAACGGTGCGACACGTAGGGAAAAAACATCCACAAACTCGGGAGGGTCCGGAAGCCATGTACTCGCCCTAAGCATTAAAGCCCAAGACAAGTCTGAAAAAGGTACCAGCACTGGAAGCAACGACTCCGTCGGAGTGGGTTGAGCGTGAAAAGCCTCAGAAAAATACCGGGGAACCCAACCTGGAACGGAAAATCGTGGTCGTGCATTTGAAAAAGGGAATGCTCTGACTGAAAAAGGACCACACCACCAGAAACAGGCCACAAACCGCATCGCAAGTACCACCATTGGAGGACTAAATGTGAAAAAAGTGCGCCCGCTGGGGAACTCGACCTAGGGGGCACTATATAGGATTCATGCCAGGACAAAAGGAAAGAACCGGCAAACCACAAACAGCAAACCGAGAAAAATCCAGAAGTCGTAGCCAAACGACAAGAGGTCTCTGCGCTGCAGAACATGAAACGACTCCGGGAGGGCCCAACCAGTCACAGGACATGAAACCATTCCCGATGTTCCATCATCTCAAGATCGTGAAAAAAGAGGAACAAACCAGAGGCCAGGACCAGAAATACAGGAAGGGAGTAGGCAACGGAAGGGCGAAATAAGGCTTGTCAATTGCCACAAGGATTTTCACACATACCCATAAGGGACCACATGGGAGAAAGTACAGAACATCACTCCAAAAAACACCTTAATGAGGGAAGTAATAGACAGACTGGTTGTAGGTGATAATGTTGGTTAGGTGGTCACAAATCGGAAAGTTGTGGGGGCGGAAAAAGAAATTCATAAAGGATTTGTCAGGAAGGCCGAGAAACTGCCCCAAAACCT
>Ga0179593_1707420_pt1 | contig 16114 bp, 17 predicted proteins | sample CZODoug2_1_08_16_FD_185931 | JGI IMG/M metagenome (GOLD analysis project Ga0179593, IMG submission 185931) | Vadose zone soil fungal communities from Angelo Coast Range Reserve, California, USA - CZODoug2_1_08_16fungal (PacBio error correction) | ecosystem: Environmental > Terrestrial > Soil >...
GGGAAGGCACGGTCGTGTGCCGGATTATTGCTTTTTCACGCAAGACCCTTTGAGGAAATCTATTCTTCGACACACTCTCCCTACCTAATTCCTAAGGGGGGCCACGGGGAGGGGTCGAAGAGGGAGGCGGACAAAGAAAACGGGTACAGACGCTGGATTTACAACTATGGATCGGCAAACAGCGCGACCTGAGAAAGTCCTTTTTTAAACACCAATGGGGGCGCGGACTAGGCAGAGGGACGATGGAACGGTACCAAGGGTTCATTAATAGGTTGGGGGGGAGTTTGGACGAGAAACTACTAACTACCTATCGGGGACCGCTCGAGTATGGTGGAAGGCAAAACCTCATCGGGAGGCGCATATCTGGGGGGTGCAAGTAAGCTCGCTTCTCCCTTCGGTCTCAAAAGGCGAGGGAAAGGACCGACAAGGAGGAGGGGGAGGTAGGAGGTACAAGTCGGTCTGTTTCATGCAGGGGGATAAACATGTCTGACCCCCGGACAAACCCCCCAAGCGGGGGCCGTGATAACAGTAAAAAAAAAAAATCTGCGGACCGAATTGTGCCTGCCTTTCCGCGGAGAAGGGACTTAGGAGGGCAGTGGAACTTACTGCAAAAAAGGAAAATCTTTTCCGGTGGAAAACTTCTGAGGAACCGAAATCATTGCCGAAGAAAAACCTACATTGCGAGAGGCAGCAGTGGGGGAGACCCTGAGGGTAAGGGGAGAGGGTAAGGGGGGGGGAACGTGCGTGAGGAAGGCAGAACCATTTTCGCGCATAGGCACTGAAAAAGGGGATGTAAAGACCGGGGAAGAAAAAAGGCGCCCTAACTTTCGGTGAAATTGACGCCGGAGCGGGAGGCCGTCAAGAGGGGGAGCCCGGAAGGGAGGAGGGAAGGAGATCGTCGTCCGAAAAAAAGACGCAGGGGTATTTATTTTTCGTGATTCTCAAGCTAGGGTGACTTTGAGAAAGAAAAGAAGCGGATCCATCCGTCCGGGGAGAGCGTCAAAAATCTTCTTCAGGGGAAGTGCAAAGGGGGAGGCTAGGGGTCTTTCAGGGAATCACTCTCTTCTCCCATCGTACACAGAGAAAAGCCAAAGAAAAAAAAAGCAGGGCAAAGGGAGTTGGGACCTGGGGAGTCAAGAGATAAATCCCTCAGCGTCGACCCCCATCTCGTGGAGTAAGAGCACAGAAAAAAAAAGTCAAAAGGCCATGTCCAGCGGAACAAAATGCGAAGGAAAGGAGCAGGGTGCGGGGCCTGTTACTTTCGGACGGAAAAAGAGGAGTGGTGAAGGTGGACGGGGTCAGAAAGATAAGACCCAACTTTGCCGCTTGGAAAAAAAAAGAAAAAGACCTTTGTCGTAAGCGGGGAGAAGACGCCAGGGAGAAAAAAAGGGCTACCTAGGGGGGCACTTACCCTGTGTTAAAGAGAGTTCAAAAGCGAACACCTTAAGCGGGAAAAGGGAGGAGGTAGTAGTCGTTTGAGAAACACAAATCTCGGCAGAGGACAGCACGTTCACTGGACAGGGGGGAAAGAGATGAAGGGAGAAAGATTACACAAAACGGGGGTGGAAAGCGGTGAATGGCTGGTGTTTGCCCTCGTTCGTCCAGGCGCCATCAGCACGGAGTTGAATGTGAGAATAAGACGACTAAAAGGGTGCCGTCCAGCAGGTAGTCAACGGGTTTTCGTGCATCCCTGCATGTGGGGTGAACGCCTGGCTCGGAAGATCGTTAGATGAGGAGAACAACTGTGTACGTCAGCAAGGCAGAAGGATATGGAAAGGAGGGAGGGGCGCTTGATTGGGAGCAAAACCGCCTTGCCTATGTAGTTTCCGGGGAAGAGGGTTGAGGGGAGCTGCGTCATTCCGGGACCTCCGAAAGATGGGGAATAGTTGTGGAAGACCGGGGCGGAAGTCCCTCTTATGCTCCGCGGTAAGGGATTCATCGGGGATGATGGAAGGAACAAGCGGAGGCCAGCAACGCGCTCCAGAGGCCCAAATGTGGCGCGGATGGGAGGGCTAGCAAGACCCTTCTATCTTTGTTTCCTTAAATCAGGGCTTAAGTGAGAAATGCAGGATGAAAGGCTCTGGGACATTCGGAACGGGGGGTCGTCAAAGGAAAAGGCTAGGGGGGGGGAAGCGTGAAGAAAAATTAGAGGGAAGGGGGGGCCTGGGGGCCACTCTCTGGCGACTCATGGTCACCGTTGAGGAAAAGGAATGAACACATGATAAGAGCGAACGAAGAGCGCAAATCGCCTTTGACCGGCAAGCACCGGAACGATGAAAGGAAAATCGCGGGAGCGGGAATTTGGGGGATCGGCAGCACCTTCGATCATCTACTAAAAGGGGGAAGATGTCAAAGCAACGCCGCAGTAAAGCAGAATCAGAGGGGCAAGAGGGCCGGTGGGATTTCCTAGCACCAGCAGTCTGCAAAGCAGAAGGTCATCCAATAGAAGAAGTAAAGGGCCGATAGAGAGGTAACCCTTGGACGACCAGGTTTAATGGGCTAAGGGGGGCCAGGGAAGACCAAGGAAAAAAATATGAACAGCCAAGGGGAGGCATCACTCCTATGGGTCTGGACAGCTGGGGAAAAGGGGGGGGGGTTACGGGTGGTTGGACTGGACCCCTCTAAAACGCCCAGTTCACCTCCAACCTCTCTCATCTCTAAAGTTTAATTCTTGGAATGTCTCAAAAAAATAACCGCCGCTTTGAGATGGCGATCGGCTGGGCTGGAAGCGCGACCCTTAAGGAAGGAGACGTAGAACAAAAAAAGGGGCAACACCCGATCCGCGTATGTCCTGAGAGGGACCTAGGAAAAGGGCTACCGACCTGAGGCTGGACGGGAGGTTGAAGACTACGAGAAAACGAATTTCAAAATCAGGCTCACAGTCAAAAGAGGGGGGGGGTTATTTCTCATACATGGCTGTGGGGGCGGTCTCGTCGAGGTAAAATGAGCAAGAGGGATCTAACTCCTTATTGCGAACGGGGAAAAAAGGTGCAACGCCTTTCACAGGAAAAGCACTTTTCGAAACTAGCACAACGGAGACTCCTTTATAATCTGGCCGCAGTTGAAAAAGCCCGGACAAAAACTCGGTGAGGGGACTGACGGCAGGCTCATCCAGAAAATGGGAATACACTCGGTAAAGCCACACAGACCATATCACCAAACTCTGACAACCCAACTGCCCAGTTATTGTCTCTGAGTCGCTGATTCGTCTTGCCTTAACGTCCGTTCATCTAGGGATGCTACGAGGCCAACACACCTGAGAGGATACCGGGAGGAAGACATCTCTGTGGGGGCGCACCCGACGACTCAGGAGATAGAACCTAATGGAAGGTGCGGGAACATCTCATTGGGGAAGAATCGATTGTAAAATTAGAGCACTTTCATCAGGCGGGAGTAACAAGGAAGCATCTTTATTCCTTTGAGGGATTACGAGGCTATGAAATTTGAAAGTTTCACACAGGGGCCTAACAACGGGCATTTTCCTGTCCAATCGAGGGGTGCTTTGTTCTGGCCAGGATAGACGTAGTAGCTAGCAAGGGGTGATGTCTGGTATTCCTTCAGATGGTTTTGGACCAGAGATGGTCGAAAACATAGGCGTCGGTTATGGGAGAAAGAAAAATGGGGCTCTCTCAATTCTTTATCACTCAAGGGGGGGCGAGTTGTCAGGTGTTCGCGACGGGATTCCGGAGTAGTGTTCTTCTACTTCCACAGCGTGATCCAAAGACAGGCTCAGAGGGGCGAGGGGTTTGGTTCTACCTCTCCGTGCGGGGGCTCGGGAACAATGTCGGACAGGCCGAGTCGCGCTAAGGGGCCGACAGAAACGAGAAAGGGAAGAAAGTAGTCTCTTTGGCGTGTTTCATACTAGGGAAAACTAAGGGCCCCTACTTAAAGGGGGGGGAGGGCGTGTGAGAAGGTTAAAATGGAAGGAGCGTATTTTTCTTTCATAGAGGTGAGGTGGGGGGGACCAATGCGACAAGAGACGGAATCGAGAGGGGGGGACAAGGGTTCCAGAAATCTAGCCGCAAAAGGAAAGCCGACGGGAGCGGGAACGACCGGGGACCGGGAGAGGCAGAACCTGTCCTCGACATAAACGCCGAGGGTAGAGAGAGATGCGAGGGGGGACAGGGAAGACAACTCCCCCGACTCCGGAAAAAAGAGGGGAGGGGGGGGAGATCCGCCTTCTTTTTCATGTAGAGCGGCCAAGGAAAAATTGGGGAAAAAAAAGATAGTTGTCAGGGGGGAAGGTGCGGATGACGGGGGAGGGAGACGGCCTCTTTCCCGATCAAAGATGGCGTCTGGTAAGCCCGAGGAAGAAGGGGTGGGGACATAGGGGAAACGAAGAGCGTTGCCAAGCACACAAATAGAATAGGGAAACGCTCATACACTATCCTTTTCACTTAACAACGACACACCATAAAAAGGAAAACCTCAAAGAAGGTCCCTGACGTACTGACCGATGCAGTAGGCACGTACTACGAAAACGACTCCTCTTCAAATGTTCCGCAGTGAAGAAAAAAAAAAATGGCTGGGCAGAAGCGTGCAGGGCCATACTAACAGGAGCGCAATCTCAAGGGGCGGTGAAGCTCTGTTAGAACGGTACCCACCCTCTAATGCGTCCAGATGTAGAAGAGGGTCAGGGGAATCTGACGATAAGGCCTGTACCTTACAACTACATAAAGGAGGATTCACACAACTGAGAACTGAAAACTACTACTTCACGAGACGTGAACAGTGGCTTTAGACCCGGGTGTCCCGATCACCTTCTGAAATAGCCCTGACTATGCCTCGCCTCGTCCCCCATTGTCCTGAGGCCAGAGGGCACGACAAAGGAATACTCTGCACGACTGGTCACAAAGTGGCAGTAAAAAAAAACGAGTCGCGGGGGAACATGGTAGCGAACGTGCTTGATTGGTACCTGGAATGCAAAAAAAACAGACGAGCAAAGGGACTTGAAAAAACGGGTGGGGGGAGAACGTCCATCTAGGGTACCGGACACTACTGGACTCAAAACCGATTAGGAGTGGGTGGAATCAACGCAAAAAACGCAGAGAAATTGTGTTAGGGAAGAAGCACCTCATCGCTTAGGTAACCAGAATGGAAAGCGGGAAGTTCTGAGCCACGAAGGAGACCAACTAATGGCGGGGATCGGCAGTCGGGAAGGGAAAAATACAGGCTTTTTCTTCAAAATGGACGGCAATGGGGGGTGAGAGCTGAGGAACGAACGGCCACAAACGATGGAAAGAGAGACTACCAGTAACCCAGAGGGAATGGGCGTGGGCCTTGTTCCTCGATTACCTAATGGAAGTCGAAAAAGGAAAAAACGGGCAGGAAGATGGGAATGGTTAAAAGGACTGAGTCTGCCGGACCCTACGAAAAGGGTATAACAAGGGGGGAAAGCGGTCTTCAATCTCGAGTGTGGACTTGAAGAAAACTTTGCAAATGTCCGACGGGTTACGTCGGAAAAAAAATGTTCCGCGACGAAGAAAGGGAACTTTACGAAAGAAGATCGAAAAGGGGGAGATCTGCACCCTAACTTGGGAGGAACCAGGTTAATAGAAGGGGAACTAAACGGAGGCCCGGACGTCGAGCTCAAACAAAAAAAATAGTATGAGGGGAAAAGGAAAGGAAAGAGAACCTGCCAGGGGGGGGGGGTGGGAGGGACCTCGCTCCTTCTTCCACTTTTTAAATCATCACGTGGCAAGAAAAAAAGCAGGCAGGTGTACGTCCACATGGTTTTCTTCAGGGTCGTCAGGTTTCAGGGAGAGGGGGAAAAGTCTTTCCGTTCATCAAAAGTACACAAACATTTCCGAATAGGGGAAAGTGGGTAGTGCAGAAACTCAGCGCCGAGGAGAGGAAACCCTCTGGTCTCCCCTCCAGGGTAGGGTTCTGCCGAAGAGTCAAGACAAAAAGCTTCGGCGACGGGGAGGAAAAGGGACTTCGACCGAAGAAGGGGGGAAAAAAATGTCTCGCGGACCATGCACTTACCAGGATCAAAAAGGTTACATGAACCCAAGGATCGGGGGGGGGGGGGGGGGGTTCATGGATTGTAAAAAGAAAAATTAGTACTTTGTCATACGCAGCCCGGAAGAGTTTACTGAAATCTAAGCACGGAGATAAGAACAGTAGTTTCGAGAGGGCAAGACTGAGCTAAAAAGAGCGTGAAGGAAAGGGGTCATCTGTTGTTTCCCCACACGCCTGGAAATCGATGAGGGAAGCGGAAAGAAGGAGGTAATAAGGTACCAAGGAAACATTCTTTATGGGTAGGGAGCCACAGCATCACAAGGAAACTGAAGACAATGCCTGTGCAAAAAAAAAAAAAGCCTTGTCACCGGAGCGATTAAAAAGGAGGGGGGGGAGGAAAACACGGTGGTTGTTCCAAGGCCGTCAATTCGCGCCTGACAATCTGCTGCAGAAAATACGGCGGGGGGGGTCCCCGTGCGAAGTCGTCCGACTTCACCGTGGGTAATTATTAGAGTTGGCAACGAAACGGGCATTGAAGAAACATGGGGGGGGGTTTAATTCCGGAGAAAAGGCGGGAGGTAATCTAAAAAAGCGGTTATCTAAAAAATGGGGGCATCGGCGAACAGTCCGGGATCGGGCATCGGGAGGGAAGGTGGGCTTGAGGGAGGACCGCCGTGTCTGGGTTAAAAAAAAAGGGGGATCTTGGATCTCCGGGCTGGGTACCTCTTAATGTAAGAGGGGCCGTATAAGTGGTGGGGAAAACGGGAAAAAGCAACAGGGGGAAATCAACGAGAGGGCGTGCTTGATGATGGGGGGACATGGAACCTCGCTGACAAGAAAGTCTGAGTTGGGAAACAGGTGCCGCGGATTGGCACCGGAAACGGGTCCCTTCTCCTCAAGATCGGGAAGTGGACTAAGAAAGAGGGGGAGAGCCCAGTGTCGAAGGTGTAGAGGGGGACCGTACTGTGGACCAGCTGGGGTTAACCGAGGGGAATGATGACGGTGGGCCTTTGTCCACGCTCTGAAAAAGGAAAAGGGCAGAGGCTCAGGTAAGGAAGCTGCCTGAATTACTGGGGCCAAGGAGAAGGGAGCCGACACTCAGGCACGTTACGGCATCCGCACGGAGGATTGGAGGGACAGGCGCTTTGATTTTCTCTCGCACCCTTAGAAAAAAAAAAACATATCCACTCGACGGTCCGAGCGGTAGAGGGGGGGAGCAAAGCGAGATACTTGTCCAACAGGAGGGAGAGAAAAAAAGTCTGACTTGGAACAGCCCTCCACACGAAGAAAAAAAGGATCAGGGGAGACAGGGCTAGGTGAACAACAGGTGACGATGAGACGGGGAATCGGGAGGAGGGGGGACGGGGGAGTTTGTTTTTCAGATTTGAAAAGCCGACCTAAGGACAACGGTCAGCAGCCAGAATGGGGGGTCTCACCGGGGAGGGGTGAATTGTTTGTGAAGTGGGTATTTGACAAAAACACCTCACGGACGCAACGCGGGATGAGCCACCATGATAGAAAGAAGGAAGTCGATGTGGGGGCCCGTGGAAAGAAGAGTAGCCCACGGGCCGGGGGTTACCTATGCGAATCGGCCTAGAAAGGGGGAAGGGGCAGTACCCGGGGGGAAGTACGGAACCATCGCATCCGATCCTTTAGGAGGTTTCGAAGAGGGGGATGCTAAGCCTAAAAGCGACCGGGTAAAGCAAACTGGAGACAAAACCTGTTACCTAAATGCTAGCGTGTTCCGGTGCTCAGAACTGGAAAAAGAAATTAGGGGAAGATCACGTCCAAAAAGAATCAGGGGTGCTCAGCGGGTTGCAAAGGAAGCCAGAGCTCACCGGGGAGAAAAAAGAGTCTAAACCCCTATACAACTTCTGCAGAGCTACTCCGGAGTAGGTATTCAAAGATCGGGGAAATCTCTTGGGTTAGAATGAAAGGTTTGGTACCACTTCACAAGAGGAACCGAATGAACGAGAAGGGTCCCTCGCTTCAAATCGCGGAGGCATACAATCGGGAGGATTTTAAAGAAGGGGATGTCGCAATCACAGCTTCCCCCTAGGGGCAAGTCGAAAAGACCCATGAAAGGCACCAAAGTCGGAGAAAAAAAGGCCACAAAACTTCCGGATATCATGCTGCCGGAGTAAAAGGAGCGTGGGCAGAAGGAAATCCTATCGATCTAAAAAAAAGAGGAGGGAGAAGAGGCAGATCCCGAAGGCTTGAGGAAAAAAAAAAAAGATCCTTCATATCTCATCGACGGTCAGTGTCTTTTAGCCAAGAGTAAATCTGTCGGGGGGTTCATTGGCCATAGTTACAGCAGGAAAAAAAAAAAAAGTGTTTCGCCAGCATTCAGGGAACTGCGCCCCGGGGAAGGTTATAGGAAACGTACAGGGACCCGTCGCAGAAAGATCAGAGGGGGGAAAAAAGAGTGCTCCTTTCCCAGGGAAAAAACGGGCAATGGAAGGCGCCCTACAGAGGTGCCTATGCCTGTTGGGCCGAAAAGAAAAGCGGTAAGCTGGGAGCGAGTAGGGAGATATGTCGTGATAGCAAAAACTGTCCATTATGAAAAAAAAAAGCTTTGATGGGGGAAAATTATAAGGGTACAAGGTAAGAAGGGTCTGAACTGGGCTCTGGACTCATCTGGGGGGGGAGGGTGGAATTGTTTGGAGAAATGGCTATTCAAAAGGCTTAGAGCCTCTTTGAAAACAAAGACTACCAGGATCGGAAAGCACCTGGGTTGGGAAGGACGGAAAAAGGGAAAAGGGGAATCGGCTCACTTTTGAGGAAAAAATATAGATAAAAAGCAAGGGTGGAGCGCGGCGTTCGACATGGTCCCCCTCCAAAAGGGAAAAAGTCTCGGAGAAAGAGGGTTGCGTTTGATAAAGAGCGGGTCGATTCACAAAACGGCAAACAAAACAGGGAGCTGGGCTCAGTTTCGAAACCAGAAGACTGACGCGGTGCTGTTCATAGGGTAGTGTAGGGGAAACCAGGGGACAAACGTAGAAAAGACCTTCAAGAAGGTAAGCAAAAGGGGAAAAAAACTACAGGGCCTGCATCAATCTCTGGAGTCGGGGCGACCCGGAGACCCAAGAAAAATGACAGGGTTACGAAGACCGGCCTCGTAGGGGCAAATCGGAAAAGGTCTGAGGGAGACGGCGCCTTACATCATACTCTTGAACTTCTCAGGAAGCCGGGAGGAGAAAAGTGTTGAAAAAAGAGCCCGCTCCAGAGGGGAGAAATCTCACCTAAAGGGGAAAAAAAAAGTGATTCGCGTCACGGGGGGGAGAGTTTGCTCCGGCACGAGGAAAAAAGTATGGCGCTTAGCGCCCGAGTGAAATAAATTTGGAGGCAGAAGAAGGGAAAAGACGGCACTCGCCTGACTCGTCTAAAGGTTTGAACAGGGAACCCTACAGTAAGAAAGGAAAGGAAATGACCAACCCACCACCCGGGTAAGGGTGAGGAGGAGGGGGGGGCGGGAGGTAGAAGGGGGAGGAGGGGAGGGGCGCTGAGGAAAGGGTGGGTAAGGGAGGGGGACGAGAGAAGTGTGGGCAAGGTGGAGATATGTGAGGGGTTAGGGTGGGGCGGAGGGAAAGGAGCAGGGGGGTGGACGGAGGGATGAGGGCGGGAAATGGAGGGAGGAAGAGGAGAGGGGGGGGAGAGGGCAGAAGGGAGGAAAGGGGGCGGTGGAGGGGGCAGAGGGTCGGGGTGAAGGCGGGGGGGAGGGCGGGGAAGAGAGGTGTATGGGAGGAGTATGGGAGATTGCGAGGTGGGGGGGTGAGAGAGGGAATAGGGAGAGGGGAGGAGGGCTGGTGGGCGAGGGAGGGGGGAGATGGAATTGAGGGGAGGAGTAAGAAATGGGTTAGGAGGGAAGGTCGGGGGGGGTGGGTTGGAGGGGAGAGAAAGCATAGATGGGAGGGAGAAGGGGGTAGGTGGGGGCAGGGGAGGGAGAGGAGGGGTGGATGTAGATGGGGGAGGGGAGAGAATAAAGGAGACCGAGGGTAAGGTGGAAGGGTAAGTGAGAGTGGGAAGGGGAGGAGGGGTGCAGGGGGAGGGTCCGGAGAAGGGGCGATATGAGGCGTGGGAGGAGGGAGGTGGGGGGAGGGAGGGAGTTGGGAGAGTGTGAGGGGGAGAAAAGGTGGAATTGGGTGGAGGGAGGGTGGGGTGAGGGGGGGGAAGGCGGAGGGGGGGGGTGAAGGAAAGGGGGATGAAGGGAGAGGGAGAGATTAAGGGAGAGGTTGATAGGGGGGGGGGATGGTGGGGCAGTGGAAGGGAAGAAGGGGTGGTGGTGAGGGGGGTTGGTGGGGGTGAGATGACGGGGGTGTGCTCAAAGTTCAAAGGAAAGAGTCCAGAGAGTTAGAACACCTCTCTACTTTAAGAAAAATACGCTGGAGGGTCCAAAGGAAGGAGGACTGGCTTGATGGAAAAAAAAAAAGTTAGAAGCATCCCCGCTTCGCTATATAGAGGGGGAGGACTGAGCTTGAAAGGGGGGACACAACTTATCTGAAGGCCATCCATAATGTCGTTCATGAAAAGAAGTCCAATAAGCTAATATGTACACCTACGAAAATTGACCCTTAGGGACTTAACTCAATTCCATGAAGGGTACGACTGCGATCGGCCTGCAGTCGGCACGATTTAAGGAAAAAAGGTTTAAAAGGCTATCATCACCTGACGAAAATCGGGGTGGGCGAAAACCGGGGGATGCCGGCCAGGCTGCAAGCAAAATTGGACGGGGAAAAAGCAGGGGGAGTCGGCAAGGAAAGGTCTACTACGAATGGCCCATGGCCGACGAGGGGGCAACAAAGACAACTAGGACTGTTTTCCAACAAGGGGGGTGGTGGCACAAGGGCATCGGGGAGGGCTTCCCAAGATGACGAGGAACGTTATATATTCCTAGAGGGATTGGAGATAGACGAATACTATTCATCTGGTTCCAAACTCGAGAGAGGGACCTCACTACCAAAGGAGGGGAGTTTACAAGAGAACGGCTACTTGCACGAGTACTAATTTCTTCTAGACAAGGGATTCAGAAAAGAGCAGGGAGGGGGGGGGAGTACCTACCTAGTCAAGACTAGAAGAGTTTGAGGTAAAGGAATGGTACCCTGGGGGGAAACGGCCCTGGGGGAAGAAAATAAAACTCCGAAACAAAACCACCAATCTGGGAAGGAAATCCGAAAAGGAAGATTGAGAAGCATGGTGACCGTCGGGCCTCCTATACCTTGGGGTCATTTACGAGGGGGAACTCTGAGTGTGCCGTTGGAACGAGGATTCATGAAAAAAAAGAAGTAGGGGGGGAAGAACCGAACATGGGAACATCTCATCGAGGCGTAGAGTTTTAAAAACCCAGGAAACACAGTGAGGGAGGGAGAGAGAATGGATAACGGTACGGCAGACCATTGTCGCACCTGGAAATTGAAAAAAGGAGACAAGAAAGAGCACAACGTGTGCTCCTCTTCATAGCCACTTTCTTCGGAAAAAGGGGCTACTTAAGAGCCACTCCAAAGAAATCCTAAACTAACACACGAGTAGGAAGGAAAAGGGGGTCTAAGGGGAACTCCGAGGGGGGCCTAAGACTTACCTGCGTCACAGGTTTCATCAGGAACTTTCGGTCTTCGCGCGTCTGCAAGGGAGTCGTTCCGGCAGTGAAGGGCGGCTGCAGACAGGGGAAGAAGGAAAGAAATAAAATGACACCTACTTAAAAGTTTCCAAGAAGGGGGAGGGAAAACCACCGCGCCGAGAGCCCATGTGGTCCCGGCCTGGTAGTTTTGAAGGAAATTCGGAAACGCGTTGCAGTAGTGCGCCCGCCCGAGGGAAAAGTCCTAGCGGAAACACTGCACCATGAGGGGAACAGGGAGATGGTATCGGGAGGCCTGTGGTGGCCTTTCGGGGAACCGGGGGGAGAAAGAGAAAAAAAAAAAGGTCATTGTCATAACCATCCCGTGAAAAAGGGACTCAGGTAAAAAACACTCAGTGTAGAGAAGGTCTACCCCAGGGGCAGCAAAGCCGGTACTAAGAAGGAAAGCGACGTATCCCTTGGGACGGGTTCCAGACCTCTATGATGGGGGAGGAGGGGTACCAGAAGGGGGGGAATCCTCTAGAGGACAGAGGGGGTAGTATTCGTAGGTCCACAAAAAAGGGCAAAAATTTAATTGCGCCTTCTGGTCCCAGTACTCGATGACGGGAAGGAGCGTCCAACAAAGGGTTCCAAGCTTAGCGAAGAGAGCAGCTTTTTTTGCCCAGGCGGCCTGAAGAAAGAAGGTCGAGTAATGATTTAACTCTCCAGACTGCAAGAGGGGGCACCGAAGCGGGTTGGGAAATGAATGCCACGAACAGTTGGGGGCTGGAAGGCCAAAAGCGAGTTATAGTCGAGGGAAGATTATGCGGAGTCACCGGGGAATGACCCGAAACTGAAGAAAGGCCGAGTGACGCTCGGTGGAATTGGAGGTCAGTGAACCTACAGTAAGGAGGGGTGGGGGTGTGCTTTTCTGGGCTGGATCGTCGAGTGGAAGGAAAAGGTTCTATCAGGATGTGTACGGCCTTGGATTTCTTAACGCAGCTGAGGAAGAAGCCCGCGCTCCTATAGAGAGGAAAGGGGGGGGAACAATCGAAAGCCAGCGCTCCTCAAAGGGAGGGAGTGATTGGTCCGTCGTAGGCCCAGTGTCCGGGGAAAAACTTAATGGGAAGTAAACAAGCAAAAAGGGAGGAATGGAAAAGGAAAGATTAGGTTCCTTCCTGTGACAAGGGGAGTGGGTAGACCTACGGGGAAAGGACTGGGGGAATGGCCACGCTCTGCAGCATTGGAAAAAAAAGGTTTTTGTTGGTCCCGGGAACTAGACGTCTGAAAAAAAGCTGCCTGATCAGGGGGAGGAAGGGGGCGCAGGAAGCCCCTCGCCCAGTAAGACAAATCTTCCCGCAAACGCCTGAAGCTTGTGAGGAAAAGAAGTGGGGGCAATTGGCGCTCAACAGAGACAGCAGCTTCGAAAAGGGAAAAAGGGGGAACCGGTAAGGAAGGTGAGGCCTAGTTTCAAAAAAATCTGGGATTAACATCCAGAGCCGGGGAGGGGGGGAAGGGGGGACAAGGATGAGGTTCAAAAAAACGTTCGAAGAAGCCCGAGAAAGATCGCCTGGTAAAGGGGGATGGTACCCAGGGACGTGATCCCACGGATTGTAAAGAAGATTGAGAAAGAGGGTTTGTCCCTTTTTTGGGGGACCGAAATATAGGAAGCATGGGGACAGATTTAAGAAAGAGACTGTTACGGTTTTTGGGCCTTTGTTGGGGAACCTCAAACCCCGCGACTCAACAAAAAAAGGCGAAGGGGGGGAAATGTCTCAAAAAAGGAAAAAGCGAATAACAGATGATCGCGGGGAAGGGGGAGAGACCAAGGTAACCAGGGTGCGCGACACGGAAGGGGAATTGTGAGGTTGCACGGAGCCAGGCATACCGGCAGGGACGCTCGACTCGAAATTCCAATTTGGAGCCACCTTTATTGGCCGATAAAAGAGGGAATCCACCGACGCTGGGGATATCTGCCGATCAGATCTCTGGAGAAATAGGGAGCTCGACGGGAAACGAGACTAAGGCTTTCAGAAGACCTATTGATTCTGGGCAAGGGACATCGCTCTGCCATAGTGGTCTCCAAAACTACTCTGAAGAAATGATAATACTGGGCGTTTGGGGCCGTAAGCAAAATTGATCCGTCATACAATCTGAAAGAAGGTGGGGCTTGAATAACTCAGGAAATCTGGAGGCCAAGACATAACCCAGCGACCCAACGAAAGAAGATCATGAATGAGGAATTACCAGCGTGCGGGAGCACATGCGGTGATCAACAAAACAAAGTATAATAAATATAAGAAGTAGAATCAGTCAGGGGGGGGCACGGACAGTTAAGCACAGTGGCGTTGGGTCGGTGGGGAGAAAAAGAAGGGGGGGATAGGGGGGGATTTGAGCAAGCTTTATCCAGGAACTGGGAAAAATCTTGCCATAACGAGTTTCCAAAAGGTCGAAACAGGTCTAGGAAAACAGTTTGAGATCTTGGAAAAAAGCGCAGGCGTCATTAATCGGCTCGTGACCGACAAGGTCATGCCCAACTCATGCAGGGGAATTGCAAGGGTTAAATCATGAGAGCAAGATAGGTTTACCGCTCTAAGATGGAAGGGGGGATATCGTATCCTGGGTGAAATCACTAAACCCCGAAGGCTTGAGGTACTAGAAATCTATGGAGGGGAAAATCACCGCCCGTGGGCGCTGTGCGGAGCGTCTTTGGGGAAGGGGGTCTCAAATATGGATGACTTTTTCTAGACGTGAAAAAAAACGCGACCAAATCAGATGTTTGGGTCCGCCTCCGGGGGAATGAATCAAAACCCGAGCCATCGTTCAAATCGGCGGGGGAAAAACTGCCTCTTATGGAGGAGGTTGGGGAATCGGGGGTGGATCTATGGGAAGCCACAAAGGAGGGCTCTTACTTGTGATACCGCTTGAGGGGGGGAACTAATATTAGGAGGTCCCCCTGGTCCGGCTTCTACAAAAAGAAAAACGAGAAGGCAATTCAAGGTCCTTGTTTATCTAGCCGACCAGTTCCGGAAAAAAGTACTCAAGGGGTAACCGGCCAAGAAGAACTGATTGAAAGAAAGCTCGGTGGAATCTCGAGGCCTCTAAGGGGGGCGAAATCGAGCAGCGGTAATAGTTCTATAAGAGGAAAAGAACTCCTGGCAAAAAAAATCCCACCACGCGATTTGATGCAAAACCCTAGGAAGGGTCCGGTGGAACGATGTGCTGGCTCAAAGTGATCCTGGTACGAGAGGCATTCAGGAAAACAAAAGGGAAATGAGTCGTCCATATCTTTAATTCTCCAAAAGGAGAAAGCTCGAAGGGAGAATCGAAAAAGAGCAGTGTTAAAAATGAGGGACCTCTCAGAAAAAGGTGAAACAGAAGGGAAAAAAGCTCATAAGGGGGGATAAAAACCCGAGCAGGAAGGAAAAAAACCACAGGCTTAGAATGTCCTTGTGCTTCCGAAAAGTGCCCGCATCCTAGAGCGGGATTTTCAGAAGGACTTTGGAGGGCCAGAGAAATAGGAGCTTTCGATAAGCGTCGGGGGGGTGCCCACCTTTTCCAAAAAAGTCACAACGGCCATAAGACGAGGGAAGAGAAGGAAGGATAGAACTTGTACATTAACAACTACGTCTACCATATGCTTAAGCCACGACAACGACTAAAAAAAGGCACAGGACGCTGCAGTGACAGGCTTCATCAATAAAACCAGGCGTACGAGCATCACTGACCGATCGTGAAAATACGGGGATGAAACCAAAAAAATGGATGACGTACTAGTAACGGGGGAAAACTCCAAAGAAACGAGGTTGAAAATCGTGCAGTCGGACTAGTAAAGACGAGCAGGGGCGCCGACGCTGCTTATGGAGGCCTAAGAAAAACCAAATCGCTGCAGCGAGGAACTGACTCTAAAAGCCTTTGGACCTGGGGGAAGCGTAATCAGCATCTATTAACGGGACAACCTTCTTAGGAAGGGAATATGCAAGGGGTCGTGAGATATACTACGGATACCTGAAAGAAAGGGTCCCTCTCTAGAAAAAAACGAGAAAAAACAAAAAAAAAAAAATAATTGGGGGGTCACGACGATCAAGGGACAGATCTGGAACAGGCTACTTGGTTCAAGGTAGGGAGGACCACCGTGGATCCCAAACTAGGAGAAAAAGACCCGGACAACGGACGGGGGGGAAAGTATAACGTCTGAAGAAAGTACGGCAAGTGGGGGGTATCACGAAAAGGAGAAAAACCGAAGCAACCAACCTGGGCGTGATTCAAAATGAAACCACGAGAAGGAGGCCTTGAAGGGGGGGGCCGGGGGCAACCCCGAAGTACATTTTAAAATGCGGCGAAGGCAAAAAGGAAAAATACTTCAGAATTGGGTCTTACAGCTTATTCCGGACCACCTACCATTTCCTGGGCCTCCTAGGGGGGGCAAGAAAATAAAAGATAACCACTTCTTCGGGGCCTACAGTAGTGGAGAAAGAAATACGTGCGGGTTTACAAACAAAAGAAGAGACTCTCGAAAAAAAGTATGAGGATGGAGCCCCGCTTGCTTAAAAGTGTACCGTAATATCGGGGGAAGGAATTAACTCAACTACATCAATCGCG
>Ga0179593_1611674_pt1 | contig 16113 bp, 21 predicted proteins | sample CZODoug2_1_08_16_FD_185931 | JGI IMG/M metagenome (GOLD analysis project Ga0179593, IMG submission 185931) | Vadose zone soil fungal communities from Angelo Coast Range Reserve, California, USA - CZODoug2_1_08_16fungal (PacBio error correction) | ecosystem: Environmental > Terrestrial > Soil >...
GCTATCATCGGGTTGTAGGTGGGGAGGAAGGAGAGGGAGGGGGCGAGGTTCATCCCTTGGGATCGAGCCAACATGCGGAAGGGTCGCCCGAGGAAGAAGAGGGGGGAAAGCAAATGCGTTGACTAAACACCACACTTCCTTCATGGGAAAGGGACGGGAGGGGCTCCGAAGAAATTTCGAAGGGGCGCCAGCCAGACATACGCTCGGCCGTGGGAAGGGGAAGGTCTCGGTTTACAGCAGGTTGATTCGGGGAAGGGATCGAAGGCAACGGGACAGCCAACCAACAAGCCGCTATTAGGGGGTTTTCAGGAAGAAAAGAGGGAGGGGGTTTTCACGCCGTTTCTCACGGAGAGATATCTGGAAAAAGTTGTGTGACGGTTGCCGCCGGTGTTTATATAGGAAAAAAGGGGCGGTTTGGCCGTCCCATAAAAGGGGGAAAAAAATTCCGAAAAAGACGGCCTTGCCAATAACCAACGCCTTTTTTACACGGAACCACCGCCGGAAGGGAAAGCAAGGGGTGGTTGCGGTTAGAAAGGTTGCCGGCTTCTCTTAGGAAGGGTAAAAGGGTGGGTCGGAAGGGTGGTGTGGTGGGGGGGGCAATCAATGGATGGAGAAAGAGGTTTGGGTCTCTTGGGGTAAGGGGAGTGGTGGGACCGTTCTTAGGTTGGGGGGAAAAGAGGCCGTGGCAGGTTTGGCGGAGGTGTTGGTTAGACTTCGGAGTTAATCGGAGGGTATAGGAGGGGGAAGGGCAATCTTGGGTTTGGAGGGGGCTGAAGCCGGGGCGATGTGTTGTTGGTAGCCCAATAGCATCAAGAGAGGGATTTTGCAGTGGCACTCACTCCGGGGAAAGAGGACGAGGCCGGGTAAAAAAAGGGCGCTTGCCAGAAAAAAAGAAGGAGTGCAAGTTCGATATGTAGGAAAGACGCCCCTGTAGTCGGAGTTGAAACGTCCCGCGGTGTAAAAGGAGAAAAGGGAGCAGCCACAGAGATAGGAACGAGAGGCGATAACGCCCAAGAAAACGGACATAATCTCGGGACAGAAAAGCCGAGGCCATCAAAGGGAAAAATACCGCGTGTGGTGGTGGGGTGAATCGTTCTCTCAAATTTTTTTGGAGGTGGGAGATAGAGATGGGTGTTGGGTGGTGTGAAGTGGGGGGGGGGGGGGTTTCTCAATCCTTTGCTTGGAAAGTGGATGGTCGATCCGGGTTGGTGGCTGGGGTCACAAGAATCGGGGGTTGGGTGGGAGGGGGGGATGCTGGAACAATGGGGAGAAGGGTGAGCCCTGGAATTTTTGGGTGTAGATAGTCTCCGGGGTGTCGTGGGGCTATAAGGATGGGCCCGTCACGGGTCAGACAAAACGACACTGGGCCCCCCACTCAACTCCGAAGGTTGGAGGGGGGGGGTACAAGGAAGGTTGTGTGTGGTGCGGTCATGGCATGGGGCCAAGGCGAACGGATTGCAACGCACATTCCAGAACTGCCCAGGAATTCAGAAAGGAGGGAGAGCGAAACCCACCCCCGGTGTGGCTGGAATTGGGGGGGGGGGGATTGTGGGTTTGGTTTGTGGGTTTGGTAGCGGCCTGACCCCGCAAGAAACAACAGACCAAATATTGAAAGGCAGGGCACAGACCTATCCCCAGGCCCCAACAAAGAAAAACAACTGCGGGGACCCCCCACGCCAAAAAACGAGTGGCTAAGACGCCAGAAAAACGAGTCACCAATCCACAACCCCCCCACACAACGTTGATGGCCGGCGCACAGGAGAAGTCAATTGAGGGGGCCAATGCAAAATCTGCTGGATGAGAAGCTCAGAGACCCGAACGAAAAAACGGGGGAAAAGGAGTGATGAAAGGGAAGAAAAAAGGCGTAAGGCCAGACGGATAACCTTGACCTAAAAAAGTGGGAGGAGCCCAGGACTTCCAAACCGCAAGCGCGCCCATGGTAACGGCCTGATCTACGCACCAAACAACAAAAAAAATCCAAATCCCTTGTGGAGTGGGAGGGGGTCCCTATATTCAAGTGGGGGAAAGATCGCACAACTACGGAACAAATACACCTTGACCCCCCAAGACGAAACTGCACAAGGAAACCCAACAGCTGCCACCCCCTCATTACGTCAACGCCCTGCGAGTTGGGGGGGACCGCTCACCAAAGAAGGTGCCCCGGAAGGTTATTGTGGGATAGATATGTCTGCGTCGTATGGTATAGAAGGGTGTTTGTTGGGATGTTTTTTGGTGTTTGTAATTCCGGATGTCCGGAGGAACGCGGGTAGGAAGAAGGGTGGGAGACTTACTTTTGTGTGGGGGGGCACCGGGCTCAAACTCGACATGTGGGGGGGGGACGGGAGTGGAAAAGAGATTGTACTTGCAAAAATAGTTTTTGGTGTGGTTGGTTCGAGGGTTGGGGGGGATGAGGGGTTTTGTTGGGGCTCTAGCAGTATCGAAAGCCCGGGGAGAGCGTCTGCGTGCTCGGGCCGGGAGGCGAAGTGGAACTGTCCGAGGACAAGTAGCAACGACGTACACAACGATCTTATTGGCCGGAAAAGGCGTGGGGGCACACTTACTGAGGGAAAGGAGGTGGGACCAAGGCATTATTCGGTCAAAAGGCGCATGTGGTCCATTAAAGCGAGGGGAGGTGGGTGAAAATAGTAACAACATTGCGAGGTTTGTGGATTGGTGAATAGGGGTGGTTCGCTGCGGAATGTGTTGGGGTTCTGTCGTAAGTTGAGGTAGTATTTGTCAGGGCGACTAGACAAAGCCGCGATCGCTTCCGCGGAAAACGAGAAGGCAACGGTGACTGCACATGGACACAGCGAGCAAAAACGTCACAACGGATGCTGAAAGGGTGAGGAGAAAAAGGGGCCGTCAGGGAGTTGAAGAGCTAGAGCAGGGGGGGGAGGGCACCCATCAGATAGGGCGAGTGGCACAAGCGCTTCAGGGGTTGTGAGACGAGGATACTCGAAACCAGGGGGACCCACATTTTCAGGGTTGTTTTTTGGATGGAAAGTTGAACAGTTTGGGGGGTAACCCGTGTAAGGCAAATTACGTGGGGAATTCGGGATGTGATCTTTGATGCTGCAGAAAAAGAAACCAGAGGTGAGTGGGGCAAACCTCACCTAACAAGATGTGCAAGAGGGCCGAAAACTTAATGAACTGTGTTGACGTTGTGGAGCACAGAAACGGTGACACATTCCTCCGACCCAAAGGCGCCTAAAACCGCCGCCCCAAAACACCACTCTCATCATACCCCCCCAAACACCACCGCGACCACCACGGCCAAACGGACGACCCCCCCCCCCCTCTGTGACGCAGAGAAGAGGTGGGGAACCATATGGTCCATACCGTGGTGGTTCTAGTACTCTCCCTGTATGAAGGGGGTGTAGGGGGGGTCAACTGTACAGTGTTTTGGATGAAATGAAAGTACCCAGCACGGGTGTGAGAAGGGAGGAGGGCATAGGAGTTGGGGGGGGATGTATCGGGGGAGGGGGCGCGGGGGATAAGCCTCCCAGGAAAGATGATTTGGCAGATCGGGGTGGTGGGGGAGGGGGGAGGGCGTGTGATGCGCAGGGGTTTGGGAGTAGGGAAGAGACCGGCAAGTTTTTGTGTGGGTTTATCAGCCAGGGAGGGTTGGGTTTTGTGTTGACTCGGAGTGGGGGTGAATAGGGGGTCATTGGGGGGGGGATTTGCGAAAAAAAGCGGCAGGAGGTGGGGTTTTTGGGGGGGGGCGATTAGCCGTATTTGGGGGGGTTGTGGGTGGGTTTGTGGGACAGCGCTAAAAACTCAGGCGGCAGCCCCCTTGCGGCCCCCCACACACACTGCATAGCTGGCCTCCCACCTCAGAACTACGAAGTTGTGCCCCCAAACAAAGGGCGTCACCGCCAACCCGCACGCCCCAAAAAAAAATTTTCATCCGTCGAAAGCCTAGAGACACAGCTTACACCATTTGCCTCGAAGAACGATATATATTTCGCCCGTGGGTTTGGGTGTGAAACCTTGAGCAACAAATGTTGTTTGATGGCAGGGGGTGGGCCTTTCTGGTTTTGTAAGGCGCGCGTTTTGGGTTGAGCTTTAAGGGGTCGAACAGCTCCCAAGTACACGTGGCAGCCATGGGGAGGATCTTGGTGGGGGGTTTAATAAGGTTAGGTGCATTGGAGAGGGGTTGTTTTGATAGTTGATAATTGTTGTGGAAAAAAAAAAATGCGGCCCTTGGGTTAGGTAATCACGGGGGCGTGTAAGATTTTTTGCTCGTTTGGGGACAAGACTAAGGTGTTGAAGGGGGGGGGGGTCCGAGTAGTCATGGTTTTTGTGGGAGGTCGGATGTTGCTTGTGAATTTGGAAGTGGTGGGTGAAAAGTTCAGGAATGTTGTTGTGTTTGGGTGTTTTACATGGGTGAAAGTTGGGATCTGGCGGTTTGAAGAGGCGCGTGGTAGGGAGTCAGTTTGGGGGGGGGGGAAGTAGTGAGGACCCCCACCCCACCCCCCGACCCCCCCCCACCCCCGTCAAAAGGGGCACCACCCCCCCCCCTGACGCTACGGTGGCGAAAAAAAAGACAAACCAAGATTACCGAGACTCCACGCCAGAGGTTCCACTCAGGAGTGTCCAGCAACACCTAGAGACTGCCAAGCCTTTGAACCGCCCCCCCCAACACGGTGATTACTCACCAACCAAACCACAAAACCCCATCTCTCTCACCCACCCCCCAGAGATATAACCATTCAGTAAGGAAAGGGGGCGCAACCAAACATCACCCCGCAAAAAAACGGCAAGCAGAGCCCCGGCGGTGGGCGCACAAGCAAAAAGGGGTGGCTACCAACAGGAGGGTAGTGTTTGTTATGCAGGGGCATCCTCCGGAACTCAACGAAGGAAGTGGGGGGGGGGGGGTCAGAGGAGAAACCACCAGGGCAATGAGCGCGACCAAGGAAGGTATTACCAACCCGCAAGACAGATCAAACAGCAACCAACGCCATCAGGGAGAATGAGGGAGGGGGAATGAATACCAAGATTAGTAGAAAAACGAAGATCGACGCCCTCCCCCCAACGGTCGGTGGGCCGAGGGAAACGACTCACACAAAGAGAGGTGTGATGGCCCCGATACTGGTAGAGATAGGGGAAAATGGTGTCAAATGGTGCGTGTGTGGGTGTATAGGGTCAGATCACTATCTGGCTTGTCAGGGAGAATTCAAAAAAAGGCCACCCAAAGACTCACGCGAAGGGGAACTGGTGGTTGTTGGGCGTGTGGCTGGCTTTGCAAAGGTGGGGGGTTGGGTTTGTGGTGGGTGTAGGGTAGCACCTCTAAATAAGTGGGGTTTTGAGGAGGTGTATCAGCGCGGGTATCAAAGAAAGAGAAATGCAATGATTAGAAGCGCCGGAAGTGGGGCCTTCGACAGCCAACTGGAGGGGGAAGGGGCGACTCAGCGAAGATCCAACCAAGCAGAACGCTACATCGCGCACAAATGAAAAAAGATAGCGATTAGGAGAAAACTTGCACGGGCGGATCAAGATATTCTCGTCCGGACTGAGAAAAAAAGATCGTTTTGGACGGCGGAGAAGTTCATCACCCGTGTCCCGGAAAAAACCAAATAGCGGGGCCCCGGGCTGGACCAAGGCCCGGGAAGCGTTTTTTCATTGTGGTGTGTACAAGAGACTTGGGTTAGGGGGAGGGGGGGAAGAGGAAGGTAGGGAAAAGAAAGTGGGGAGTTTGTCTGTGGGGGTTTTGGTGGTGGAACAACCACCCCCCCCCCACCGCGCGCTACAACAAGAGACAAATGCGGGGCACGTCCACGGGAGTGGGGTAGTCGAACCGCAGTTGGTAGGGGCGAGGGTGGAAGTGTTAACTGTTTTTTCCGGAGACCAAAACTGAACAATAAGGTCACAATTACGAGGGAGCCCCGGGGGTGTGACTCGTGATCGGTGTTAACAGCACTCTTACCATTTTCGGAAAAAGGGTGGAAGGGAAAAAAGAGACGTGAAAAAAGGTCGGTGTTTGATTTTTATGATGCAATTTGCGGACAGACTGTTTGGGGAACGAGGCCACGTCGAGGGGGGGGCCCACCCCCCCGGACTCCGAGGAAGCAAAACCAGGCAACACCCCCGAACCCTAAGACGCTTTCTGGGTGCAAAGTGTTAAAACCGGCGCTCGCTCTGTGAAAGGGGGAAAAAATAAAGGCAAGGCAATTGAAAGCGACGCGAGAAGCCTTTGGACTTTGTCTACTGTCCGGGGTAGGGGGAGGTACAGGCACCTGAGGAAGAGAGAGGCTTTGGTATTGGCTTGGAGGGAAAAATACTCCGAAGAAGGAGAAAAAAAAGCGTCGACACGGAAATCGTGTGTTTTGTTAGACATGATGGCCGGGGTTTGGGTGTTGTTTGTCATTCTTGAAGGGGGAAAAGATGATGTAGAAGCGACTGAAATCCTTCCTTGACGCCGTCCAACCTTCATTCCAAAGGAGGGAAATGTTGGTGGGGGGGGTGTTTGTTTTGTGGTTTGGGGGTTGGGTGGTTTTTGGGGTTGGTTTTGTTTTTGTTTTGGGGGTTTGTTGTGGGTGGTGTTTTTGTGGTTACTTCCGGGGGAAAGGGAAATAAGCCCCTCAGCTCGTTCCGAAAAGAGGAAGTCCTTGGGGAAAAGAGGAAAATCACGAGCGGATCCTTCGACACCACCCCTGCGTGTGGTTTTTTTTGTCGGGAACCCGAGAATGAGATCCGCTTATCATCGACCCTCACAGTCCGATAGATCTTTATGGTGGGGGGGCGGGGAAGAACCTGGGTGTGCAAAAAAGCGCAATTTTTTGTGGGGGGGGAAAAGGGTTCGCGTGTTTGTTTGGGCCGTGTTCCTCTGGTGCAGAGGAAAAAATCCATTTCGACCTTTGAAGCCGTTCCCACAGGGTAAAGGGGAAAAAGCGGCTTATGACCCCCCGCCCAGTTTCGGGATTTGTCCTGATAAACAGTGTAGAATAGGGGGTGGTCGCAAAGAAAATAGCGCTCCGAAGGAGGAGGGACAGGAACCTACTGACGCGCCGGGGGAATCACAGGGGGGGTTGGGGGGGAAATGAAGGGGAGGGGGTGTTTTCGTTAGAGTGGGCACGCAGATTGGAATGTTTGTAGTGTTTTCAAGAAGCAGGGGCATGAACGGTTATAGTGTTTGGGAGGGACAGGCGAAGGTTTCTGGGGTTTTTGGGGGGGAAGCTCCTCCTTTACCAACGTGGTTTAGGGGGAAGGTGTGTTGGAGAAAAAATGAGGCAAGACGGGCACAGGCGCCATTGTGGTTTGTCTTTTCGATTGCTTGTGGGTGGTGGAAATGTCAATGGTCCACTGGTAAACGCACGCAGGGCCGTGATCATCAGCCCCACACCTCGCAAAAAGTACGCATCTGAAAGAAAAGCCACCACCGTGCCTTGGCAGAGGGAGCGGAAAGAGGTAGCCTGCTTGTGCCGAAGGGGTGTGTTACCGGTAGGGGGGGGGTAGGAAAGAGTAGGGCTACATCGGAAGTTTTGTTGGGAGGGCGAGTGAAGTCGGCGAACAACCCAGGGGGGGGGAGCTTAAAGGGCATGGATGTTGCGAGACTCAAAGGGGTAAGGAGAATTAACAACTTTCATGCTCCGGGACCAGATTCAATGAATTTCGGGATGGGGGGGGGGGGAAGAAGGAGGTGGGATAGAAATTGTGGGAAACAAGCTTTCGAGATACAAGGGGGAAGAGACTAAACGGATGGGGCAACGCAACCGCGGTTTTGTCGACCACGTGGAGAGGGGGCAGCGCATCGCAGATTGGGGAGAAGAAGGAGGATGATGGGGTCGCCACACCCCCCCAAACAAAAAAAACGAAAACCTGAAAGCACACACCCCAAAAAAACCCCCACATCAAGGGGGGAACCACCAAACCACGCCGACATAAAAAGAGCGACAGCCGAGTCATCAAAGTCAGTTACCAAGACCACTAAAGGGGGCGCAACCAACAACGATGGATTAATAATAGAGACCAACTGTTTTTAAAGGGCGGTGGTATTTTTTTTGGGGGCAATCATGTTTTTAAAGGTTTTTTTGTCTTAGATTGAAGGAGTTTACTGTCCTCGATCTAGTGTGACTAATAAGTTGTGGATTTCTTAGGATGGGGGGGGGGGGGTTGGTTCAGGTCGTCAATCGTCTTTTTTGATATTGACATAGCGATCATCGCTGCCCAAAGGCGAGGAAAGTCTACGGCGGACGCAAACCCGACTCAACTCAGCGACAACGGGCCCCGCGTACAATATTCTCTAACAGCTGGGAAGTGCAAATCTCCTATGGCGTCAGGAAGATGGGAGGCTGGGAAAAGTTACTGTGGGTAAGCGGGTTGTTGAGTGTTGAAGAAAGTTGTTTTTGTTTGGGTGGGTGGGGGCCCGTGTTCAGGTTTTGGGTTGTGTGGGGGAATCGCCTGCGGCAAGCGCAAATTTGGGCATTCGGTCTGCGCGAGATTAAGTACACAGAAAGCGTCTGCGGTTTAGTGTGAATGGGGAGACGGGTGTACTACGGTGTATTTTGTTGAAGGAAAACTCCATCTGAATTGTGGCGGGTAAGGGGGTTATTGGTAAGTTGGGTTGGGATGGGGGGGGGGGGGTGGGGGGGGGGGTGGGGGGGGGGCCCACAAGAGACAAAGCAATTCACGTTGGTTGATTCACGTTTAAGAAGGGAAAGGCACGTTGTCAGGACGTTTTCCAAAACGACAAAATGTGGATTGTTTGTTGATGCCAAAACGGGGACACGGGGCGGAAGGACCGGGACTAATTTGTGGTGGGAGTGACGGCCACACCTAAGGGAGGGGGGGGGGGACCGGCGGGTATCAGGTGGCAAAAATTTTGGTTAGTGAAGAAGATATCCGCGCGATCAACAGCCCCCCACCCCAACCGGCACCCGACGAAACAAGTCCCGCCCCCACCACCCCCAAGACTCATAACACCAGGGGGGGGAACATCATGACCAACAACAGAATCGAGTCCCTCTCCTACCCTCCCGGAGATACGGTAGGAAGACACGACAGATAGCAAGAACGCGGTTTGTTATTGGGGCGGCGACACAAGTGAATTTTTTTTGTGAGAGGTGGGATGCCGCGGTTTGTTGTGGATCTTAAATGCGAAGCTGTTTTGTGGCCGCTTCAAACCGACGTAGGGTAAATTGGTGGTGGACGAGGGGGTAGAGTTGTTTTTGTCGAATTGGGGACCTATGTGGGGCGGGAAAATTGATGGGAAACGCCCCCCACGCGCTCTAGGTATGAGTTTGAAAATGCGATTATAGCGGCGGTGGAAAGACAGGTGCTCTTTCCTAAAGGGTGGAGGGTGTACGCTGGGCTCTCGTGTAGAAGGTTTTGGGGGGATTGTGTGGATAAGCGGACTTCCGCGGGTTGCCAAACCAAGATGGTCACGGGAAAGGCCCCCCGACGTCGTGGACATTGAGGGACGCGGGCACGGAAGTGGTTGGGTTGACGTCGTTGACCTTAGGGGGGAGAGAGGGGTCGTTGCCATTAAAGGGTTTGGGGGATGAGGTGGAAAGGGCAGCTCGACGCTTGAATTTGATTGGTGGGACCTCGGCGGGGAGTGGGTTGTCCGTCTGGAGGTTGGGGGGGGGGGGGACGCACAAACCGCCGCGGAGCGCTTCCGCGAAAAGAAAAAAAAAAAAAAAAAATCCATTCGGCCCAAAGCCCCAACAACAGGAAGAAAGGAGCCACAACAACCACGATGACCGAGCACATCGGCCGGCCGTAAGGGGGAGGGGGGGGGAGATACGCGCGTATCGCCATGTTATAGAAGTGGAGGTCAAAAAGAAATCAGGGGACGGGCGCGAAAGAGGAGTCACTCGGGCCGTCGTGTGTGTTTTTTTATGGGAACCCCGGGACCACGCTGCAGCCCATTTCAAAGGTTTGTGGGTGTAGTGGACGGGTCGGGGGCAGATCAAATCCGAGAGCAAAAGGAATAATTGAGGCTTGCCATGATAAGTGCGAAAAAAGGTCATGTCGTTGGGGGGCGGCCAAAGCCGAATATCAAAATCGTAATCCACACCAAGACTGACGTTCCGTTGTGAGAACAAAGGGAAACTCCGCAAAACACCGCCTGTGAAAACCGCATACCAACCAACTCCGTGTTTTAGGTGGATGCGTTTGGGGGGGAGGGGAGCCATGTTTCCATATTTTCCCGAATGAGGACAGACACCTTAAAAGGTTGACACTTTTAAAAGGAAAAAAAAAAAAACGCTTCCATGCAAAGAAGTCCAACAATTAGTAAGCAGGAAGATGGAGGTACGGGGAAACTATTGACGTTTATGGGGGGAACGGAACGCATATATTGGCGAGGTGGACGCCCTGCAAGCAGCAAGAGTGGAAAGGTTCCGTTTTTGGGGTGGTGATAGGTTGCAGGAGCGGCTAGTGGTAGGTGTGAGGGAGTCGGGGGTGTTGTTTTTGTTAGTTGGCGTGTAGAAGGGAAGTCGCAGTTGGCTGTCGGTGGGCGTCCCCGCGCTTTAAGGAATGGGGAGCGGGGATCTTCGAAAACTGACAAATGAACTCGATGAAGTTGGGGGGGGGGGGGGGAGGACTCTTTGGAAGGGTGTTTGGCCAGCGCGAAACAAGGGGGGAGAAAATGTGAGGGCCATTTTGGTGGCGTCGCATCATGGAGGTGAAAAGTGCGATCAGTCCAGGGGTGGTTGGGATGAAGGGGACGGCCTCGGGTTGTGTGAGGGTGGTGAACCATGCTTGCAGTTTTGGGTTAGGGTGGACCCGGAGTGGATGTGGGGGGGGGGTGGCAAAGTGCGAAACTGACGAAGTGCCGTGATCTGTCGGGGGTTGGAGGGGGGAGCATCGAGATGACGGGAATTCACACGACAGCACAAAGGGGGATTTGTGGGAGTAGGGGGCGAAACCGTCTCTGGCACCACGAAACTGGGTCCGGCGTCATAGAAACATCCCAGCCCCACACCCCCCCCAGGGAATACGTGAGGGATATTTACATTGGAGTGTGGGGGTTACCAAGAAGGGGGGAGGAAGCGGGACCCACTACCACGAAAATACTTACCCCACGGGTTATAATGAGGGGAAAAACGTTTCGTCCTATTGGGGGGAGTTATGACCGAGAAATGGGGGGGTACACTATAAAAGAGGAGGAGGAAAAAAGAGATACGACACAGGATAGCAGGAGGGTGGTGTTGTCTGGAACGGTGCTGACGCAGAATACGTTAAGAGACAAAAACAGGGTCCAAGGAAAGGGCCGGGCAAAAGGACACAGTCGGTCATCCTCCAGACCACCCAGCCAAAATGAACAATTTGCGTAAGCAGCCCCCCCACATAACGGATAGGGGTGGTTTCTGATTACTCGACAAGGAGTGTAATACCAACCCGCCAAAAATGAAATGGAAAGTAAACGAAAACAAAAAGCGTAGGTATTTGGGGGGCCCGCCAACACGGATGGGATTGACAGCAACAACCAACCGGACAAAAACGCACGTCCCCCCCACCCCCCAAGACCCCCACGCAAATCTTCCTGGGGGCGTTTCACTGGGTTGGAGAAAAAAGCAGGGCCACACCACGGATTGTTTTTTTGTAGGAGGGAGCAGTAAAAAGGTGGGCATGGCGAGCAATGTTGTTAAGAACGCGGGGCAGGGAAGAAACAGCTTCCTTAAAAAATAGCGGGAATGGGGAATGGGGGGGGACTGGGGTGGGTGGATCACAGGAGGGTAGGTGTGGCGGTTTGTTTGGTAACACGACAAACAAAAAGAACGCCCCACAGGGTTGTTGGTTGCCGGGGGTTTAATTAAGCTTGGGGGGCAGAGTTGGTAAATCGGCGTACTCTCGTTGTTGGAGATAGGCCCTGGGTAAGTCCGTGAAGCAAAAAACAAAGTTAATTTAGGGAAGCAGGTCCTTGAACACAAACCCAAATGCTACTGCACGGTTGGTGGGGAACGCCAGGAGTTTGTTTGTTGGGGTGTTCGGGAACCGGAACGGGTGTAGAGGATTTCCGGCTAACCAACACGCTGAGCAAATCACACCGGACCCGGTTCGGGTTGTTTAGAGTAAGGGAGCTGGCGAACACGGTTTGTGGGGGCACCCCCCAATATGGCCCACGTAAGAACGACACTAAACTGATCTTTACGGCTGCTAGTCTACGAGTCTAAACCAATGCAGTAAAAGTGAGGTTTGGGGGTTTGTGGGGTGGGTGACCAATTGGTGGGGGCAGGGAGGTCAACTGGCCCACCCCCCCACAACCCTTCGGGGGAGGATGGGCGCGGGGGTGAAGGGGGGGGGGGGTTTGTGGGTACTGGGGAACGGGGGGTGGGCGTGGACATGGTGTGAAAAAGAAGAAAGGAGAGGTATACAAAATTGACAAATGGCAAAAAGAGGTCCACTCTGTCCAGATTCCAGGGGGTTGGGTGTGGGATAGGGAAGAGCAACTGGAAGCAGCGGGGGGGTTTCAACAGGTAATCTCCAAAAAAGAAGGAAACGGATAAGGGGGGGGGATGCAATACGAATTGAAAAAAAATGCACGCATGAAAGGGTCGCATAGTTTTTTCATAAGAAGTCAACTATACGGAAGCCGGATTGGGGAACTAAGCCGTCCGAGGCATTTGAAGAAAAAGCTGCAAGAGTATCACGAAGGAGAGAGGACGCCCGAGGAAACGCTGCCAGAGCATTACCCCGCAAAAGGCCCGCTCGGGGAGAGACATGGAAAGAATCCACGGAGGATGGAATAGACGTAGAATGGGACGTTGGGGGAAGAAAAAAGAGTTTCGGTGGATACCGGAAATGATCGGAAAGCAAAAGCCTCCGGATTGTGCTGGGAGAAAAAAGAAAAAAAGAAAGAAACGACGCACAAAGCGTCACGGGGGAAAAAAAGGGAAAAAACAATGCGAAAAGAGAAGAGCCTGCCTTGGTCAACGAAACTTCCATTCCTTGTCGAAGAAAGGAAGCCAAAGACGGAAAAGCCCGAAAGGATAAGTCTGGATGGGAGACAAGATATGACGCGAGGGGCAGACAGTGATCTTCACAGGGGAAAGCAAAGAGGAGTTCGCTTCGGGAAGTGGTCATAAAAACCTTCGGGCACAGCGGGTGGGGCCAGATTCCTCTGGCAGTACGGTGAAAAGGAAGGGGGGGAAAAAGCGTACCCACGTCCCGTCAAAAAAAAAGGTCTCAAGGGAACGCGGGGGAAAGAAGGTCATGCAACTTGGTTGCGGAAGCCGACATATCCAGAAGAATCACCGGGGAAAATCGAGGCGAGGGGCATGGGGAGGATTGCGTTAAAAGGTTGCCGCATCGTAGTTTCAAAAGCCGTTCAGGTTATCGCGGAACGGGGCAGAAGCTAGGGGGGAAAAGCTACAAGGAGGTGGGGGGAACTAAAATTAGGAAAGGGACAAGGGGACCGCCCATTTAAGGTCTTGGCAGGATCCCATAAAGAGCCCGGCTGGATCATCAAAGCACCGTCCTTAAAAAGTAGCGGGAGGCGAGATCAAAAAAGGAAGAGGACTCCGAACACCATGAAAATGATCTGAGGACACCGGAACCTGCCTTTGTGCCGATGAGGTGGGTTAACAAGTAAGCCCCGCCCAGCGGGAGCATCACCGAGACGGTAGATTTAAAGGAAGCATCAATGAAGAATGCCGGCTAACAAAACAACTTTAATGCTCACGCCGAACGGGCTCACGGAAAGGTTGAGCAAGGGTATTGAATGTGCGAAAAACAGAAGTCGGGAGAAACGCTCGGGGAGATTCTTGTGACTCGACGCCAAGGTGTCTGATTTGAGGGTGCAAGAAGGGGGGAACAACAGGCAGGGCCCCTAGGCGATAGGGAGGAAGAGTGATATGATGTCGAGGAGGGGAGCCCAGGGGGAAGAGAAAAAAGAGGATCGCCAGAGAAGGAGGAAAAAGACCAAATAAGAAAAAAACTGAGGAGGAAGAAAGAGGGTTATGTGCTCTTGGTAGAGCAAGCTTGGCTGGCCTCGCGACGAGAAAAAAAGAGAAGGGGAAAAAAATGAGGTGGTATGATAAAAAAGGACGGCAGAATTTCCTAGACTCGAGAGTGCGCCTGCCGTCTACTTGGGGGAAAAATGCGGGATCAAACGAAGGGGAGGGAGACCGAAATCTAAGATTCAGGGAATTCGCAGGAGCAGCGCCACATTCACAGGAAATGGGGAAATTTGCGGGGACAGGAGGAAGGGGTGCTGCTATTGATGTTCAAACGGGCTTAAGGGGAAAAACAATATTGCAGGCGTCGCCGGGAAAGCGAACTTCTGCGTTGTACAGGGGGAAAAAAGGTAAACGCCATCGATAAAGAACGGTATTTCAGGGGGAAAAAGAAACTCAGAGGACGGAAAGCGCAAGTTCAGGAAATTTATGATAAAGTCCTTCTTGTAGGAAAAAGGGGGCGTATGCGGATGGGAAATAAGGGGATGACCTACCGTGACTAATTGGAGGGGACAGCACTCGTGTGAGAAAAATCCGACAGGGAGGCAGGAATAGACTCGCATAAACACGGGAAAAGGAAAAAACTACTAAATCTCGGGGAGAGAAAGGGTAGCAGTGGCCTCATGAAAACTAGAGAATCCTACCCCCCAGAAGGGTCCCTCGACTAGGCGGCGCAGGGCGGCGTCTGCGCCACCATTTGGGGAGTCGTGCCGCTACAGGAGTAAGATGTGGTGTGGGACAGGAAAAAAGGCATTAAAAAGCGTATATACCAGGGGAAGCTTTACCTCATGTTTGGACAATTGATTACCAAGGGAGAAAATAAAAAAAAGAATTCGTAGGAGAGGAGGAGCCGCTCGGAAAAAAGCGTAGGACCAGCTCGGGAAGCTTGAAAGCCTCCGCGCTGGAGAGAGAAAAATGGTCTGGAGGTGTGCCGGACAGTAGGAGAGGGGACTAATTCAAAAGGGGGACGGACGTGACCACGGGAGGGGCTCGGGGGTGCCAGGCAAGCCGAAAGGTAGGCCTCAGCTCGACTAGGTGGTCTCTTCTTGGGAGGGACTGAGAAGAGTGTTGCGCCCAGAAAAAACCGAGAACAGCACCCGAATGATCAAAATCCATCAGAAACCCAGCAACGGAAAGTCCGACGAAAAATGAGGTCCGGATGTGAGGAAATGTCGAACTCGCGAGCGTCCAGGGGGGGCAGACCAGAAAACAGGGAAAGCTTCCTCTAAAGACTACGAAGCTGAGGAAGAAGGTTTCCTCAACTGCAATCGTGATGAGTGAAAAGCAGGCGATCAATCCTATAATGAGGGGGGGAGGCCTGTGCATGACAAAAAGGGAAACAGCTGAGGTTTGGGGGAAGGAAAGGTAGGAGAGGGGGAATTGAAATGAACGGGAAGGGGAAGTTCCTTTTTGGCGCCGGGGGGAAAATCATACACATTCCTAGCCATAATATTGCGGGGATGCAGTTGAACTTGCTGGACGCAAGGAGAGGGGTATCCCTTGGCAGAGTTTTCAAAGGGAAACTACCTTTAGCAGGGGGAAAGGCTCTGGAGGAAACAATCTCAAACCACAAAAGCAGGGAGGTGCGAACAGTATTTACGGGGGGGCGGGGGGATTTAGAAGCCTCGAAGTCCAACCGATCGGTGGGGGGGGGAGGTCAAAGGGCATATATGAAAACAGGTGGGGACATCCAAGACTCCGCATCGGGAGGGGAAAGGTCTAAGGCAAGAAGAACCTATGTCCGGGGATCGCCCTGCGAAGAAAAGTCGCATGGGGAGCGCTTTAAAATCATTGAAGAACTGAAGCGCGCCATGCTTAAAAGACCGAATACTTCCTAGAGGGGAAGGAAGGGGGAAATCCCGCCCAACTGAAAACACAGTAGGTCTTGGGGGGGGCGGCGAAAGACATGTTAGAAGAGGTACCGCCGCTGTTTGAACCATGAAGGACTGGGACGCATTAGCAGACATCGTGGGACGGGAGAAGCAAACTAAGTTGCCGTCGATAAGAGATTGGGGGAGGGGGAACGAACACGTTCATTAAAAAGATGGTGGCGTGGGGGGCAGGGGGGAATTTGGGGGACGTCCGGGGCGAGCGTAGAGAAGAAAGGGCCAAGGTCATGGGGAGTGGTATCCGGAGGATACCGAAAAAGGGGAAATTGTAAGAATGATGGATCGCGGGACGGAAAAGTCAGGGAGGTCTAGAATGGGGGGAG
>Ga0179593_1297784_pt1 | contig 16111 bp, 18 predicted proteins | sample CZODoug2_1_08_16_FD_185931 | JGI IMG/M metagenome (GOLD analysis project Ga0179593, IMG submission 185931) | Vadose zone soil fungal communities from Angelo Coast Range Reserve, California, USA - CZODoug2_1_08_16fungal (PacBio error correction) | ecosystem: Environmental > Terrestrial > Soil >...
TCGACCCAAGCAAAAACGCGCGAGCATCTGGCCCCAAGGAACAGGTACGAAGAGAAATGCGGCTGGGGTAAGGAAAAACAGAACTTCAGACGACTGGGTTTGCTTGGGTGAGAGAAGGGAACTATTGTGAAGCCTTAAAACGACAAAAGACGCGGGGGGGTTAGTAGGTGGCCGGCACTCAGTTCGAGGGTGAGGGAGGCGATGTCGCGAAAAGTGGACCCAGACTTTTCCCTCAGAGGGAGAAAATCGAGCAAAAACGCAAGATAAGGATAAAAACATAAAGTGGAAGGAAAAGACCCCTTACTTCCCAGAATAATCTGACGCTGTAGGAACGCCTTTGTTGGTAGAGGGGACTCGGAAAGTCGAACGGCGTGGGAGTGTTGGTCGTTCTTTTCGAGAAGGTTTGGGGGACAATCGAAATGCATCTTGTTCCAGGGTCAGTTTCGGAAGAAAGTTGGCTTAGCAGACGAGCCGGATAAGCCGCAGAAGGGCTGATGATTACTTCGGGCGTAAAAAGGGAGTCCAGGGCATCTCTCTAGGGTCCGAGGAACGGGGTGCCAGTATCACTGTTAAAGGAAAGGAACGCACGTGATTAGCTTTCCTCGAAAGGTTGAGGGAAACAGGAGCCGGTTCGCTCTGAAAAAAGGTCGACCATTCCGCAAGGACATCGGAGGAGAATTTAGGCAGCCTCATGTGGCCGGGAGAGGCCGAACCGGCACCTAATTAAAAAAACGGAGTCGACAGCAGAATAAAGGAGGATACGCGGGGGAGGAGTGATCTCGAACTAGAAGGGGGGAGGGAACCAAATCCGTTTCTCAGGGGATTGATAAAAGTCAGCTTTTGCGAGCGGGGGGAGGTTGCCAGTTCTGCCACGGGGGGACGAAGAAGGTGTGTCTCATAGGTGAGTTCTTCGGTAAGGGTATCGCAGCCACGACGGGTACATAGGGAGGGAAAAGCGCGACCGACGTTTCTCCAGGTGAAAGTCAGGGAACGTGTTTTCCGGGCGCTGTAGTTGGAGTCGGTGAAAGAGCATGGGTCCCACCTTTGAGGAACTGGTCAACGACAAAGAAAGGAGTCCGTGTAAGCGGTACTGGGGGGGCTAAAGGGGAGGGATACCCTTGAGGGTTGTATTTAATTTAGCCGGAGAAACGACAAGAAGGGTGGGTCATCGACTTAAGCGGCGGGGGGAAAAGAAAACGATGTATTGCGCTTTAAACGCGGTCCAGGGGGTGCCGTGGGGCCTTTGAGGTTTAACGATTCCAGGATTAAATTCTTGAGGACCGAAGGGGGGAACGGAAGTCGAGGGGGATGATTTGGACTGGCGAGGACGGGGGTCAGCCATTCTTTTTGGAAGCGATGGGAGAAGAACCAGAAACGGTAAGAATTTAGTCTCCTTCGCGGAGAAAAAGGGAGAAGAAGGGCTCTACTGGTGTTAGGAGGGTGACCTTCAGCAGAAAACTCTGTCGGAGGGCGGGAAGACGGACGAAGACACAAGTTCGAGACTTATAGTCGAAAAGGAAAGTGGGGGCAGGAGAAGTCATGGTGGTGATTTTGTGGTTGGAGAAAGCGGCTGGGTTATTCTCAAAAACCTAAAAGAACAGAACCAACCTTCCAACGGGTTGAGGAATTCGGATAAGAGTTGTTTGTAATATTGGGGGTCTCGGCTGTATAAAAAGGGGAAAATTCTAGGTTCTGTGTGGTTAAGGGAGAGGAGATCGGCCAGTGGAACGTGGAGCTGAGGAGGGAGGGTCAACACAATCTCCTTCAGAAATGAAGTCAAAGAACAGCCTGCCAGTGTTGTATGGTGCCAAGATGGGAGACCCTGACAAGCAGGGGAGGGGAGATATCCATGCCGTCTGATAACCGGGGGCCCTTGCTAGGAAGGTTGTTAAAAGTTCTCAACGTACGTCCACGTCACTCTGAAAGGGAGGGTCGAGTTTCGGGGGGGACGGAATACTTAGCGGGTCGTGGAAAGGAGATTTGAGGTTGGTCGGCAAGAGAAGGGGGTCGTGATGGCTGAAGGTTTGGGCCTACGTAACGTGTACAGAGGATTGGGTTGTCCATGTAGGTACAAAAAACGCTGGTCGCGCCGCGAAGTTCTCGGTTCGAGAGGAAACTCCAAGGTCGGGGAAATGTCCCCGAAATGGCGTAGAGATGTGGACAAAAATCGTTTGGTGGCAAGAAGAAGCAGCGAAAACAACAAAAAGCGGCAGGCATAAAACCAACCAACCAAACCTAACGCCGACAAAACCGAGGGGGAAACTCACGCCTCTTCGGCACACGGTAGTCGTCCAATCATAGGGAGTCATTCAGAGTACTATGACGGACGGGAAGGCTGTTCTAAGTCTCGGGGGAAAGTGACGAGTGAAGGAAGAAAAGAGAAGTCGCGAAGTCGTAGTAAACGAGGCAGCAGTCTGAGGAAGACGACGTCGGGGGGAGTAGGATGCAGGAAGGAACCATCGATTTCGTCTTAAGAGGGGTAATCGTCGTACGTCGGGAGTGGTCGGTCCAAGGAAGAATCGTCAGTCCGCGTCCGAAAAATAATCGTCAAGCCTCTGTCACTTCATCAGAAGCCGGCCCAATCTCGAGGGCACCCGGGAAGTTATTGGAGAGGTTCCGCAGAACACCACGTCGAAGGAGGGACTACAGAATCTGAAAGACGGGGGAGGATACTATGAGTACGATTAAGGAAGAAAAGACTATGACTATGAAGAGGGGGAACTAACGATGAATGAGTCCGACACCTGTCTCAACAAGGGGAAAGAAACGAAGGGGTTGTCCCGTCTGGACGGGTAATGAATCCTTCGGGACAAGGGGTTTTAAAGCTTTTAGGCTTTTGGGCCCCAGAAACAGGAGCTCGAGAACTAAAAGAACGGGGCGAACAGAGAGGAACATAGATCCCAATGGGGCTCGGGTCTCTACAGGGTGGGGTGTAGAAAGGGGCAAAATCCAAATAAGAGGGGCACCAGACTAGTCAGCCCGGAAGCAGACTCCACGAACACTTGCAAGAAAAAAAACAAAGTCAATCTCGACGTCGAAAATCGAAGTCTTATGCGGGGAGACCGCGGACATATACCGAGTTGAGGAGGAAGGAGGGGCGTGGGGTTGGGGGGTTTGGAACAACCGGGACATAAATGTCCGGTTAATAAAGGCAGTCAGAGAGGGCAAATACTTATACACAGTGCTCAAAACCGGAAACGTGGGGGGGCACAATTAAACCTGGGAAGAGGGGCTACCTGATGAAGAAGCAGAACAGAGATCAATACCGACAGCCGCCAAACACCCCCCACCGCCCCAGACACCCAACCACCCCAAACCAAAAAAAGGAACAAGAATCAATGGTTCTACCTCTATTCGCTATTAAAAAAGACCGCTAAAAAGGGGAAAGTCAGCCGCTGACCCCAGAGGCAAAAAAAAAAGAATGTCATACGAAACCGTTGATGTGGGGGGTTAGTGGGGGTGAGTCCAAAAAATGCACAAAGTAAACAAACCCACACCTCAAACTGATTATTAAGTCCGAAGGAATGAATGGGCACGATAATGCCTATAAAAGTAAAGCAAAGACGGGTCTTCAGCTCATAAGCCAGGAGGGGGGGGCTGACAAGATCTCAACCTTCGGAGTACTCTCTGTGACCCTGCTGTTGTAACTCTACTGAGGAGAATTGAATCTTAGGGGTACGGGGAAAAAGATCTGCTGGAGAAAAAAAGAAGTCGTAACGATATATTTAAAATAAAACGAAACTATACTTCTACAGTACAAGTGCAAAAACACTAATGGTTAAGAAAAAAAGAAGCAGTCTGGCACCTCAACGAAGGGGGGAACCTTCAAACCCGGGGGGGAGATTTACATGAGACCGCAGCTTTTGGGTTTAGAGAAAAAAGCTTAATGTCTCCGCCCAGTGCCGTGGAGTGGGGTCCCGTATAAAGACAAAATGAAAAGGGGGATACATGACGTACAGTACACGTAAAACGGCCATTCCGCCGCTAGGGGGACGTTCGGTAATAAACGGGTTCGTACAATGCTCGGAAACGTACCTTTGCACATACTTAGAGAAAAAACGAATAAATGGGGAAACCGTTCAAAAGGAACGAACGCTGTAGCTCTTTCCAGACTGTTCACCGGTTGAGGCGAAGACAAAGGCCACGAAGCAAGGAAGTGCGGAGGAACAGCAAGGGGGATCAGGCAACACGTGGGAATCCCTTTAACGTTGTCAAACGCCGGGGGGGAAACAATCGCTGGGTTACACTTCTAACATGGGGGGAGGGGTTACCTAAAGAGGGATTTACGCACGCGACCACGCCCCGCACGCTCCGGATACACGTTCTGTAGTGACGGGAGAAATCCTTTGCTCTTTCCGGGGAGGAAGCTCCCCCGGAACCTTCCCTGCTCTGGAAAGGCTACGAAATAGTCCCCCACCGAGGAAAGGGAAAAGTCACTGGTTCGAAGTTGGGAAGAAAGGATAATTCCTCAACATGGAGAGAACTAAGGCGACAAAAAAGGAGTGGCACGGATGGGAACTTGGTGGTTAATGGATCTATGCCAAAAGTTTCGTCGGAAAGAGCGCGCATGGTCCTTAACTCAGGAGGAAAAAAGGGGGAAAGAGTCCTCATTTAAGCCTCAGGAGGGAATAGTCGCAGGGAGAAGAAAGGAAGCCGTCCATTAGGGAAGCTCGTAAACATTTACCAGGACACAAATCGAAGGTCCAAACGCTGAGGACCCGAAGAAGAGCCAGTACCACCCTTCGCTCAGTCACCGGAGCGGAAAAAAACACTTACGAACCTTAAACGGAGGAGGGATGGGCTAAGGGTGTTAAGGAAAGGTACCACGAGGTCAGGCAAGGCCTTAGAGGAGGGATCTAACTTAGAAGGCAGAAACTTCTTTTTCACCGGTCAGGGAGACCGACTGACAGCCCTCACGGAGAACAGCGGGGACGTCCCACAGCCTCCCCAGCGATGAAAGAGGGGTGAACTGCGTACCCATCTTCCAGAGAGGAAAGGCACCTCAAAACCTTGCTAGAGGGGACTTCTGTGGGGGCCTGAACCCCGAGAAGGATCTTCTAGAACGGGAAACTGGAGTGCCTCTCCTTCCAGGGGGTGGGAGGAGACCGTTAGCATCACCTTACGCCGGCAGGAAGTCTCAACTTCAGCGAACCAAAACCGCGAGTGTCTCGGACTCGAGGGGCAACAGACAAGAATGTTCTGCTTAGCGAGAGAAGTCCGCGGAGGACTGTGAAAGCCTCTAACCTCCCCTTCTCGATCAAGGGAGAGGAGCCGGGGGCTGTCTCTGAAAAGAATGGGAACGGAATTTCCTGCTACGAGCAAACCACCTCGACGGATAGGGGCTGAGGTGGGCAACAAAGGGGAAGAAACATCTGGCTGCAGGGAGGGAAAACGGTTTACTTATAAGGGAGGGCACGCAGGAAGAGAATAAAACTCCGGCTCAAAAGCCGAACGATGGAGAGCGAATAAGACCTTTAATCAGTGGCTGGCAAAGGCTCTTGAACCGCAAAGAGAAAAAACCAGGGGGTAGTGAGTAAACGTTCATTGGGGCGTTTCATGATGTCCGAAGAAGAAGGGGGGGTGTGGGGTCGTTTGGATCAAAATGGCCAGGGGCAACCGCCATACCTGGCTGGCCGGAGTGCAGGCAAAGGAAGATCTAACCACCAACTTCGGTACATTCTGCATATGTGCGTCATCCAGAGAGGAAGATCGCGTTATGGCATTATACGAAAAAAAAACAACGGATGGGGGGATGAAAAGAGAAAAAGGAAAACGGAAGGGATCTTCTGAAAGAGTTCTTTATTCCGACAAAAGACAAACAGAGATCCTAATGACGTTTTAGGTATGAAAAAAGAAGTTACTGAGGTTGCAAAAGTAGGAAAGAACTCGACCTTAAAAAACAACCTGGAGATAGGGGGGAATACTAACTCGAAAAAGCAAAGCGCCAAGGGGAAGACACGCCCAAGTTTTTTTGATGGGTCTTTCCAGCGGACTGTGGGGGGAATCCAAAATCTGGGCAGAAAAGGGCGGCCAACAGGGGTAGGGAATGATTTCTCTCGATAAAGAAAGAGAGGAGGAAAGATCAGGCAACCGAAGGAAAATGAACAACCGCATAACGTCATGGGCATCCCTTCGGAAAAGCTCCATATACCACTCAGAAGGGGTGAAGAATAAGGTAATTCTTTCCAGTCATTGGGAAAGAATAATAATCACACGTGTGGGAAATCAAAAAAGGGGAAGGATAATAGGATTGAGGTCTAGGAGTCAGGGGTGAAAGGGGGGAAAAAAAAACGTCTTCGGGCCGGTCCATCATCACGCGGAGTGGGAAAACAGAATCTCCAAGGGCAGAGCAGAAGAGGAGGAAGTACGGCAACGGAATAGATGTCTTGCCGGGGGGTTTCTACCTGTCTCCAGAGACCAGGAGGGACGAGCGAGATCTCCTCTTCCACTTTCAGCGACCATCTCCCGCTTCTTTGGGAAGCGAAAACACCGACGGGGACCGAGGCTACTTTTTTCAAGAGTTCTGTTGCTGCTCCTTTACAGATGGTTCCTACTGAAAAAGGAAACAACGAGTGTGGGTCGTGGGGAGACGGCCATATGGTAGAAGGGGGATTGCTGAGAGTGCGGGGGAGACACATGGGGGGGAACCACTTTGAAAAACCGGTGAGTTTAAGGTCTATCCGAAGGCTCTTCACTGGTGGGAGGACTTAACCCTTACGGGCCCTCAATTAAGAAAAAGAAGGGGAAAAGGAAAGGGTTTACTTCTAATGGGTTCGGGCGATCGAGTAGGGAAGGGTGTTGGCTTCTGTTCAGATTGGTGTCCATAAAGGGGCACGCTTATGGGACCAGGTCAGGGGGGAGTAGCCTATTGCGTCTTCTCGTGGGAAAGATTAAGAAACTAATGATGCTTAAGGATTAGGCAGTTCCCAGGGAAAGTGAGCCTTCATTCAAACGAATGCAGAGAAGGCATGTTGAGAGTGAGCCGTTAAATAGTTGCATGTCAAAGGGGATTTAGTCGTCTATAAATGTGAAACTTCTGTAAGGGGAAAGAAGAAATTCGAAGGCATTGCCGAAGGCGAGACTAGGGTTCAGTTACTCTAGCCGGGAATGGTGGTGACATTTTTCAGTCTTACCCTGGCAATCTCGAGGACACTGCGGCCATACGGCATAAAGATGAAAGAGAAAAAAAACAGGGTCTTTTCGGGTCTCGGAGGAACGAAATAGTCTGAAACCATCCTTTGCGGAAATGATCAAGATCTTGGAAGCAGGGGGGAGTAAAGGTACGCCACTTTTTGTGGCCGTAGTCGTAATGGGGGGGGACGGATCGGGGGGAGATTCGGTTACTGGGATCTGAAGCAAAAAGTAGGAAAGAGAGTCATGCCGCGACTCTTTTCTCTCCGGTGAAAGGGAAGGAGAGGGTGGGGTGGAGCTCGTAGTGATGTGAGGTTTCCGAAATTGGCCAGAAAAAGGACTTCACAAAGAATCGAGGCGGCCTTAAGCTTAACTTGAGGAGCGGTCCTGCTGGAAGAGTGAGGTAATTGCCCCTGACTAAAGAAAATGTACTGGACGTCTAAAGACCGCGGGGCAGTAAAGAAAAAAAAAAAAGAAGGGTCGCTTTACAGCGGTCCAGTTTCTGTGAGCGCCGTTGAGGTTGCAAAAGACAGATGTGAAAGTCTTGGCGGAAAAAGGCGGTTGGGCCGGCGAAGGAGAGGGTGCTTATGGGTTACTTCTGGCTAAGCGATCTACGGGCCGAGTGGCGGGGGGGAAGCGTGTGGACGCAGAAAAAAAAATCACATGGCACGGGCTCAGGGGACCCTCCGGAAAAGAGAGCAAGACTGGGCTAGGGGGAAGAGAGAAAAAAGTGCTCTAAGACGAGAGCGCCCTTGCTATACGAGACGAACAGCAGTCCGTGAAAGGAAGTCAACGGTTTGTGAGGTTGGTTGTGGGGTGGGGAGGCCTCCTTTCAGGAAAAAAAAAAACTCCAAAAAACCCCCCCCCTAAACGGGTGAGGTATGCCCAGGCAGGGAGTTGGTTGCAAGCGTTGTTACGGCGGATCGTTTGCCAGTTATCGTTTGATTGGTTCCAACATTTAGGGCTGAAGGCGGGAGGGAACGGACGAGGGCAGGACGTAGGTCGGTCGAAAAAAAATCAAGGAGAGTCATCAAGGGCGAAAAAAGGGAAAAAAGGGGGGGGGGTGGGGTGGGGGCCAAGCTTTCTCCGGGGGAAAAGCGGGAGCAGGTGACGGAGAATCTAATCATGAGAGAAAAGAAAAGTGGTCGGTCCTTGGGGGGGGTCCGCGCCCGAAGACTGAAAGGGAAACTTACTCTTGGGGCTGTGATAAATTGGGGCCTTGCTGCAAGAAATAGGAGAGTTCGTCAGGAGGGGGTCGTTGTCGTTCATCTTCGTGCCATGCGGAGTAGTCTTGGCCGGTTTTATCTCGGTACGGGGTTAAGGGATTGACTGTAGTGTACAATAGGGGGAACAAAAACCCTCTTTCGCGACATTCGCGTTGCTTGAAAAGCATCTTTACGAGAAAGGTCCCTCCCTGCGTGAGAGGGGAGAGCCGTCCCGTGGGTGGTGGTTACGGCGAAGCACCGAATCCTCTCACCCAGAACGGCTGTCGCGCATCCTAGACCCCAACGAACGCTTGACCCCCTGGTAGGGGAAGCATCAATCCATTCTTCCCCGGCGTAGTCTCCATCATCCTCTGACGTCGTCAAATAGGAAACGAAAGTGGAAAAGGCCGAATGACAGGTCAAGGAAGCGTCAGACGTCATGTCATTCGGCCTCGTCTCGAAAATTCGTCGGCAGCTTCAGTCGAAGGCTTCTTCCAAAGAAGGAGGAGGGTAGGTGAGTCTAAGTGGAGAGGTGGTCGTCACGCCTCGAGAATAGTCCTCGTCGGACGGAGGGGGAGGAAAGAAAAGACTCTTCGTCCGCGCCACACTCCTACCGACTTCTGAGGCAGGGGGGGGAGGGGGACACAGAACAGGAGGAAATAGACGGACAGAGGCTTAGACTCCCCTTTCCCAGGAGGGTGAGATAGTCAGCCCCCAAAGTCAAGCCGCTGGGTGTACAGACCTCTGACGAGGTGACTTCTCAGAGTATTTCGATGAAAAAAGACGATACGAGACTACTCCTATGAGGAAAAAGGGGAAAGAAGGACGGGACGAAGAGATTGAGCTGATGAACCTTTTTAGGACCTTTCAAAAGGGTGGATTAAGTACCTGAGCCGGGGGGTTTCGCTTATTAGGGGGGGTCAGACTGTGCACCAAACCGGCTGGAGGACTCCATGGGTGACACTGGGAAAAGCGACCGCTTAATTGCACTCGCCGCAAAAGGAAGAATTGCTCTAAGAGGGGGGGGGGGGAAAGCCATTTGAAGAAATAAAATAATTAGTACCTCGTCAACCCGGCATCCTCAATCCCTACCCTGGGACCAGGAAGAAGACCAAGAAAACTTCTACTTCTAACTCAGAAGGAGAGTGGAAAAGAAAAAAAAGGTCCTCGGAAAAATCAAGAGGGGACGTGTTACGTCATGCGGGACGAAAGGAAAAAACCTGAACGCCAATGGAAGAAAAAGGGTCCTCGAAGTCGGGGAGGAAGGGAGAGCACATTACCTAAAAAAACCTGCGCAGGAGGGCAAGAAACCTGGCCTCTTTGGAGCCCTTCTAAAGAGGGACGAAAATGAGATCAATAACACAGCGGGAAGATGGCTGAGGTTATAAATAATCACACTACAGGAAAACAATACCTGAACCTTGAAACTAACCTCCGAGAAGAGAACAAAAAGAGAATACAACGTCCTGCTCTATAAAGGCCTTTTCTTGGGGGTGGGTTTTTTGATGTGGGGAATTCCTCAACATACTCTCATCAAACCCCCCCAACCCCCGCAAAAACCCGATGCTGCATGTAGGACTTCTTTCGTCCGCAAAGGGGAAGGCATGTTCGACCGATCAAAGCCGGAGGGGAGCGCTCCCTGTCTTCGGGCAAGCAGCGGGCGATTACTTCCCCTAGAGAAAAAAAGTCGGATGAGAGGTGGGCCCTAGGAAGAGAAGGCGAACTACCTGCTATGGAAGGTACGCTCATCGAGGGGGGGAAAAAAAAAAAAAAAAACCGGATGGGCCAAGAGAGAACGGTTCTCCACAACAGGGAGGAACCGAGGAAGTCTGCCAAAGACACATAGAAAGCACACTTTCAAAGCCTTGGAAGACGGGGCCAACCTCACCCGCAAGAGGCAAGACAACCCTGGGGCCCGCGTGTACAAGAAGAAGTCGTGTTGGGCTGAAGACCCTTCTGACTTTCGAAGCACAGGTGAGGCAAAACGGGTATGGTATAATCGAATTCAACTAAACATGTGTCCGCCTTACGAAGAAAGCCGGCACGATTCCAGGGGGCCGAGGATGGGATTCAAGACTCCCGGGGCGGGGAAAACTCGTAAACAGAACGTTCACCCTCGCGGCAAAACGAGGAAGGGACCACGGTCCAAAACGGGCGAAGAGATGGTCAGCGCGGCCCGCGCGGGGGAAAGAGAGTGCGGCGGAGAAAATCCACAAGCGCAGGGCTTCGGAAAAAGCGATCGTCGGCAACAAAACGGGGGAAAGACAGGGAATTGCACCGGAAAACAGCCCGCGGGGGACACCATGAGAAAGTCGGGGTTCGAAAGAGGGAGGGGCCAAGCCTCGACCGCGCCCAACGAGATACAGGGGGTCGATCCAAGGATAGTGTGGAGTTTTGGCTTTCTTCTAAAGAGGCGTCCGTTGTCTATGGACGTTAGAAATAAACCTTCAAGATTAAAGAACCAACAAAGGGGGGAGTACGTCTCAGAAAGAGCGAATTTTCGGCACTTGGGTAGAGTTGGAGTCGGAGACATGGCGGCGGTCCGCACCCTTTCTCCTACGAGGAGGGAAACTACTTTCCGAAAGGGGGTCACACTAGGGACAGAGTGCGGCTGAATAAAAACGAAAAGGCAGGAACGCGGAAAGAGAGAATTCCTAGTTTACTCAGAAGGCAAGGCCGGCCGGGATTCTGGAAGAGAATGATCTAATTTGCTAAGCGAAAGAGGATCCGAAACATGTCAAGCCATTTCCGGAGCTCGGGCATCTCCTTCACAAAAAAAATTCGGTCCCCTAAGGGTCCACCCCCTGGCACCCGCTCTGAGCGGAGCACTCAAAGAACAGAAGACGTCAACCCGAGGGACGCGTCGCGCTGTCTTGGGGCATAAAGGGAACTACAGCCCAGGACTGAAAGGAACGCTCTTCGTTCTCTACCTTCACCGAAGGGGGAACTTCGGTGGGGCCCACTTTACTCACGCCTACCTCCCCACCTCAGGCAAGAGGACGGAAACCTCCTAAAATCTGTATTCATCGGTGTCAGGCTTACCAACCCCACAGGAACTTACTTCCCGTCTAAACCGCCAAGGAAAAAGTAGCTTAAACGGTGACGGTTTGTCAGAGAAAAATCCGCGGGCTAGGCGCGACCTGGGACCCCACGTTCTCTCTCACGACTCCGTGTGGGAGTTGGACCGTGAAAAAAACCCCCGGGTCCAGGGAAGTCTTCGCGAGGAGAATGGGGCCTCGAATTTCCTTTGGCCCTGTCTCGGGCAACCGGCCAGAAGTGCTGGAGTACTCTATAACTAGCATCAAAATTGAAAAGAAGCACTCTACTCCAGACGTAATGGCGCTGAGCCTGGATTCTCGGACACAAATGCACGACGTTCCTGAGAGGGAAAACACGAAGATGATCTGAACGCGGAGAAACACTTACCGCGTAGGGGGGGTCTTTTGGGGGGGGGGGCAGGGGGACGGTTTCCTCTGGAAGATTTCGTTAGGGAGAAAAGAAAGAACTACATTAAGACAGACCGACCTCTTCGAGAGACATTTCACCCTATAGGGTTGGCTGCAACGGAGAAAGGAATGACCCTCACCCCCTTTGCGGGAAGAGGCGAGTGCCAGGTGTGGCGGTCAGGGGGAGGGCAGATCGGCCAGGGGTGAATGTTGCGTTTCTGGGGCGCAGGAAAAGGCACTTGCAACAGACTAAGGAGGCGGGGTGGAACAGATATAAAAGGAGAGGGGGGGGAGAGCATTCTGTCGAGTTGCTTCATAACCGAAGGGAAGAAAGAAAAAAGACCGGTAAATTGCATCATAATCGAAGAACACAGACGAAACAAGGGGGGAGGGGAAAGATATATATGCCGGTTCAGCTATCGTAGGCTGTCTGGAAAAGAAGAACTCGCAAGACGGGGAGACGCCGAAGAAAAACGGTAATAGGCCGCGCCGACTGTAGTTCTGGGGCAAACTGGGCTGCAGTCAAACTACCCCGAAGGACCCAAGGGCCGGATAGGGTAAAAAAATAAAGGTAACGAACAATGAAAACTCTGCCTAAGATCAAAAGACAGGGGGGGGTGGAGGTCGGTCCGCGCCGTTGGACGAAAAAACGGCGTGGGGAGTGGCGAAAAAGGTAGGAAGTTTCGCAGGTCTTTAGGAGGAGCTATCCTAAAAAAGAAACAACAAAAGATCGAAGAGAACATTCCTTCCTTCAAACTCATCACGAGGGGCAGTGGGGATCCCGAGAAAAGAGGGGTAAGATGATTGTGGGACGATTCTTAAGTCTTTAAAAAGATGGGTCAGATAATCCCGGGAAACATATTCGAATGGGGGTCGATGGGAAATGTTTCTGTAGGAGAGGACGGGAATAGCAAATGCCGAGGGTTGACCAGAGCACGGGAAAGATACAACTCGCAGGCATCTCTGCCTCCGGAAACGTGAGGCGGGGAAGGGGTTGCTCCCGTAGACAAGAACCCACGGGAGTTATATAAAACAGTAGAACGGGCCATTTCTCAGCCCTTCCCTCTGAAAGGGGGGGGACTGAAAAACAGCAACGGCAGAACGATACTGTTTTGCAGGAATGTGGCGTTGGTGCCTCAGACTATTTGGAGCTCATGAAACAAGGGGAGACTCTGGTTAGGGCTGTGGCCTTCAAAGAGGGTCATGCCGGTTTGGAGTCGAAGGTGCGAGAAATCGTTTACCCATACGTGAAGCCGTCTTCCGGTCGCCCGCCGAGAGGCGAAGACAGCTTGTGACTTGAAGGAACGGAAAGGACCGCATAAAGCAGACTCGGGGCGCGTTTTTGAAGTTAAGGGGACTTCAGAGAAGATCTCTTTAATGTGGTTGGAGGGTTTGCCCTGGGTTTGGTGGTTCACCAATTAGGGGATGAATCTATGTTCAAGGGACATGTTCTTGGAAGGGGAGGGCAGAGGCAGACATTTCTAAGATAAAAAACATGAAAGAATCCTCAAGGTCGGATTAAATTCGGAGAATTGGCGGGGCCTTATGGGTGCTGCATGGATCCGCGGGGCCGCCGAAAGGGGGGTAAGTATCTTTAATTGCAGAAGCCGGGGGGATTGGTAGGAAGGAATGTCGGAGAGGGCCGGTCGCTCTCCGCGTCGGGAAGTGGAAAACAGTCAAAGGTATCCTCTGTCTTAGAAGGAATTTGGCGGCGCCGGGGCGAATTTTTTGTCAGGGGTTCTCTAGGCTCAATAACGGGCGGGAGAAACATGGAGGGGGATAGCAACACACTCGTAGAACAGAAAACGGTATCTCTGTGTTTTCGGGTCTAGGGGGGGGAAAAAATAAAAGACCGCGGGAGGCAAAGCCCGTGGAATACATTAAAAGGATAAAGGCGGTGGCGCTGTACATGTGAACCAGTAGACCCCTTGGGTTGACGACTTAATCAAGGATGGGTTGGCCTAGCGGAGGGGGTCTTCTCTGGGGAGAATTGATCTCCGGGACAAAGGGGAAAAGGGCACGGTCACCGGAAAAGCGGGTTCGCATGAAAGGGCACAGTCCTAGGTGGTTCAGGGGGCGAGGAGTGGGAAGTGGTTCTTTTCCGAGAATGGAAGAACCTTTAGAAACTGAAAAGAAAATCGCAGTTACATGGAAGCGGCCCCGTGTTGGAGTAGGGGGCGTCCTTCGAGAAAGAGGTGAAGTGGGAAAATTTCACGGACTGAAACACGACCCCCCGTCCGAGTTTGGGGGTGGGAAGAAAAATTCAGCGGGCTTCCCATCACCAAGGGAAAGAGCTGGGGGGTTCCACGGGAGGGACAGGGTCTTAAGAGCACCGGTTAATTTTGGCCAGAAAGGAGGGTGGAAAATCTTTGTCGTCTCGGTTGTGGTCCGGGGGAAGTGTCTATTGGAGGACTTTGTGTCAAAGAAGGTCGACGATAAAAAAGAAAGTGGCAAAGGCTGTGGGGCTCTATGGGAAGAACCCGCATCGGGAAATTTATTAAGCAAATCGCAGACCAGCCCGTCAGAGGGTAAAGGGACCGGTGGGAGAGCGTGTCCAGTCTCCTCCATCTGCTTTCGAGGCGGGAAGACTTTAGACGACGTCCAGGTTCGAGGACGTATCGTCTAACAGCAGTCCCGGGGGAAAAGAGGGAAAGAGGTTGGGGGGGAGGTGTGTGGGGTTGTTAGATGATCTGGATCATGTGATTAAGGACAGCCACCTCACCACCCCCCCCCTCAAATTTTTTTCTCAGTGGAGAGGGTTGTTTTAATCGGGGGGTTCGCGGGTATCGGTTTCAAGGCAGCCTTGTCGGTTGGCCTTGAATCGGAGTGCGAGTGCAAAGTGTTACTTGAGTAGGAGGCTTTGCGGGTATCGCCTAGAAACCAAGATTGGAGTGCGGGGGGCGAAAGAAGGCCATGTGGTCTTGTGGCCTCACTGTAGAATGGGGGGTGCGCTTCTCCTGTTCTGGGACACGATCTAAAAATCCATGTAGAGGAAAAGTCCCTGGGAGAAGGGGGTGGTGCCGGGGTGAAGGGAAAAAAAAGACTTCCACGGAAAGGGGGAAGGGTTCTCGGACTGGGAGGAAGGAGAAGGTAGGTGTAGAAGTATAGGGTTGATTGGCGGACAGAGGTCCAAAGTTGTGACGGTGGGGTAGCTTGGCATTTTGAAATCGTCTGTGGCCGATAATTCGTGGGATTTGGGACAGGTGGTATTACCAAAAACCGCTGTCTTACTCCTTTCTCTTGGAGGAGAGGGCCGCCTATGTCGAAACGGGGGGGTCAAATCCAGGGAGTAGATCTCAACTAGGTTGGGGGAAGAGGAACCTCATCCCTCAGTACTAACCTACAGGAAAGAGAGAGTGCATCTCGACAAGCCGCGGGACGAACCCTTCTTCTCTCGGAAAGAAGCGTCTTCCCCTTCTTAGGCAACGAAGAATCGGCAGGAGGAATATTCAGAATTCGTCATAGAATAAAAAAGGTAGAAAAGGGAAATTCCTCGTCTAGGGAATCTTCCTCTTAAGGGAGAGAAAAGTACGGAGTCATAGTCGGTCGAGAGGAGGACATCTTGAAATGGCGAAGTCGTGGCGGGTCGGAAGAAAAAATGGTGGAGTCGTCCTAGAGATCGTCTCGTCGTCTTCTAGGGGCGGGAGGGAAGACTCAGGAGGTCATATTCCACAAGGACGACATATCTTCGCGTCCGTCCACTTAAATAGAGCAGTCCGTCCGATCTTAGCTCACAAGGGGAAACCTGAGGGGGGGAGTGGTGCAGGAAAAAGTCGAGCGGAAAGACGAAACTCTAGAAAGGGGGCCTAGTAAAGGCTCCTCAGGGCGGTCGATGACAGAGAAGAAGGAAAAGAAGGAAGCTTCTTCTACTAACCTTTTCCAAAAGGAAAGGAGGGCTCTACTCCTTTTTGTAAAAAGGAGGGTAGTGGTAGGTAAAGAAAAAGACGTAGGGGTTCCGGTTGTTGCTCTAGGGGGATTTTCAATCGGAAGGAGGGAAGATAACTACAAGTATTACACGGGGGGGGAGAAACGGGGGGAGGCGGAAGCGCTCCCCGAAAAAGCCCTTAGAAACAAGAGTTGTAAGCCATTTCCAAAGAAAGAAGCGGACACAAGAAAAAAAGAATGCACTACCTTCATCCTACTACCGACCTTAGAAGACTGTCCAGGGGGGACACACCTCCCCGCAAATAAGTCGCACTCTCCTCTCTTCGTCAACTGGAGAAGGAAGCGAACCCTAGAAAAGAGTGCTTGGACGGATGAGTGAGGAACCAAAGAAAGGAATCTCACGGAATTTTTCCTACAAGGATGGAAATATCGACGTAGGACTGA
>Ga0179593_1413136_pt1 | contig 16111 bp, 16 predicted proteins | sample CZODoug2_1_08_16_FD_185931 | JGI IMG/M metagenome (GOLD analysis project Ga0179593, IMG submission 185931) | Vadose zone soil fungal communities from Angelo Coast Range Reserve, California, USA - CZODoug2_1_08_16fungal (PacBio error correction) | ecosystem: Environmental > Terrestrial > Soil >...
CTTAGCACAGCTCGTCACGGCTGCCTGAAGATGAAATTCTTAATCCCCAGAGAATAAATGACTGCAGGTGTCGAGATCGTGGGGTACGGACGCTGACGGGAGTCAGTCGTGGGCCATTCGGTAAATTATAAAGTTAATCACTGTATCGTGAGAAATGGAAAACCTTAAAAAAAAAAAACAATCGTTTTGTGAGGCGAGCAAGAGAGCAATTCTAATTCCGTTACCGTCGAGGGGGGGGGTGAAGCAGAAGTCGGGGAGACGCGTCCGCACCCGATTCAAAGAGACTAGGGTTCCCGCAGCGCGGATGGGGTACGCGAGACGCGCCAGAAGGCATATGCGCAAAGCGGGGTTCAAATTCCACCGGCAAAGCAAAGAGGTATGGACCACAAACATCGCTTATCGACACGGGGACGAGGAGATCGAAAAATTGGCCGTCGTGTCTTACCGCGCAATACCTCCTTTCCGCATGCGAGGCAGAGAAAAAATTAAAAAAAATAAGAGGAGTGACGAGGGCAACACTGCGGCGGAAATGTCAAAAATTTAAAGAAAAAGAATGAGCATAAACCGGATATTCATGAACCTGGAATGCTGCTAAATCGTTCGCACACGCGGGGGCCAAGCAAAAGAAGGGGCAAGGCTGAGGACTCATTGGGCCTCTTTCGTGTGGGGACTCCCAAGCGATAGACGAGGTTCGGCAAGACCCTCCCGAGGTAAAAAGTAAGGGGGGGGAGTCTTCGCAGGAAAAATCGGGGGTATCGAAACGTCGATCAGGCCTTGAAAAAATTGGCAATGCAAGAAAGGTCTGACAAAGACAAAATAAGACGTAGAGCAAAAAGCGAGGGCAAGACCGGTCTCCCCTATGTCCATATCCAGAAGCAAGGAGGATGACTTCTCCTATACCGGCGGGAGGCGAAAGGAACTGAAGAAAAGCTTTAAGCCAGTCAGGTGCCCCCAGGCTCGCGGCGCCCATTCGTTCAAGCATCGGGAAAGGTGATGACTCGAAGAGGTCCGCGAAAAAGAGAAAAAGAAAACATCCGGTCCAACATAGGTTCCGTCGAAGCTTGGGTCAGAGCGGGAGATCCCTCGCTTAGTGGAGATCGTAGAAAGCCGGCATCCCTCAGGTATTTCCGGCGTCAGAAGGGGAAAAACAGGGGGGCGCCCACGAAGGTCGACCGTTGTACAGTCGAGCTTGCTCCTGCCACTACAAGAGTCACAATAAGAGGTGAACATGAAAAGGCAAAGAAAAAAATAGAAAAAACTGGGGAAAAAAAACAATCAAACGTTGTGGGGGCAAAGTAGCATGCTTCGGGACAAACGACACACGAACTGTGCAATCCCTGCCAAGCGAAATCATTCGAACCAGCATGAATCATCGCCGATAGAAAGTACCCCGGGTTAGCATAGGAGTTTTGGCTGCTTGGACCACGATTGGGGGCCAAGTTTCAAAAATGAAATGGAGGAAAGGAAACGAAGATGATTGAGCAACTGGGCATACAAGGGTTTCAACGAGGTCAGTAAGAAAAAACGCACACCGGGAAAAAGGGAGAAGTGAGGTACAGAAATCGACGCAGGCGGTAGGACAGGTGACCCTCACAAGTCCGTCACATATATCAGAAGACATGAGAAAGGAGAAATCTGCCGGTCACTGAAGCAGGGGCGAGCGAAAATTAAAGCAGGGATCGGCTTTACTTCAAGAAAAAGATGTTGACGGAGGGATCGATAGGCTAAGACAAGGACGCAAAGGGCGTGTTTCAATACACTAAGGCCACTCTCCTTCAGGGAAAAGGGTAATGTAGGAGGGTGGCAAGCACGTAAGATGAGGGGGGGAAAAGGGACAGGACCATCGGGCGGCGGCTGCGGAACTTGGCAGGCCTTCTGCGATACGTGGGGAACGCCGAAAGGCGGGTCGAATTTGCAACGCCGGAAAGACGTAGAGGGAAGAGGGACCGCCGCTCGACTCAACCATTCTGGAGTTCGCTTCTTAAACCAACGCTCGAACGGGAATGACGGGGGGAGAAATGGAACCGCGGCGAAAAGGTGGAAATAAAGGGGTGATCGGCCTAGTGACAGAAGCGCACTAAAACACGGGTAACGAACTGGCTAACGAAAACTCCTCAGGATGCGAGTCAGGGGAGAAACATAGCCAAAAGCCTTCTCCTCACATGGTTAAGTGACTTCAGAGAGCTCGTCAACACAACAGTTTATGAAAAGAAAGACTCGCGCGACATCCATGCCGCAGAAGAGTTTCCAGTCTTGGAGAGAAATGCAAAAAAAAGGGGGCTCGAATGGGCCGCGGATGCGGCCGGCGAAAGTCTTTCCCACTGTTTCTCGTTAAGCGAGCACGAGGCAGAGTGAAAAATTCCGTTGAAAAGGAGCGCCTCCCGGTACCGTTCGAGTCAAGGAAAAGTTCAGCGGACGAACCTGGGCCCCGACAAGAATGGGCAGAATGGTGGGGAGAGAGTTCTTAAGATTACTGATTTGCCGGGAATCGCGCCGTCAGAGGGGGGGAATGAAAAGAAGGGGGGCATGATTCCGCCAAAAAAAGGTCCGCGAACGCATGCCGGGGCCGGGCCGCACACAAGAAGAAAAGGCTGTAAAACTCACAGAGGCAAGCGAAGGCAGTGTAAGGAGGACTTAACAGACCCCCACAGATGAAAAAAAAAAGAGTTGCGAATGTATTCCAGGATCTGGCAGCAGGCAAAGTACTGGTGGACAAGAGAAATCCATATCGGACCTTGACGTCTTGGACTCGCCGGCAGAAGATTACAGACCCCGGCGAGTCGGGCGGGAAGGGAGGAGGGGAGAACGGTGATGTTCGTACTGCTTATGTCATCCTTCGACGAACCGGCGTCGAGGGAGGAACTCACGTGCTCAAAGGGGGGTGGGTCCTGTTGTGCAACGTTCCGGAGGGGGGATGGAAAAGCCTGTGCTGAAGACTGCAAGCATGGACCGGGAGGAGATCAATGGGCTTCCATTGCAGTGCTAAATTGTAAAATCAAGGGGGAGCAAACAAAGAAGAACTTCGCACGGAAGGCGCATGAGGCAGAAGGGAAGGTGAATGTCGGGGGGCGCAATGAGTTCGCTAACCATGTAAAAGGGAGGGGGAAAAAGGGGGGGGGGCGCTCAGGGGAAGGTGCGCCGAAAAAATGGGCTTTTTGCCAGAGGGGGTTTCTTGTGCTTACTGGCAAAGAGATGCGGGGAACTTTCTTGAAAGTGGAAGTCCCGGAGACGCGCGAATAGGAGGTCAAGGCAGACACTGTCGGGTGGCATACCAAAAATGCTAGGAGAATGCCAGAAGCAAACTACGGGGGTTCCTCCTCGTTTCGGGGTGGGTGGGGGCCTTTCGTGAGGCTAAAAGATAGAAAGGGTAATTGGCACTCTTGGAAATAGGGAGAAGCTCAATATCGAAGATGCTCTGACTAAAAAAAGAGGAATGTTTGGTGGGGGGCGATGTCGGGGGACCAATTCAGAGTGAATGACCCCACCGTTTTTGACAAAATGCGGGACGAAGAAGGGACGCCAGCTTGGACCTGACTGTGGCGAAAAGAGTTCTTCAGTACCCGACACGTGAGGAAGACCCCCGTAAATTACTTCTCAAAAGAAAAATGGATTTAGTGAGATGGGAAGCTGGACATAAGACTGGGTACCGACGAGAGCGGTGTAGACGGGGGGACGCTTATGGTGAGGTATAAAAAACGGAAGACTGGGGGGAGAAGAGGGACGGCCCAATGAAAGGACTGTCGCTCGGGTCAGGACCAGAGGTTGGGAAGTGAATGGTGAAGAGGGGGCTCTGCAACGAAGGAGACTGGTAATTAGATTGGGGAAAACAAGGAAGGTAACCTGAGCCATGGGAAGAAAATTTTGGAGGGGGGGTTCGCTCGGAACAAGTGAAGACAAAGGGGAGGACAGAATTTCAGTCCGAGAATAAGAATGAGGGGGTAAAGAGTCTAAAGTTTCCATATGAGGGTCCACGGTGGGGGAAACGGGAACGCAACCCAAAAAAAGTCCGACAGAGTCGATGGATCACTGGGGAACTGCAGTCGACTGCCGGAGAGAGGAATGGAGGGGCGGGTCCGCCAGACGACCTTACTGCGAAGAACTTCAACAAAAAGTGAGTCCTATTAGGGTGGGAGGGCGCGCCATGATGAGTTGGCTTTCAACGGGAGGACTGGAAAAGCCAGACTTGAATGGAAATAGGGGAAAACGCTCCGAGCTACGAAAGCAAGGGCGAAGGGAAAGATAGGGGGTTCTGGCATGAAGGGGCGGACACAGTCTGGACCCGCGTCATCTAAACGCAGAGGGAACAACAAGCTTGCGAATTGGCCTAAGAATAGCGCACAAACCAACCACCCCCACACCCAAACCCCCCCCCAAAAACTGGGAAGTTTGGCAAGGTGATCACGATGTGACTGGGAAGGGCCCTCAGAAGGCGGACCGTTGGTTAAGAAAATGGGGAGACGAACACGAATGATGAGCCAGCGAAGCGCCGACACACAACTAGCGGGCGAAAACCGCGCGCGTACCACTGGATCGACTGACGGGGGATTCAGAAATCACCCAAGCTTCCGGAAGAGACAGAAAAAGATTGTCGACGCCCATCGGGAGCGAGAGCAAAAAACAAGGAGGGGAGGGAAAAGGATTCACGTAGGGCGGAAGACACCTCTCTTTCAAAAGAAGCCTCGATTAAGCTTCTTATCAAAAAAAGAAAGGGAATGTGTAAAGCGCGCGGTTCGAACGAGGTGGGGGGGGGACAGCGCAGGAAGAGGGAGAAGAATTCGTCCGCCATGGCAAGGGGAAGTAGGGGAATGGTAACTTCATCGAACGGACCAGTCCAAAGATGTTTCTCGAATAGAGAAGAGAAAGACGTCGTTCCCTCGGAAAGCGGGGGGTTCAAGGGGGGAGGGGTCAAGGTCGTCCAATCGGAAAAAACAAATATCCCGCCCGGCCGCGAGTGGAACGTACAAAAACGAAGAAGTTTTGCAGGATGAGAAAGGGGCACAGGTTCCGTGGAAATCAAGAGACCCGGAAAGAAAAAAAAGTCAATTGGAGAAAGAAACCACCCACAAGACGGAGTCTAAATTGTGAAAAAACTCATGGCCGGCTTACCTTCCGAACTGGGCCCTGTGGCGGGGGACGCCCAGACGCGTTCTAAATGCCGCAGATCAGCAACGAAGGAGAATAGACGAGAGGGAGCGATGTTTGGCGCGAACCAGAAAGGAGGTGCTGGTTCAGGTGGGGACGGGGAATAATAGGGAAAAAAAGTGCGATACAATACTGTGGGACTCAGGAATTTAAATTCTGCTACTGGATGTTACACACGGTGGGAGGCCCGCGGCGAAAAGAACCCAGACAAAAATCCAGCCGGAAAATGGAAATCAAGAAAAAGGGTGAGGGTGGAGAAAACCAAGAGGAATGGGGAGGAGGTTCTTCACGTAACTCACCTGGGAGAAAAAGTTCATAAAAAGAGGTACGAGCGAAAGAAGTTAATGGGCAGGCAGAGCTCCGCACCAAAACTTGTTTCAAAATGCTGCCAAGCCATTGAAGAGGAACGCATCTTCATCGAGCTTCTCCAGGCATGTCCCATATCGGGGTCAGAATCCATGTCGGCAGGAGAGAGGGAAGGAAGAGGGGCCTGGGGTCTGCGAAGAAATATCGGCCACAGGCACGTTCCAGAGCTTGCTGGGCCAATCGTCTCCGGGCAGAGGAACGGAAGAATGGAGAGGGGAAATAGGAAAAAAAAAAAAGGGAAAGGGGGAAAGAGGGGATTGGTGAAAGAGATCTTTAGGAGAAGCAGTGGAGACCAGCGAAAAGCGAAATAGTGGAAGAAACGACACCGCTAAGAGGTTACGGTGAGGGGGAAGGCAGGGAGAAGACATGGGGTCAGCCAAAACAAAGCCCCCTACAGCTTGTAGCCGTGAACTCGGATGGACAAGAAGTTCACAGATAAAAGTTGACAAGTACCAACCTTGGTAAGAAAACGGCCTTCGCAATGCATTCGGCCCAAATGAACGAAGTTGCGAAACCCCCTTGGGAAAGAACAGGCAGGCACAAGCCTTCAAAAAAATCGAGAAGGGGGGGGAGCCCAACCACCCCAGGAGGAAAAGATTTTTCTGAACCATTCCCCAATTTCCACGAAGTTTCTAGGCAGGAAAAAAAAGGCAATGAAGAAAAGCGCAGAAAATGTTGGGGAGGCCTTTCATCAAAAAGGCTTCAAAACGCGCAACCGAAATACCAATACCAATTTGGACTTGAAAGGACGCCTCGTCGCCCGATACCACAGCAAGAAGAAGAGAGAATCCACAAATGCTCCGCTAAAGTCCGTGTAATCCTTCAAAATGCAACGTCGGCAATGACAGTCAAAGGTGATCGGGCTTGACATGCCAAATTTGTGGCGTTATGATAGAAGCAAGGATTCGCAAACGAAGGTTTCAGATGAATCGAAAAGGAGGACAGAGAACTCGCTAATGTCTGTAAGGGTGGCCAATACGGTCCTCTCTTTTTTAAGTCCGTCCCTCGGCAGCGGCTGAAAGGGGAGTTCCTTATCGAGCTCCCCGAGGGAGCGATTGCCCCCGAAATATAGCATCTTACAGCCGGCTCAATCCCAGTAGGCAAGGCAATATGAGTCGCCATTGGTAGAAGACGAACTTGTGCCTTCCCCGGAACCTTTGACCTGCTGTCCACCTTGACCGGGGAAGGGTGATACGGCCAGGCGGAAAGAAAAAAGAAGGAAAAACGACCTCGTCACTCATCCGGTCGATTCTGTTGACTCCAAGCCATTCTCGCGGGGGGGGGAGTGAGCAGAAAATAGATCTCACAATTAATGAATAGAAATCATAATCCTTAAATTCTTGTAGAGGAAAGCACACTAGAAGACGCTAGGGGCAGAGAGGGTCTTCAATCTTTTTGGGGTTGCTTGCAAAAATTCACAAAGGGCAGATGGAAGCAGAGGACCGGCGGTCACAGTCTCCGAATCGGCAAGGACCGGGGGCCCGACGAGGGCAAAGTTGCGAAGCGGCGGAGATGCGTACTAGGGGCGGCTTGGAAAGAGATTGGCGGAACGAGATCGCAGAAAACGATTCCGTCTCTCCCGATGAGGGGGGCAAATGACAAAAAAGGTCATTTCACCTTCAATGATAAGCTATGTCGAGGAGAAAATGCCTAGGAAAAGAGGTGAAACTGTGTATATCCTCGTCTTCCCGACCACTCCTTGTTGCAAGCGGATCAAAAGACCTAGGCAGTTTATCTCCGGAGGTGCTTCCCACCTCTATTCAAAGGAGACTGGGGGAAGAAAGTTGGGGCCAGGCTGATGATTCTCCTGCACCCGCTGCTAAACTTACTTCACGTCAATTAAGGTGTGGCCAGTCCGGCTAGGGGAAAAGAAGGGAAGGATTGCACGCTCTCTCCGTTTCCATTAGGTATGAATGGATAAAATTTGGAAAGGCATCCAAACGCTAAAAAGGGAAGGGGGGGACCACATGAGTGGTACGGGAGCTTATTAGACTTGGGTGGTACAGTTAGTTGGGCGAAAAATTAGAGGGAAAACGTGGGAAACAGTTGGGGTGGGGAAAGGTTTGGGGCGAGGGGGAAACGGGAGGGTAGGATAGGGGAGAGAGAGTCGTGGGGAGGGAATGGGAGGGTTTGGTATGGAGAAGCGCGAGGAGGGATGTTGATGGGGGAGGGAAGAGGGTGGTGGCGGGGCGGGAGGGGGGGAGGGTTGGGGGTGATGAGGAGTGAGGGGGGGGAGAGAGGATCAGGGAGCGTTAAATAGAAAGGTGGGTGGGGAAGGAAAAAAAGATATGGGCGGAAGGCCAGTGAAGTGAGGGACACTGTGAACTTTCCAGTTTAGTTGTAAAATATCGGAAATAAATTCCCAAAAGTGCCTTCTTTTTGGACTTCAAAAAGGGAAATGCAGACGAATAAGTGCCCTAACTAAAGTTGGGTTTATGCCACTTTAAGGCATCAACGGCCTTGATAGGCAGAAAGCATTGAGAGACGAAGAGCAAGAAGGGGGGTTGCATTCCGCAGGAGGAGGGTCTCACATGGTAGGCGAGAGCCGCAAGAGCAGGGGAAAGGAGTAAATGTGAGGGAAATCCTAAAAGGTCCACCAGGTTAGGAATTCGAGGCAGCCGATGACATTCGATCGGGGGAGAGGAAAGAACGCGAACTAAGGCGGTTGCACGACCGGATGGAATGCCAAGACCGGGTGTCGAGTCAATGAAACAGGAAAAAGGACCTAGCGATTTTCGGAAAGGGATGAATGTGACCTGATTGGAGGCTTCCGCTGCGGTTCTCGCTGGGGGAGCCAAAAAGAAACAGCGGGGCAAAATACCCTTTGGCAGGAAGGAAGGGGGTGGGAAGTTGTCGGGACTAATGTTCTGGGCGTTGGATAATTGAACAGGGTAGAAATACACGGTGAGCGCTCAGGGTTCACATATTTCCCTCGGGAATGGACCTGAAGTTCGCGCAACCGCCCGGTATAGGACAACGAAAAGAGAATAGCAGGGGAGCTGGGAACTGCGTTCGGGCCTAAGACGGCAATGCTCGGGCTTTAACAAAAGTGGAGGATCAAGGATGGTGTTGGACCTTGGAGAAGGGGTGATGAAAGCGTAGGCTGGAATCCACACCTCATTTGCAATCTGAACGTCTTCAGCTTCTAGGGAGGAAGCAAGGAGGAGGCTGGAACATCTTTTGGGGGAAGGGGACTAATATCGGGCCTGTAAACATCTAAGAATACTGCGAAGGATCTGGGTGGTTTCGTAGATTGAGCGCACATGTTTCAGGGGCTTTCCATCTGATTTACTCATCTAAGGGGGGGACAAGTCAATCTATCCACTGCCGGAAGAGAAAAGGGACACAAACAAGTAAAGCGCGTAAAAAACAGGCCTCTTGTGAAGAAAGCACCTGCTCCGAGCGGGACCGCGCTGTGGCTGCTCAGTCTCTCCAAAACAACACACGGGGGATAGAAAATCTTCCCCAAAGTCACGCAGATAATCAGATATGGCGATTCAGTGTCTTAATAACGCCGAGACGTGGGCGATCGACGAAAGAGGGGGTGGTCGGAGTGAAGCCTGGCTCATCATTCGTGATGCCATTTCAGGACGGTCCCGAATGAAGGAGGTAATCACGTTACGTGACCCTTACCTACGGGGGGGCTATAGCGAGGAAAGGCAGCGGGGCCCGTCGTCGCGGTGTAGGCAGCGTTCAAATTGTGGAAAAAAAGATTCAAGAAAAAAAAAAAGTAGTGCCCGCCCAGGAAAAGTAGGGGGGCGCGGCCAAACGTGGGATTGCAAGCAAAGGGCTCAAGCCGGAAAAAGCAACAATCTGGAAAGGGCCCACAGCTCGAGGCTACCTTTGTGACCAAAGAAAAACTTGGCAAAGTAGGTAAAAAAAGAACCGCCCGCAAAGAAACTGCAGCCGCAGGCTATCGAATAAAAGTGAAATAGACGAGGGAGGAGGCGTGCATCACTGCGGGCCAAAGGGGAGGTAAACATAAAAATCGAATACCAGACCGAGATTTCTCGGCCGGAAAGATGACTACAGTTTCCAGGCCGAACGAGCAAATTTCCCAAAAGCCGGAAATGGAAGTGGCCGCTGTTTCAGGGCTCCAACGGGGGGAAGAAGAAGGGGGCTGGCGGCGTGAAGACTTCCATGAAAAAAACTCGGCAGTTGAGGGGGGAATGCCTCCACCAGTAGGTCAGCGGCTGGGAATCAAAGAAACCGGCCGCAAAAGCTCTCACTTCAGAGGAAGAAAAAAAACCGGCAAGTCCAGACGAAAATTTCGACGATTCCCCTATACCGGCGTTAGGGGGGAGAGGGGTCGACGGGAGAAAAAAAAAAAGCTGCAATCAAGGTGAAAAAAAAAACGTACGAGTACAGGGGAACAACGGTGGTACGGAATGGCAAGGGAGGAAAAAAAAAAAAACCAGCGTCCAGACCAGGGGGGGCGATTGTCGATAATCCCCTCTCCAGCGGAAGCGTAGAAGCAACCGGCACCAATCGGGTTAGTCCGTCGGCGTCAGCAGGAGGCATGTGGGACAAAAGATAAGTGGCATCGACGGAAAAAATTATTGTAAGAATTTCTGGCCCATTAACTCCAAAAAAAACTGGGAACAATCACTTTTGGGAAGGTCGGAACACCACCGCTGGAAAAAAATGGGTCCGCGGGGGAAGAATTACAGCGCCTCATCGCCGCAGGAATTACCCCTAGCAAATCGGAGGGGGGGGGGGGGGGGCTGGGTCCAAGAACAGAAGGGAAAAATGTAGAAGCCAATGGGATTGAGGGTCAAAGCTCGTATTCCAAACAAAAGAATCCAAAGGCTCCACAAAAAAATTGAAGCAAGGAAAGCGCAAGGACGTGACGATTATCACTCACCGTCCGAACTAGAGGGATCAGGGGAAAAATCTAAGAAATCTAATGGGATAATGGAGACGAATGAAATCGTTATCTTCGATTAAAGATGGCAAAGGGGGTTCCGATACGAAGGACAATAGCGGGTCGAACAGGGATCTTTCTCCATTCGAAGAGGGGATGGCGATCAGAAGGGTGTAACCATCTGCCGGGAAAAGCCTTAACGGGCTCCCTTAAGTGTATCGTAAAGCCGAAGGCATGGTCACTCCAATCAGAAAGATGTAGTAGAAAAAAAAATATGCCTTCCCACGGGCAACTGAGTCCTGACCGGCGAAGGGACAACGAGGGGGGGAGAAGAGCCTTAGGCATGGTGCAGTGAAAAAAAACAGAAAAAAAGAGAACCGCGGCAACATCGTCCATGAGTCCGGTGTGGCAAAGTAAAAAAGACGATGTTGGCTGCATCAGAGACAAACAAAACGGAGGGGAGGATGAGTTCGGGGCACATACCCTGAAGGGGAAAATGGCAGGGGGCGAGGCATAAATTGCGGGGGAGGATTAAGGTCGGCTTTTTCGTTGCGGTCGGTACACAGGAGAGTCACAAAGAAAAGGGAAAAAGCGCGAAGCTAGGCAATTGGTAGGAGAGAACTTGGACCGAAGAGGAGGAGCAGGGGGAGTGCGAGCGGAGATTATTCAGAGGGGGGACAAAGGCAGGGGGAAAAAGAGGTAGACCAGTGGCAAACGCCAAAAATCAGCAATCAGGAAGAAGGGGAGTGAAACTTAAAAGATTCGAGTGCGGTCGAGCCTCTGAACGCGTCTAAGTGTATTCGCCGCTATCGAGCACAAGCGGAAACTCAGAAACTCCTTGAATCAAATGAGCTACGGCATTCAGAACCCCGGCGATTAAAGGGGAGGAAAGGAGGAGAGTCCGGAGGTCTGGCAGCTGACTACGAGGGAGATGCTCAAGCAATGGAAAGGGGTGTTGGACCACTCGGAATGAACAATGTAAAGGCTCAATGTGGCTCCGGGGGCCCAGGAATTGCTGAATCGGGGAAGCAATCCGTGTAAGGGATCTTAGGCGTGATGGACCGCATGTAACCACGGAAGTGGAGGGAGGGGGGGCGCGGAAGGGGAGAAAAAAACGGAGGGTGCAAGGTGGCTGGGGCACGGCTGTGTGCACTGTCCGTGAATTGGAAGAGAACTCGGAAAAAGGGAGGGTCGGGGCGAAAGATGAAGGGAGCAGTAATACGTGGGAAGGCTAATTCTACGACGGATGTAGGGAAGCAAGGAGTACGGGGGAAAGCGCCGGAATGTTTTGCCTGAAAAAAAGAGTTAAGAATCCGGTTTTAAAAAACCTAGCGGTAGAGACGAAGAGCATCTGACCGGGGGGGGGGACTGGGGAGGATCAGTACCTAAGTGACCCTAAGGAAGAATCGATGGGGAGAAGATTCTGGAGCTATAAGGGACCTACGCAGGGTGAAAGGGCGATGAAAGGTAGCAAGGGATTTTGTGGGGGGAAGCCGGGAATACGGGAAGAAGCCATAGGGCCTGCTAGCGGTTCCAACATGTTTAAAAGGGGGAAAAAGGGTTGGAACTAGTTTCTTGAGAGGACCCAGCTATTTTAAAAAACGAACACCGCAACAGCTGAGGTCAACTTTTCAGCGTCCAGAACAAAGCCGGTTTTTGGGAAGGTTTCACAAGCCTGCTGCAATATAAAGGGACTAAATAAAAAAGGGGAGGGTAGAGCCTTCCATAAATTTCCCTGAACTGGGGAACCCAGGAATTCCGGGGCGTCAAACAGCGTGACCCGATAAAATTTAAAAAAATATGAAAAGGGTATGAAAAGCAGGCGGTCTGCGGGGGGCCGACAAGACGCCAGAAGAGCCGAACGGACAAAGGCACGCCGAGCTGGGGGGGGGGGGTGTTCCAGAATGTGCTAGGCAGACTGGAAGCCACCACGGCTGATAGGGCAAACGCTGCAAGGCCGCGTAGAAAAACCGGCGGAAATAGCTGTTGTCAACGAGAGGGGGCGACAGAAATCTGAAGCCGATCCCAAAGAAGGGAGGATTAATTCCGGCAGCTCGCCAACCAAGTTGGGAAGGTTGGCAAAACTTCACTAGACGTGAGTGAAAAGAAGGCCCCGGTCGCACCCCCAGCGTTAGCGGGGGAAAAAACTATCTTTAGCGCGCGGGACCGGCAGGCGACCTGCGGGAGGCAAATCACCTGGTCCGCTGAAGAGGAAGGGAGGGAAAGGGGTCGCGATGATCTGCTCAAAAAAAAAGTCGGAGGTTATTCACGGGGCTTCAGCCACGAGGTCACGCCAGATATATTGCGTTCTGAAGAAAAAAGAAGGGGAAGTGTCGGGTTCAAATGTGTAGATGAGACGGCTCGATGGGATCGCCAAGTAGCGAAAGGTCCGAAGGTACACTAAAAAAAATGGAAGCCCGAAAAGGACATAGTTGCGAGATAAAGACTTCGGTCTCTTAAGGCAGACGGCGGTGACTACGTGTAGACAAAAATCAGACATCCAGAAGGAAGAAGGGGTGCGCGCGCGATACGCGCAGAATTGTTCAGAGGGAAAACGTTGAGTCGCGCCCGAAGCAATCACCGGGGGGAAGTAAAAAAAACCCAAAGATACTGAGGCGCAAGGTATAGCAGGTCCTTGAGGTCGTGAAAAAAGCAGAGACTCGCCGAATTCCAAAAATGAGAAGCGTACGGCCTGATTGTTGCAAGCAGGTCCTGGGGAAAAAATTCCAAACTTTCCCAATCAGGATGCTGTATGGAGAAGGGACGTGGGAGAGTGATACTGCATCCATCGTGTGCCCATAGAAAAATCTCGGAACAAAGTGGTAACTCACCTGTGGCGTGTGGTTCTCAAGCGGGAAGCGTCGTGGACAGCAGCGGCCCCCGCGGGAAAATACGTCATCGCACCTTAAAGAAGGGATTATTGGAAGTGCAACCCGCCAAAAAAAATTGAGGAGGGGACGCTACATAACGCTTAGAACTCGAAGAGCTTAAGACCCCGGGCGCAAAAAAGATCGATCCACGGGCTGACGTAAGTATGCCAGGGGGCTGGTTTGTCCACACAGGTAGAAAGAGATCGCCAGGGGAAAGGTCTCCGCTCGGGAAAGTGATGACTCGTAATAGGGGGACGCTAAATCGGGAAAAACCATCCGGATACATAGCACCGGAGAGAGGCGTTATAAACTTAGACCTCCCGTTTCGGGGAAAGAAAGCATCAAAGTAAACCGTCGGGCGTCATTCTATGGTGGCACAAACACAAGGATATGACATAACTTCGGGACTCTTGATTCAAAAGTCAAGACAAGGGCACAGAAAAGCCGGCCAAAAGGCGAAAGGAAAAAAAAAAAAAAAGGGAAAACTACGGTTCCTTCAGACATGAAGCGACACTACTCCCTTGGCCCCCGGGTGGACAAAACGAAAAAGTTAACAAAACGCCCCGCATACCACGGAAAGCACCAAAAAAACAAAACCCTGCCCTGGGGATGACTTGACAATTTTCCAATTTGCAAGGAAGCATGTAGGGGGACCTGTAAGCAGTCACACCTGAGTAGCACTCCCGTAAAAATTTAGTATGTTAAATCACTTCCTTCCTCTCCAGTTTAACCTCAGATACGAAATCCTTCACCATTACTAAAGGAACGGGGGATTTTGCATTCATGAGAGACCAAGGCGGTTGGGATGAAGTTGCAAAGTATTTTGAGGGAATCGAATCAGCGGAAAGAGTTTAAGATGCGCGACGGTTCAAAAGCCGGAGGAATGCTGGAGTGGAGAGGAATGGTGGACCACGGCGGGGCGAAGGGACCCTGCGAAATGAATGCCCCTGGAGAAGAACTCCTAAGGTTGCAAAGGGAAATCCGTAGAAGCGATCGCCTAACCGGATCGGTAGTGCCAACGGCCAAGCGCACGAACTGAAGACAGCGAGGACCCAAGCAGACTCGGCATGGAAAAGAGACAACCGAAAAAGAGTAACCGCCGGGCATCAAGGGCCGTGGGAAGAGATAAACAAGAAGGGGGGAAGCTTTTTAATGCAACAACAACGCTGAATGCGGAAAAGATAGACAACTATAAAAAGGCCTAATGGGGAACAGACAGACAAGAATGGGCTTTTACTTTTTCGGTTGCGCGTCTTAAGGGAGATTCACATGAGTCCAAGGCATCAAGGAAAGGGGGTGACAGGGGAGAGAAATGACGATTAAAAGGAGAATTGGTTGATGAGATTCAGATCGGGATAAGGTTTCCGCGGGCAAATCTGCTCATGACGAGATCCGACGACCAGTAGGGGCGGCCGAGGGCTTCACGAAGATGAAGGGATTGCACATTCAGACCAAAGAGGAGGGAACAAAGATAGGACTGAACATCGAAGTAATTATGCCGATTCCAAAAAAAGCAAAGGGGTGAAGAAAAAATAACACAACATGAGGGGCCTGGAGAAAGGGCAGGCCAGGTATCTAGGGGGCATGGCTTCGTGAAGATTATGTGTCAAGGACGGCTGGGGGACTGGCGACGACTTCTTGAAAGGAAAGGGGCAAAATTGCCGGTCCGGCTTCAAACGGCTTCAACAAATAATTCGCCTTACGAAAGGTCTAGGAGAAATCTGAAGACCCAACGGAGGAGAAGGTCGATGATGGGGGAAGGCTGGTGAGGGAGTGTCGCCTCCAGGGTTCGGGGGAGGGGGGCGAGTGCAACAACGTTTGTGGGTTTCAGGTCGGGGGTTTGTTCACGTGCAATAGGTTAACTAAGTCGGAAGAGAGCGCTATAGACGACGCTGCTGCACAAATAGAGAAGGAGGCGGCACCAAGGGTTAAGGGAGCACGTTCTACGATTCGAACCAGGGAAGCCCGAAAAGAGACGGAAGATGCTATTTCCGACGGAGGGTTTTTTTTGCGATTTCCACTGTCAAAGAAAGGGGGGGTCACAGAAGGGGTTCCCCGCCTAATTGAAGGGAGCCTGGAACGGTTGGGGAAATTGTTCTTCAGTAACCAAACCACCGATATAGGAAAAGGGGGGTCTGAGAGATTATAGAAGCGATGAAGTCCCGACGCGGGTTTGGGCCGCGATGGGTGACGAACCTGAAAAAACTAAATCCTGGAAGGGTTCAGTTTCTGGGTTAAGGGTATCGATAGGGGGCGATGGCGACCGCGCTTTGGGTATCTATCCCACACGGGACAGCGTTACCAATGTGTCAGGGTCCGGAAGCATTTGGATGACGGCAAAGGGGAGGCAAAGGGAGAATTTCCAGCAAGATCCAGGAGGGTATTGAGGGGGAAATCAGTAACTGAAGGGGCCAAGACAGAGAGGGAAACAGGAGATTCGAAGAGTCTTATGCAAATTAGTAGCATGTCAAAAAAAACCGGGGACTGGGCGGGGTAAAGCGGGATGCTCCAATGGGCCGAGGGTTGGGAAGGGGTAGACGGGCTTTTATTGCAAGGCGGGGGTGGTCAAACACGGGGCACTCTTACTCAAGCCAGGATCTGAATAGCTTGGGGGGGGGGTACCTGGCTGAGGATGGTCGCAGAAATGGCAGAAAATCACACAAAAGGGGGGGACTGACGTCTTTAGTAGGGGACCGCGCGCTGAATCGCGCACAAGGGGGGTGAAGTGTGAAAAGGATCACAAAGTTATGCCTACCGTTCGAAGGCGAAGAACACATGAGATCCAAGAAGCGACATAGCCGAAAAGGCCAAAAAGGAAGTCTGGGGATTCACCTCCATAAATCAAAGGGAGAGCGGTGACGCCGACTGG
>Ga0179593_1603236_pt1 | contig 16111 bp, 20 predicted proteins | sample CZODoug2_1_08_16_FD_185931 | JGI IMG/M metagenome (GOLD analysis project Ga0179593, IMG submission 185931) | Vadose zone soil fungal communities from Angelo Coast Range Reserve, California, USA - CZODoug2_1_08_16fungal (PacBio error correction) | ecosystem: Environmental > Terrestrial > Soil >...
AAGGGTTTAAATCACAGAACCCAGAACAAAAAAAAACCGAAATTTGAAGGATAGGCCCTGCCCCAGTCGTCAACTTACAATGCAGGTGAAACCGAGTAAACGGGTCTTAGAAGAAGTGAGGGGAAGGGGAGCAGAAAATGATTATCCTGTTATTGCGAAGTGGCATCAGAAAAAATTGGACCGAGTGGAGGAAATAACTCCTATGATATCAAGGTGGAGAGATAGGAAAGGGGGGGGAAAAAAGCGCCCAGCCCTATTTGTCGGTGGGGGGGAGAAGATTGGTTAAAAGATTGAGTTAATTTCGAAAATTCTTGAAGCATCGGAAGGAGGGGGGAGCAGCCTTCAGTTTGGGAATGGGAAGTCTCAAAGGGGGAAAAAAAAAAGAAGGGGGTGGACGGGGGTCGACTATGCAAAGGAAAAGTCAGCCCCCCCAACAGTTCGCTAGCAACCCTCAATAATGAGAGGACATAAAGGACCTAAATCTTACGAAAGAGAGAAGCGAGGGCGAAGAGAAAGAAAACCACCTGACCAAGAAAAAAAAGAAAGTTGCAAGACTGGCATGATACCTAGAATCTTCGCCCTTTTTCATCGCGGCATGGAGGGGAGCTGAAGCAACCCTTAATTTCCTGGGGAATAAGAGGAGGGGGGAAGGAAGGGGGAAGGGACAGACTCGTGAACAGAGACAGATTGGATGGGAAAAGGGGTGACTCGATTGCGTGAAGAGAACACCTCTTTTGCTTCGTGGGGGTTATACCTGAGGTCAAGGCATAAAGCTGGTTTAAAAAGAGAGCGAAGTGGGTTCAGAGGGGGAAAAGCCCGCTTGTCAGTTTCTATTCGGGAAGGGCTCATGCCTCTTTTGGGACCGCGCGTCTTTAAAATCCGTTCTTCTACTAGACTACTGCTGCACGTCCATAATTCCAGGAAGGGTCTCGGGGGGATCACACCACTAATAAAGAGGAAAGAATACAAAGGAAAGGAAAAGGAGGCTCTTTTGAAGTTCTGTTGCATAGAGGTTGCAAAACTGCCGGGGAGGGCTGTCCTAATCTCCTCCAAGCTCCAGTTTTGAGGAAATCGGTGGGGGGGACAACGGAAAGAAGCTTTACATTCTTTTCTACTCGTTCTTCTCTTAAGAGACAAAACGTGGATAGCCCCGTGTCGCCTTCTAATCTGGGCTCGGGAGGAGGGAAGATGCAAGTCTCTCTGTATCGAATCTACTTTCTGCGGTCGGACGATCGTAAGGAACCAAGACTCAAAGAGAAAGGAGCTGATCCAAATAAGAGGTAGGAGACAGCGGAGAAAGGAGAAATGATCCACATACCTTTTGCTTTTGGAAAAAGGGGGATTACGTCACCGATCCGATGAACCTGGGTCCTATTCCCGAGCACACAGATGCCTCGGGATTCGACGTGGTGTTGCGCTCGGATTCATTAGTACCAAAGGGTAAAAGGAAAAAGAAGAAAAAAGCAAGTATGCCGGGCGGCTGCTCGGGAAGGGGGGGGAGGCGCACAGGTGCTGGTCGGGTGAGGATTGATCTCAACAATGAATCGTCGGCGCCACCAGGGTGCAAAAAGGGGGGAGGGGGAAAAAAAAAACAAAAACGCCGGGAATTCCGATGACGCGGAGAATGCGAGGATGCCAAAAAGCATTCGCTTTGAGGGACATAACTTAGGCGTCGCGCAAAGTGGGAAAAGAAAAACGAGAAAGACGTCTCGAAGGTGGGAAAAAGGGGGACTGGAGAGGGGAAGAGGAACGCAGTCCTTCGAAGAAAAAGAAGGAAACGAATCGGCTATCCGGCTTGGGCTCTCAAAGGGAAAACACGAAAACTTCAGGAACCATCATATGGGGAAGTAAAGGAGTGATTCTGCAGGAAAAAAGAGAAAAGAAAGGGGACATCTTCCATCAGAAAGGACTGACCGCCGCAGTCTGGGGGGCCTCCTCGAAGACGCCCGACGCTAAAGGTGGAAGTGAATCATGTGATCGGAGGAAACCCAACGGTGAATGGGAAGGAGGGAGGAAAGGTTACCGTCTTTTACGGAAGAAAGCGAAGGCCGTCTGGTCTCGCAGTCTGTCACTTAGCGGGCGCTGACGCTGGGGGGAGAAGTCTATCGACTATTTCAAAAGAGGGACATCTTTGGCAAAGGGAGAAGGGGGAAAAAGGAGGGGGGAACCGGTTTCCGCGGAGAGGGGGGCGAATGATTGAGTCAAGGAAATCTTAACGTGCGCAATCAGAGGAGGGTGTTCTATGTGTGGTTCGTGGTGGAAGATCTCAGCAAAAACCGGTGATTGGGTATAGACCAAAACTAAAAAAAACATAGGGAAAGAAAGGGGGAAAAAGATAGAGGGGGGGTCAGATCAACGGCCCGGAAAAGATCTCCGCGGCGTCCAGGCAAACACAGGGCCTCTCCAAAAGGAGGAGTCACGCTGGAGACGCACGAATGGAAAAGGGGTCTAAATAAATATTGAAAAAAACGGAAAGGCCGAAGAGAAGTTGTCCTGCGGGGAACGAAGACAGGGATACTCGGGCGGCGGTAAAAAAGGAACCCGGTATCCCGAGGGCTCACCGGGCACCGAGGTTTTTTTCCGAGGACAGGGAAAAAGGAGGGACCATGGGAAAAAAGGGAGGGAAGGCCGTGAAGGAAGACGGGCATCTGGGTGTGGGCTTCCATGACCGATGGCGAAGAGGGCGATGGGGAAAAGAAGCAAACTCCGGAAAAAAGGACGGAAACTGGGGGGGGGGAGTCCGTGTTCTCCTTTTGGGGGGGAGAAAAGGCCGGATAGGAGTTAAGGCCTAGTGATCTCGACGCGGCCGAAGCGTAAAACCAACTAGACAGGGGGGGGGAAAAAAGAGGGGGAAAGAATCTCTTTCAAAACGGCGCACGTTGCGCCTGAACAAGGTAATCTGGGAGAGACCCCTCCGCACGACCGAGTGGTCAAAAATCCAGCAAGGGGGGGGAAAGGTAGGGGAGAGTGGAAAGGAGGAAAGAGAAGTCTGTTTTTGTTACAGAAAAACGTGCACACCTTTTTCGCCTCTCTGTAAGGGGAAACAAGAAAAAAAAAAAAAAAAAATGGGTAAAGGGGCAAAATTGGGGGAGAAGGACCCCAAGCCTCTCCGAGATACTGGAACTTAGACTAACTGTTTTGCCGAACTTGTATCGCGCAAAGACCGGAGCGGGGGACCAACGGCTTCCATTAAAAATGGAGTAAGAGACAGGGGAAAATAGAAAAATTTCAAAGGTCAGGGTTAATATGTGCAAACGGGAAAAAAGAAACGCTCGTCGGTGCTGCCGATATACGGAGAAAGAACCTCGCCAAGGGAGGTCTATTTCAGTCAAAAAAGAAAACGGGGGAGAGGGGGGAAAAATCAGACACCTCGAGCTAAGTAGACTTTCTCAAAAGCGCCGGGAAAAAACAAGGGGAGGTAGAAAGGTGAGGAAAAACGGGGGGGGGAGTTACCTCGGGAGGAAGACCGGTCCTGCAGCTGGCCGGGTCGGTCTCGTTAACCGAGTTTGAGAAACAACTTCTGGGAACTGGACGGAGATGGAAGGGAAAGGAGGTCCACGGTCATATGCCCCACCGAGGTTTCCAAAAGTCACGTAAAGGGGGAGAACGGATTTCTGGCTGGTTTGTGGGAGAAATTCCGAATTGAGGGGGGGGCAGGGGGAACGTCTATAAACCTCAGAAGAACGGCGGTGGGGGAACTCCTCTTCTTAGCAGATGTGTAGCAGGGGGAAGGGGGGGAAGAAAGGCACTGTCTCTAGGTTTCAAAAAAGAAAAAGGCGCCTCGGAAAGGGTCTGACAAACTTCGCATGTGGGAAAAACGATCTGAAGGGTCTGAGGGACAGATGGGAAAAGTAAAAACCATCCAAACTATTGAGGGGGGAAATCCATCAGGAGGTCATAATATCGGGATCTGGGAGTTTTCTTTTCGCAAGGGGAGAATGACCCGGCAGGCACACGGGGGTCGGAAATGAAAATCTGGGGGGGGGGGGGGGGTCCGCAGGGGGGAAAAGGGTCTTCCCAAGTTGCTGGGAAAAGGTGAGGTACTCAGGAAATGAGTAAACGGTGCTTTTGTTGAGGAGGGGGCAGGGGGGGGTTAGAAAGAGGCTTCGTATTCTGCAAGAATGGGTTCGAACGCTCGGCTCTATGTAATAGCGTAAGATCCGCAACTAAAAGTGGCGGAGAAAGGAAGGGGAGTGGGGAGAGACGGGAGGGGTCGCATCCGACACATCAGAAGGCCAGGCATGGTCTGAGACCAATGAAGAAATTCCACAGGGGACATTGTTTGGAAAAAAGGGCCTCTTCCAAACTCAGTCAAGAAAAGTCATTGGACAAAATAAAAGACAGGAAAAGGGGAAAAATAGGGGTGGAAAAGAAACCCCCCCCAAGAAAAATCTCCAAAGCGGGCTGTTCGTCCAAGTCTCATTTTTGAAAAAGCGATTCCCAGAAGTGCATGAAAGGCAGAGGAGATGACGCTTCGGAGGTCCGTGATGTCGCATCGCGCGGAAAAAGCCGGGACACCAAAAGCATTTTCATTAGCATGAAAGGGAAAAAAAAAAAAGAAGGGGGGAGAATGAACGATATGTCTCATCAAGACGTACTGAGTGACTGGGGGAGGGTCGATCTGTGTGACCAGATGAGGCATTGCAAGGTGGGAAACGTTTCTTTCCTGCCACAGGAAGAAGAGACGAGAAAAAAAGAGGGAGGAAAAAGAAAAGGAAGGGAGGGTCAGTTGTTAACACCCCATTCCAGGCAAACGAGGAAGGGTGTGTCTGAAAAACAGTACAGCCGTAAACGTACCACAGTGGGTTACCCTAGAAGGGGAAGAGCTGGAGGCGGGAAAGGTAGGGACAATTCTGCCTCCAAGAGGATAGTGGCCTGAGAAGCCACGATGGCATCTGAAGGGAGGTAGCTCCTGGGGAGGGGACTGAATCCTGCACGAAGGGGGAAAGAACCGGAAAAAAAGGATAAAAAATCCAATCTCCCTCAAGGGGAAGTTAGTTTACTTGGTTCAAAAGGCGTTTAGGGTTATGCATTCGGGTGATCACGCAAGGGTGAGCGGCAAGGAAATGCACCCGAAAGGGGGGGCCAGAGGAAGAGAAGGGGGAAGTCGACCATACCGATTGAGGGGGGGAGCGATTGGAAGAAAGGGAAAAGGCTCCGTCTCGCGCGAGGAACTCCTTCATAGAAAAAAATGGACTACGAGCGAAAACAAGAGTATAAAAAAAAAAAGGGATCACAAGGGGCGCGGCTAGACCTTAAGACCTTTCTCAATCTCCCGAACCCAAGCAGACAAACCACAAAAGAAAAAGAGGGGACGACGGAAGAAAGAAGCGCATTTTTCATCTAGGGGAGGGGGAAGCGGCCGCTAACACAATGGGCCCTTCTTTCCCTGCGGGGAGGACAGGGGTCATGTCGAAACCGGGGCATCCCCTATTCTTTGGGGGGGAGACGGCCTCGAAAAGGAAGAAAACTTCAGTTGGAGCTTTGACTGGGGGAAAGAAGAGGGGGGGAAAGGGTAGGGAGATGGCCTTTCTTTTGGACAAGAGAGAGAAAGTTGCAGAAAGTTCTAGCAAAATCTTTGTGCAGGTGGGGGGGGGGAAAAAAAAAGAGGAGCATACGGAATCCATGTCTACCCGGGATTTAACTGAAGGGGACAACCGGTCGGGAGACCGTTTTCAAGAACTGCCGACTCAAGGGGGGGGGCAGACAAACACAGGAACTATGAAAAGAAACGTCCACGGTAAGGCATGCTCGGGGAACCTCAGCGGTGGCCAATCAAGGCAGTCAAAAAAAAAGAGTTCAGGAATGGGAAACGAAAGGCAAGGACGCAACCAGTTGGATCGGCTGGAGGCCTACCGTCGCAGCTGCGAGTGCCAAATGGGTCGGGATGAGAAAGCGGGGGGAAGCGTGAGAAGAACAGGGAAAGGAAGAGGGCTGCTGTCATTCTCGCTTAGGGTTGAAGACCCAGTCTACTGAGGAGGGTTCTAGGAGAGTTAACTCCATCTCAAAGGACAGGGACGAAGGCCCAAAAGGCCTAGTCTTACGAGGAAGGAAAAAGGAAAGAAAGGGGAGAAACCGAAGAAATTACCCGTGACACAAGGCGATGTGGCAGATGACGGAGCAGTCACCGGAGCGAGAAGATTCCAGGGTTCTCCTTTGGCGAGATCGGTCGATCCGCTACAAGGGAAGGAGGACTTCTACTTCTTTACTCACAAAAGGGAGAGGGATGAAGGAGGGGGAAAGGAGAGGAAGAGTAGAAAAAGGAGGGTCATTTCTGACTTCGAATCTACAAAAGGAGGCGCCAACCGTTGGTGGTTGCCAAAAAAGCACTTTTGTGAATTGACCACAACCCACTGCGAGTGGAAAAAGTAAAGGTACACTTAGGGGGAGGGACCCCTCGGCTCAGTCGGGGGGGAAGTGTAGGATAAACTATTCACTTCTTCGCAGGGGCAAACGTTAGCACTCGAGAAACGGGAGGAAGCAGGGGGAAAAAGGGGGGAAGGAGAGGTGAGAAGGATCGCTGTCGTCAAAACGCACGGCTATCCTTAGGGGGAGTCCTACGCATATAAAGAGAGCCACATCAGGACGGAGATGGGGGGACGGCGGATGTTCTAAAAGAAAGGGAGAGGCCTACTAGTCCAAGGTCTGCCGCCCCAATGTTCCGACGAAAGAGAAAGACCGACTCCGCACGCGAAGAAGGGTGGGTTCTTGGACAAAAACAAGGTCACGGGACGGGGGACCTTTTAAAAAAAGTCTGAAGGTGGGAAGAGTGAAAACAAGGAGCGGGTCGGCGTCTCCGGGCCAAAAAGAGGACGCTTGAGGGGTTATAGGACGATTTCACATCTAAAGAAGATTGGAAGGAAGGACTGGATTTTCGGGGGGAGAGCCGAAGGGGAGTTAAGGGGAGATGAGGGGGTATAACTAAAAAAAAAATCCTCTCTTTTTGGGGTGGGGGGAGTGGGGGGGAAGAGATAGAAAAAAAAGAAAGGATTAGAAAGATGGGACACCTAGAAGAAAAAAGCGGGCGACCGGAATCGGGATGTGTGCAAGCACTCAATTCTCCAGCTCAAGAATCGCCCGCAAATACCACCGGAGGAAAAAAAAATCCTGAAATTAACTTTCTACGAAGTGGAAGAGGGACCGAGGAGGGAGGTGTAAACAGGTTTCTCGCTTCTGCTCTAAATGCAGAAACAGCGAAGGCTGGTCGCGCCAGTGAGACCGAACACGAAGCGGAGTCACAAGAACCTGGGTCAAAGGTTTTTGAAAGGGAAAAGACCAGGAGAAAGGGGAAGTGAGGTCTGGCCGGTTATCCAGAGCTAGGAGTCATTGGTTTGCGTTGAAAGGTTACATATCATTCTAATAAAAAAAAGTGCGATGGTGTAACCTTAAAAAAAGCGCTACTCAAGAAAAGGGGATGGTGAAATAAGGTCTCATTTCTGGGAAGGGCCTAGCCTAGGAGTTAATATTGATCTCCTCTCGAGAGCGTTCGATAGGGTACGCAACCATTGGGTCATGAAGGAAAAAGGAGGAGGGAAGTAAAAGAAACGCTTAAACGCCACGTTTGCGCGACTCCGAAGACTTCATCCTGATCGAGAGACCGATCTTGGCAATCAGACTAAATACGCTAAAAAAAGGGAAACAAGAGGACGAAAGAGGGTTGGGGGGGGGTTGCACGCCGGCTCGGAACGTTTTGCTAAGAAGAATACATGGGTGGAACCGCTCAAAAAAAACATCCCGGGATCTTAAATCACAGGGGGGAGAAGGGACAACAGAAAAAGGAGCCGAAGAAGAGAGGGAAGATTTTTTTGCCTGAAAGGGGGGGACTGTACATAATCCTAGCCCACGGAACGATGCACATCTGGACCCCTCCCTTGTGTGCATAGGCGGTAGCTTCATCGTACGGGGGAGCAATCTATTTGCCCTGTCAAAAAAGAAAGAAAGAAAAGAAAGGGGCGGCCCTTGATGGCTCTGGACGACGGTTTGGGGATGCGAGTGCAGGTCCACAGTTTTTCTGAGGAGTTACGAGAGGGGAAGACATTAGGAAAAGGGAGGCGGGAAGAGACGAAACGGCCCAGGAGAGCCGATGGCCTGGATTCTTCTAACTGTTATCCGAAGGTGTGGAAGGGGGCCGAAGATGTCTTCAACCTCGCAAAGGCAAAGGGAGGGGGGAGAGGGGAAGAGAGTGCAACTAAAATGAGGGTATGGCTTAGAGGGAGGGCACGCTTGGTCCACTTGAAAGGATCAATTTCCACCGCCTATCAATCGGAAATGGGACAAAGTAAAGCTAGCTTTGGCCGGATTAAGGTAAACCTTTGCCGAAAATTCTTTTCCTTGCAGCATGAAAAGGGCTAAAAAATTGAGAAAACGATGAGTGTACCTCTTCAAATCTTTGAAAAGGGGAGGAACTGCCACGGGCCTCGAGTGGTTAAATTCAAAAAGACGTCTCTCCAAAAGAAGAGGCAAAAGTCGCTAGATTTTCAAAAAAAAAGGTCTAAGGGAAATCTAAGAAGGGGGGAAATCCCCAAGTCCGTGGGGAGACGCGAGAGGGCGTCCCCTCATCCAAGGATCTTTTCTCTGGGAAAAGGGGACACATGGGAAACAACGAAAAAAAACGAAAGTCAAAAGGGAAAAGAGTGGAAAGATCGCTTGACCCCTATTCCGGATGACAAATCTTTCGGCCCGTTTTCGGAAGTTTCTTAGTCAAGGAAAGAGGTGAGGGGTGGGTGGAGAGGCGTTCTTCAAGGTTTCCATCTCTTCGAGGGGAGAATCCTTAAAAAGATTTACTAAGGGGGCAGGGGAGGAGGGATTTATAGGGTGAGAGCTTCACGGAGGGACTAGGGGGGGTAAGGAGGGAAAATCAGAACTTCTGTCAATCCGCGAACCGCCCGCCATCTACCATTCGATAGAAACTGAAGGGGGGGGGGGAAAAAGGAAATAGACCGGGGGAAGAAAGGCTAATTTAACACAAATTGGGCCGCAAAAACAAGTAGGGGGGAAAGCCGGGGTGCGATGGTCCCTCTCATGTGTGCAATTCGGCTACCAAATTCTGAGAACATAGAGTTGGGGAACGAAACAAGGGAGAGAAAAATCTCCTTCGGAATTTTCTCTTCAAACGCAGGAAAGCAGAAAGTCGGTGGAGGGGAAGCAAAGTAAGTAAATTCAAGAAGTGAGCCAGGGCCCCAGGTTCACAAGCATGTGAAGGGTGAGTTTTTCAGGGGCCCTAGGAAAAAAAGTAAGTGAGATGACTGGTTTTATCTGGTCACCCCATCAGATCAACAAAAAAAGGAAAGGATGAAGAGGAGAGGTTTACCATACCACAAAAAAGAACAAAGGGGGGAATACGAAGTAAGGTGCTCTTCCAATGAGCGGTAAACCTAGGGGGAATAGATGATCTCTTTAGCAAAAAATGCCTTGAGGGGGCAAAGGAAAAAACATGAGGAGGGGACTACTGAAAAGAAAAAGCAGGACAAATCGAGCGATCTCCAGCCGGTGTCGGTCAATAAATCGAAAAAAGAAATGTAAAAAAAAAGGGGGGCAAAAGACAAGCATACCTCCTTGTATTGGGGTGTGTACAATGGGGCGGGAGATTGGGTCAGTCTGTCACAATGAGGGGGTTAGGCAGAGACGAGGTTGAAAAGGTGGAGGTTTCCAATATGGAAGGGAGAAAACGAAGGGGGAAACAGAGAGGGTTAGCGGATTGGAAAAGTACGCTCCGGCACGCACCCCCGGAGAATCAGAATCTCTCGAAATAGACCCGAGAGTAAAAGGGGACATGGAAAGGGAAAGGGGAAGGGAGAGACGACACTACGCTCCGTCCACCGATCCGGGAGCCCAACACAAAACCGGGGTGACGTAGGTATTGGGTCATAGATCATTAGGGGGATCTCGGGGAGAGGGGACACACTCTCATTATTCCTTAGGCTGCTTGCATGCAGTTCATTTCTGCAAAGGGAAAACAGAGAAGTTATGGGATAGAAGGAAGCAGGGACCATCATAACCTCTGGAGTAGGGGGGGGTTGGTGAACTGGGGGGAACATCGGTCCACAAGACATTGCCAGAGTCTCCTTTTCTGTGACAAAACAAATTTTGCAAGGCGAGGAAGGACGAGTCAAGTGTGAACACCTCGGAGGACAGGCCCTTACTCAATAACTTAAAGGAAAAGGAAACCGCTTGGGAAGAACTTCCGACAAGCCTGGGCTCCCAGGGACATGTAAAGGAGGACAGGAAGGTAAGGAAAGGGGTAACCAAAACAATAGGCTACGCTAGCGCGTTTGAATGGAGAGTGTGGTCCGCACTAGGGGGGGGGGGACAAATGGAGAGTCAGGCGGGAGGCGGCACGCGCCAATCGACCATTTTGGCGAAAATCGCGGCCAGGGAGAGCCAAAGTAAGGAGAAAGGGGGGGAGAAAAAATGGGTAGAAACCGCCACAGGGGGTCGTCTACAGAGACGGCATAGAGAGGATCGTCTCTGGGGCTAAGGTCGGGAGAGACCTGCGGCGGATTTTAACGATCGAGAAAAGAGGGGAAAGGGAAAAGGCAAATGAAAAGACGAGGTCGTCGTCGACCGAGAAGATCGGGTGGAGAAGGATTCGCGGAGCTAGAAGAAGGACAGCGAAAAGGCAGGGAAAGTTACTATATTCCTCTGATGGAAAGGGGGGGGAAGAGGAGGGGGGGAAAGATTAGGAAAAGGAAAAGGCCCATCGGAGACTTCGTACTCTCTGTAGGAGGGACATCTGTACAGGACGGAAAGATCCAAGGCGCAGGTCTGGGAGGTTTGTCATTATCTCAGAACGAGAATAGAGTCGGCGAAACCAGTTCGTGTCGTAACAACAACTCCGGAGGGTGGGAAAATGAAAACGCGACAAATTATCAAGCATCTCGATTGAGGAGAAAGAGAATTCGTCGTCGACGCCACTTGCTCTAAAACCTAAATCGGGGGGGCGTAGAGACTATGAACTGTAAGTCGGTTGTATAGACTGGGCTTCTGCGCTGGGCGAAGGAATCGGCGCAAAGATCTGCTAACGGCAGTTAAAGGAAAAGGAGACGCCAGAAAATATTCAACAAAGTACTTGGAGAGGGGCGCGGGAGTTACGGCGACCCCATCGCCTAATGAAGAGGTCGGGGGAAGAGGGCCAATGAGCCAAACAGAGAAATTGGAAAAAAGTCGGGGGAAGAAAACGCGAAGCAAGCAGAAAAAGCGAAGTAAAGGGGGCTACACTCCCACTTTCTTGGACGCCAGGGGATCCCTCGATTTTATCCTGATCGACACAATTGAGGAAAGGAGGGGGAGGAAGGGATCACGGGGCTGGAAAACTACCCCAAACAACCCCCCAAAAACCTCTATCCTAAGGAAACCCCCCAAAAGTAGAAAAGGAGGATGGAGAAAAAAGAGTCTATGGAGACGATTGAAAACATTCGGCTTCCGCTGCTGACCTCGGAGGGGATAACCGGTGGTCTTGCGTGACTCCTAGCTGTTCATTGGGAGGAAGGGACTCTTACACCAGAATGACGCTCCGCTTTGATATGGGGGGGAAGTGGGGGGGACAAAGACTTATAAAACAGAGAAAAATAGGAGATTGAGTCAACCAACCAGGAAACCCTGCCAACAAAACAAAAAACAAACAACAAAAAAACAACAAAAAAAAAAATAAAAAAAATAAATACAACAACAAGCAAAAACAACAATACAAGGGGGACTCACGAGGCACCCCGAACGGCCAGGCGTCTCCCGCAAGATTTCAAAAGCATCTGGTCGACGGCAGGAGAGTCGGAAAGAAGAGTCAAGAGAGGAGAAGGGAAATCGCTGCAATTCAAGGAGAAAGGGAGACGGAGTGTCCGAAAGCGTAGAAAAACAAAAACCCCGATGCTGCGCCGAGAAAAAGGGGGGGTGGCCTATGGACGCTCGACCAGGGGGAAGTTCGCGGTGCAAACTTAAAATATCTTAAAAAGGAGGGGGGGGGAAATGTTGGAAAGCCAGGCTCAATTTGGAAGGGGAATGGGGTCCACTAACGGTCAAAAAAGACTAAGGCCTGATGAGGTAGGAAAGTTTCTCTGTCACGGGTTCTTGGAGGCGGAAATATCCACGAGGGGGATGCGAGTGATCGCCGAGGTCGCGGAGACTTCAGCTAAGACCATTTTTTCAACAAGAGTGGGGACGCGACCGAGTTCAGAACCTTCCACTGGAAAAAGGAGAAGAAGGAAGAAGGAAGCGCTCTACGCCGCGGAGGGGATAATACGGCATTCAGTTGTCAACTCTTGAAAAGGGTGAAACACTCTCAGTCCTGGGGTCACACAACACGGTTCTGACCCCGTGGACTACGATATCAGTGATAGAAACCCGACAACCGCCAACCAAGTCCTTGTATAATCGGCGGAAAACTGGTCGTAACACAAGGCGAAGAGCCCGAGAGTAAGGCGCAAGATGTGGAATGACACTTGTATCGCTAAAAAAGAAAGCGGAAGCGTCATTCAAACTACTCCCGAGTCAAAGGGGTCGGAAATCCCGGGGAGCGGCAGGTAGAGTGAAAGAGATCTGGGGGACAGTGAGTTGACCGGGAAAAAAATCACCGAGGTCTGTTCTGCTGGAGGACGGAGACGAAGGAGAAATCGCTTTTCATGAGAAGGAAAGGGAGGGGAGGGGCAAGGTCCATCATCAGAAGTTACTTCTAAACTATACGGGGGGTCTCAGGATCGGAGCCGGGGGGGGGAGACGAGCTTATGGAGAGGTAAAAAAAAGTTTAGAAGGGGCCAAAAAGACAAAAAACCCACAGCCGGGGAGCACCGTCGCCTTGACAGCTACTTTCGTGGCAAAGGCCCGAATGGACCAGAAAAGAACTGGTCTAGTTTTAGACGAGCCATCGTTCGTTTGGACAACCGTATCAATTTCCCCCGACCAAGGAAGGGGCCACAGACAGTATAAGGGGAGGAAGGATTTGCATCTTTGTTTGAGCCTTTGCAGAAAGCTGTCCGTGGCAGGGAAGGAGAACCGAGCCTACCGTGGATTGTCTCCCGGGCCGGGCGTCCAAAGAGTTTAGCTTAGTAAAAAAAGGTGAAAACGGTACGGTCACTGTTTCAACCCAAGAAAAAAAAGAAAAAACACAGAGGTAAAATTGCAGGAGATCGGGAGTCTAGAATGTAGCGGACCGGTGACTGACCCACCCCAGCCTCCGATCCGCCAGAGGAGGGGGAAGGGGCCCATCAGCAAGAACTGAAGTTCGCTTGTGTTGGGGTTAAAAAGGAAGAATACCGCCGACCGGAAAAAATACTTGGAGGCCAGATGCACACAAACGTGGGGGAAACATCATTTCTTCACGATTAAAGGAGAACCATTCCCAGTCTTCAGGCTTTTTTTTGTTAGAGGGACGGGTCGTCAGAATGCAGGCGAAAGCGCTGCCATGCGGATTTCGAGAGAAAACGGCGAAGAAATGTACTTCTCAGTATCGGTCTTTTCGCTCGGCAGGGAAAATGATAATGACGAGGGCGGCCGGAGGACGAAAGGGGAGAGGACTGCGGGACATCACTCCCGCATGGTCTAGAAAGAGGGGGGGCCACAGCTTCAGTGGGGGAAAACACTCAATCTTCCAACCTCTTAAGCTGAGAAAAGGTTTACATAGTACCCTTCACTCAAAAAAACCAGAAAAAGTACCCTCTGTTTGCTCCGGGGGGCTCAGTGCAATTAGAGCGAGTCACTGTAGTCACATCGTAGGGCAGGGGGGACCGCCAAACGAGGAAGAGGCAAAGAGGGTGGGCGCCCTTCCGCCTCATGAATGCCAGGAAAATCCACTCAGTAGCCCTCTAAAAGTTGAGAGGTTCACAAGCGGTCCGGGGTGAATAAAAAAGGATCGAGCACAACCGTAGGCAGTATGGTGGCGGGGGCGAGAAAACCCGGCCTATCTCACTCAAAATTATATTAGAAGGAAGAGGAATATTAATTGTGGACCATCCCAAAAAGAAAAAAACCGAAAAGATCTATGAGGGGGCAACGTCCGTAAACCTACGTACCCGAAGTTAAAAGGAAGTTAACTTGCGTGTCCTTTCTTGAAGGGGGACTCCATATTTATCGGCAGGGGGGAAAGGGGGAAACGCCGAGGGACGAAGGCAGATGGGCAGCGCAAGTGGGAAGGACTCTATTAAAAAAATCGCAAGACGTTTACTGAGGGTTAAACACATTAGAGAAACCAAGAACCGCATCAGTGCGACGTGGTGAGGGGGAAAAATTGGTTACAGTGCTAGTATGTCAATCGGGTGAGAAAATTGCCGGGGTGGAAGGCCGCAGGGGAAACAATTCGCTTTTGCCTGCGCCCAACATGGTCAAAGAAGGGGGAGGAGAGGGAAAGGGGGGAGGAACGATAATCGCTGCGTCTCCAACCTCCAGGAGAGGAGAAAAAATAAAAAAAAAAAGAGAAAAGAAAGCGGGCGAGTAACGCGCGCCGGCTAGTCTACAGTATGGGAAAAGAGCAGCGCTTGGAGGGAAGCTGACTAAACCCTCCTCTAGACCAACACCAGAAAAAGAGAAGAGCAGGACATGGTCTCACAACAGGGGGAATACTGGCATCAGGGCAAAAGGGCTACAACTTAGGGGATTCGTCCCTCTTTCCGCCTGGGAAGAGACCAAATGGAAGAAAAGCAAAAAGATAAAATTCTTTTTCAGGGAAAAAGAAATAACGCGCAGTGCGAAGGGGTGGGAATGGTCACGCACTTGAAAGGGAGGAGACCCGAATCGGAAGGTGCTGGAAACACGTTGCAGTGAGATAGGAAAAGGGTGGGTGCATGGTTGGGTGAACCCTCAGGAGGGTACGTCATATTCAGCCGACCTTGCCGCGCGGCGGAACCAGCCGGCGGCAATGTTAGAGCACACAAAAGAAGTCGTACGTGCAAGGGTCAGGGGGGACCAACACAGTACCGAGACAAGGGAAGGGGGTGCGCGTGACCAAGTTGGACACTTGCAGTGGCCCACCCGAGGCCGGAACGGCGTCAATCCATGAGAATACATTTTGCAAACGGGGAGAGAGGGGGGAAGGGGGCCCGACCAGGCGCAGCTTGACATATCAGGAAACGCTGTGGTCGGAACACGCGAACCCGGTGTTACCCTTTTAGCCTAATCTCTGAGAAAAAGAAGAAGCCCTGGGCGTAGGTACTTTCGCGCAGGGGGGAAGGAGAAGGAGAGTAACTCAAGCGATCACCGCATGGAAAGACCTTCCTCGTTAGGGGTGAGGCGTCGCATTCAAGGAAGAAAAGAAAAAGGAGAGGTTGCGTTACACTAAGGAAAGAAAAAAAATCCGATAAGCGAACCGGAGGACTGCAAAGATGAAGAGAGCCGTGTGATCGAACGAGGACTGGAGCCTCAAAAGGACCGTCAACCAATGAGAGGGAGAAATCGGGCGAGGAGCATGGGCTACGGGAATCTCTCCTCTTATGCAGGGGAACAAAAATTGCGGGTGGGGGTATGGACGCAAGGATAGCACGCGAAAAATTACGGGGTGAACAACCGCCAGGGAAAGTTTGTGGAAGGGTCATACGACCTTAATTCAGAGGGGAAGGAAACCGGCGCGTCGTGTCTAACGCTTCGAGTGGACAACGTGGCGAAAACCAAGACGGTCAAAGGGGGGCAAACTGGAGGAAAAAATTTGTGTCTACCGCGAAAAAAAGGCAAGGAGGTCGTATAGCCTCTCATAAACTCGCTCAGAGACGGAAGGTGCGCTTCCGAACTCCTATAAAAACTAGAAAAAGAAGGGGGAATACGGTGGGGTGGAGGGATCGCTGTCGAGTAAAGACTGATTCAAGTTCGTCCGTAACACCGATGAGTCTTGCCTCCTCTGGGAGGCAAAGAAAAAACCATACTCCCTAACGGGAAGGGAGGCGGGAAACCACACTGTCCGCTGAGGTCGCCTCAACCCGTTGGTCTACTGGAGCGAACAAGAGGGAAATCAGGGTCGCATGGGTCGCGAGTGTCAATGACTGAAGGAGGGGAGGGCGAGAATTTTCAAATGACGGCGTCGCCAGTGAGCGACGAGCTGTGTTACTTGCCGAAGGACTTGAGGTTGCCTCATTGGGAAAGGAGATACCAGCTATGACCTTCTCAGCGCGAAGGGGTGCGAGTGTTGGGGACGTTT
>Ga0179593_1675678_pt1 | contig 16110 bp, 21 predicted proteins | sample CZODoug2_1_08_16_FD_185931 | JGI IMG/M metagenome (GOLD analysis project Ga0179593, IMG submission 185931) | Vadose zone soil fungal communities from Angelo Coast Range Reserve, California, USA - CZODoug2_1_08_16fungal (PacBio error correction) | ecosystem: Environmental > Terrestrial > Soil >...
CTAGGCTCGTTTGACAGGGAAAGAAGAGAAGACGAGGAAAAGACCGGCCTCACCGAGAAAACAAGTGCGGGAGATCGACGGAAAGGCTGAAAACGTTTCAAAACGAGAAAGCCAAAAAAAGAATCGGGCAAATGCGGAAAATTTCTAATGGGTGGGATTCGAAAAGAAAAAAGGAAACTCGAGACGAGCAAAAAAAAAGAAAGATCTAGCACACAGAGACTGAAAAGGAAAAAAAAAGACCGACCAAAAGGAGGAGTTGAAAGGACGGAAAAAGGCTAAAAGGGGAAAAAGCTTCTCGAAAAAGATTAAGTAGATAGATCTACCAGTCTCGCGACGAGAAGTCACAAAGGGTAGTTCAAGGTCGGCTTGGGGTGTCGCAAAAAGATCTCAAAGGGAGTTAATTAGGCCGCTGCTCCAACTGTCAAAGTAACATTAGGGGAAAACCACAATCCAGCCGCAAGGGAAAAAAAGTCGAAGAAAAATGGCGCTAAAAGGATCAAAGAGAAAAGAAGGGGGGCAAGGAAAGTCGGAAACAAGGTCTTCTCGGTGAAAAAAAAAAAAAAATGAGCACTGATTAAGAGTAAAAGTCACGAGGGAAATAAAGATCCTTGGAGCCCGGGGGAAGGGAAAAAGCATGGAAACCAGGAAAAAGCGATCAAGGCTTTTCACGCCAGCATAAGCTACAGGGACGCTATACCAAGAAAGCAAAACCGAGACATCGTACTCCCCGGCAGGGATCAAAAGAGAAAAACAGCAAAAAATTTGGGACGGCCTTGAAGGAGGATCAAGTCAGAAAGGAAACAGAGCACTCTCCAGGACTCGAAATAATTTGACAAGAACGTCAAGACCAGGAAGAAAAACGAAAAAGCTGTTGTTTTCCTCAAAAACGCAAAAAAAAAAAGGGGGGGGGGTTTGGGAGTGGTAGCAACCTGAAAGACACTTCCTGGAGCTCGGCAAAGATGACAAGGCAAAAAAAAGGAAAGATCAAAAAAAGTGAGGGAAGGGCGACCCGTCTTGACGAGGGAAAAAAAAGGACATCAAATCAAACGTGAAAGAGTGAAACCACGGCTATCGGGGGAAAGAAACGGCCGGAAGATACCCGTCCTCCCTGCCTTCGGAAGTTAAAACTTTGTGAGCAGGCGCCGATTGACCCAAAAAAAAAAGGATCTACATGTGGCTTTCGACAAAAAAAATTAAACAGGTAAAAGGGCACCAACAAACGTAAAACAGGGAAGGTGTCTGAACGGACCGAGCAGCTAAGAAAGAGGCTCCAGATGAGTGTGGAGAAAATTCCGACGGAGGAGAGCAGAAGAAAGAAAACAAAGACAATCAAACAGGAAACTAGAGGCGGAAAAAATTGAACAAAAGCCAGCCCCAGTGCACGAGAAAAAAAGCGTACGTTAGAGGAACCGAAAAAAATCGAAGCGTCTTCGCCAAAGGCACGCTCCTTTAAGGAAGACAAAAAAGACATGAATGAGGAACAAACAAAACATAAATTCCAGGCAATAGAAGGAAATCACACATCTTACTAACGAGAAGGGGTTTCCGGAGAGGGGCAGGAGAAAAAAAACACGAAGAGGGACACAAGAAATGAAAGGGGGTCAAGATGGGAAGGATCTATTTGGCCAGTGGAACGGGTCGTGCCCAAGAAAGAAGTGGTTTTGATGTCAACGGAAAGGGGAACCAACGGTTAGGGACTGTTTTAAAAAGAGAAGGAGAGCAGGCGGGCAGGACGGGCAAGGCCGAGTCGGCTTGACGCCAGGGGGGAATCGGGGAAGAAATTGTGGGGGAATGGGGGATAGAGGACAAAACACGAACCCCCCAACCCCAAAAAAACCCCCAAAAAAAAAAAAAAAAACACCACCCCCCAACCCCAAAAAACCAAAAAAAAAAAAAAAAACAACAACCAAAAGAAAAACAAAAGGGAGGAGGAAAAGAGTGGAAAAATGTCGGGAGAAGCGATCGGCACGAGATCAATTATCTCGCTTAAAAATTGATGGAGAATCGATCTGAAAAATCTGGAAGTGAGGGCGCGAATAAGGACGGAACCGGTGCAACCGAAGGGTCTTAAGTTAAGAGCGGCAAAGTACAAAAGGCAAGAGGTGGGGAAAAGGGAAGTTACTGGGGGCAATTCTAATAAACTCGATAACGTTACTTCGCACTGATGAAACAGAGAAAGGGGGGGAAAGGGGAGGGCAGATGGAAACCTGAGCTCGGAAAAGGTTAGTGATGAGTGGGAAGCAAGATTGGCTTTTGCCGCTCCGGAACAACACAGGGAACGATCCAGGGTGTCGCTGAGAATTTGAGAACAGGGCGCGAGAAAAGGAAAAAAAGGAAAACGAAAAACGGGTTGGAGAAAGGCAGGCACCTCTAAACAGTTCAACCCGCCCATTAAAAAAATCCATTGACTATTAAGATGATTTGCAGGTAATAATGGCAGGTAGAAGTGGGTTTTAACTGAAACAGGACTCGGGAAGAGGCTAAGAAATCCCCTGGAAAAATTCAAGCTCCAGCTTGCTCAGACGCCTAGCGGAGAAGGGGACTTGCACACGTAAAGAAAGTTCCTAGAAACAAAGGAAAGGGAAAAGGAGTCCTAGACCGATATTTGAGTCTCAGAGCAAGGGGCACGAATTCTAGGAGGGTGAACCGGGCAATTCCTTTATTCGAAAAAAGAGTCAAAAAGCGCTTGTGGGTGGCGGCCGGTGTTTTGGCCCAGTTCTGGAAGCGAGAGAAAGAAGTAAAAGTGCAATTAAAACAATAGAGAGGAAACTAAGGGGATGAGGGCTGGGGTTGAAAGAGAAAAATCAGGGTGAGGATTGCTATCCCCAAAAAATGGAAGCCGTAGCGTGGTAGTGCGAAGCAAGGAACTTAAACAATGCTGTTTTTGGACCAAAGAACCGCAGAGGAGGGACCTCGGGGGAAGAAGGAATCAAAAAAGATCCAAAAGGGGAGCGTTGTGGAAGGAAAAAGGGGATAAAAAAGGGGTTTTTCTGGAAATGAGACAAGGGCTTTGCAGCGACGACTGGACCACAAACGTTCATAAAAAACCCAGAGTCAAGGAAAAAAAGTTGCTAAGAGACGGGTAGGGCGTAAAAAAGGGGAGGGGTTTTCAGGCGTCAGCTCAATGGACAGGGAAAAGATACGAGCTAGGATCTGTTCTGGGGACCGGTCAATTATTAAACGCGCACAAAAAAAAGAGAAGCAATCAAAAGAGAAGGGGGGGAGGTAAATCAATGTGGTGGACTGAAGTGACCCCTGACGAAATAAATAGTACGAAACGAAACCACGAATCTTTTTCTCAAGTAACTGGAAGGGAAAACCTAAGGGGATACGAAATGAAAAAAAATCGAGAGGAAACAAACAAGTTTTTTGCATCATAACGTCGTAGCACTCAAACAAAGGCCATACCCTCGACATGAGGAATCTGGGAGCAAACACCGATTCGTGTTTTCGGCCGGCACGGGCTCAAGCTAAGAGTGGGTCATACGCATTCCAACAAAGTGAGGGGAGGACAAGGAAAAAAACGGTTTAGGCGCAAAAAGAAGGGCTTGGGGTGGTCTGAGGGATCTAAAGATCCGGACCAATTGTTAAGGGGGGAGAGGCACAGTTAATGGTTATCAAGAAGAAAGGCCAAGGGGGAAAAAGCAACATCGTTCCCTCCACGCAAGCTTCGCAACGAGGGAAGCAGGGATGGAAAAAAAAACTCGTAAATGCACGAGTTGTGTCCGGGGAAAGGTCGTTGACGGTATGGGAGACAATAAGAAAAAAAAGCAAGATTCCTGTACAAATCGTGTTTGGATTCTCCGTTAAGCACGCGGACCGAGTATCGGGTGTGATGAAAGATGTGAAACCGCAAAAAAAGGAATCCGAAGACGTGGGTAAAAAGCTTGTAAACCAAAGTTGGAGGGAAGAACACGAGACGGCCCCCCTTTGTGGGATTGCACAAGAGGGAGTCTGACCTTGGAAAGGGGGATTGCAAAAAAAAAAGAAAAGAAGTAAAGGGAAAAAAAGAATGTTTGGGAAGCACAGGAGAGGGAGAGATAGAAAAAAAAGGGCGACAAAACACCGGCGCCACTCTATAGGTATATTGAGGAAGTGCGAAGCCCGCATGTCAATACCAGGGGTGGGGCGGGAAAGTCAGAAGAAAAGTTCCCTATGGCTCTGAGGTGGAAAGGCATTGCTTGCAGACCAGTAAGAACATTGGGGGCGCTAAAGATTCCAAAGAAAAAGGGAAGTCTCAACAAGGTCGTCCAATCCGAAAGAAAGAAGTAATCTGGCCCGTTGAAAATCTGGAAAAAGAATCCTGGAAAAATAGAAAGAAATCATCAGAAAAGATTGAGGAAGGGCTGGTTAAAAAAAATAGGGGGGAAAAGGTAGGGATGTGAATGGCATAGGACAACAGTGTGCCTTAGCCGCTTAAGTGGAATCACAAAAGAAAATTGGTGAACAGAAAATCACACAGGGAGGGGGGGGAGGGGGAGCTGACCTTAAGAGAAGGTTGTCAATTGATGGTTTTGCAGAATCGGTACACGTCATCCCCTACAAACTCAAAAAGGAAAAAGCCAAAACATGGTAAAGACATTGACTTTGGAGAAAGTCAACAAGAAGTTGGGGGGAAATGATTCATTGCAAGAGCTCCGTCTTGCCAAAGCAAGAACCTCTCCGCAAATCACAAAAATCTCAAGGTCTGCGAAGTAAGAGAGGAGGGGACTCGAACTTGACAAAAAGAGGTCATAGGGATTCTTTCCCTAAAAGAAAGGCGGCCGTAATCAAAATTACAATCGCAAAATCATCCCGGCATTGGCCATCCTGGGAAAGGCGGGGGGGGGTAAAGGTGTATCAAGGAAAAAATAGGGAGAAAAGGACACCCAACTGGCTAAATTCCAAGAATCGGAGGTCATCGCGAAGAAAACAGTTAGCTTCCAAAAAGTCCCGACGCAGGGCGAAAATTGAAGTGGACTTACGATGGATCGACAGTAACAGCCTCAACCACAACAGATTATCGGAGAAAGGACCAAAAAACTTGAACAGGGGCCAATGGGAAGACTCAAGTCGCCAAGGGAATAAAAAAGTGGTGGACTGGGTGTGTTTTCCAGAATTAGCCCCGAGCTACGGAAAAATCGTGGGAGGTTGGTGACTCTCAAGGCTCAGATCCTTCCGGGGGGGGGGGGTGGAGGGCGCGGAGAAGCAGTTGTTGTCGGGGAAAAGGAATCAGTCTGAAAAGGAGGAAGAAAAAGCACCGCGAGGGGAGGTTCACTGAATCACCTGAGAAGGGAAAAAATGAAAGGTTTTGTTCAAGTGATCGAGTTCAGGAAAAGAGGATTCGGAGGATTGGAGACGGAGGTGCGACCTTCCTATAAGAGGTTCGAAAATAAGGAGGGAAATCTCAGGCCACTAGTTTTAGCAGGTTCAGCTCGGTAACCGTGGAGGAAAAAAGAAACCTGGAAGTTTGGCGCAGGGGCCCGCCCACGGTGAGGTGAAGGGGGAGTCGTCGGGAAAGGGAAGTCTCAAAGAAACGAGAATGCATAGGGAAGTGAAATCAATATTCTAGCAACGAAGACGCATGGGACTTGAGTCGACCCTGGAAAGGTGGGGGAGACGTCTACATGCGTCTCTGGTAAGAAAGGTATTTTGCTGGCCGCCTTTGCCGGCTGAAGGGGGAGCGGAAAGAAGAAAAAGTCGGAGAAACTTTACAGAAACTCTAGACTTGAAAGGGTCTGAAAGGGGAGGGAACCGGGAGAGAAAAAGGAAACCATCCCTTTGGGTTCAGTATGAGACCCTAGGGTAACAACGAACCAAGGAAGGGCGTCGGGGAAACCTGTGGTGGACGGAAACTGTTGATCGGAGGGAATTTTCAGGGAGGGAGAGTCTCTCCCCCGTAGATGTCAAGCGGTGAGCAGGGAGACATCGGCAAAAAAAGGGCAATGCGAAGGGGTAATGCATTTTGTCCGATTGGAAAATTGAGTGGGAAAGGCCGGCTGTGCAAGGAAGAGGCCTTAAAAGAGATTAAAGGACTTCTGATGTCTTGCTAAAGCTGAGCGGGAAAAAAAGGTAAAAATATAACGCGTCTGAGATTTCTCGGAAAAAAAAGGGAAAGGTGGAGACTTGATTCCAGGGAGAAGGAGACTCGGAAGTGATAATCTCAACCTTCTCAAAGAGGAGACCCGGGGAGATAGGAAGTAGAAACGTTCTAGAAGGGGGGAGAGGGGCGAAAGAGGGACAAAACCCAGAGGAAAGGGGAGAAGGGTTAAAAGAAAAAGATCATTTGGTTAAGGGCCTTTTCGAGGAAATTACAGCTGACTAGCCGAGCATTCACCTCTGATCGAGATTCGAGAGGAGAGAAGTTAGAACAAAAAAAAAATCCTAAAAATAAAGGAAGGGTGGGGAGAAAAAATAGACGACTGATAGAGGACTGCAAGGGCTCTGAACCCAACAACGAGGAGGAGGAAAAGAGTCGGGGGGAACCCGGGGGGGGGGGGAAAAAAGAAAGTCGTTCCGTGAGGGACTTGTGAAAAAAAGGAACGAGTAGGAAGCTAACGACGGTGATTCATCGGCGATATCGAGTAATAGTTTCGGGGGGAAAAACGACGCACGCTCTTATGGGAATACAAGCGCAGCTGGAACTCTGAAAGGTCGAAAGACAAGACTTAGATAAAGTGGGGAAAAATTAAGAAGAGATTTAGGACGAGGGTGGGACTGCAGATGAAGCAAGAACTAGGAGGCTCGGGGAAGAATCCAAGCTGAAGAGGAAGTCATGCACGCAGGGGAGGGGGGGGGAAAGAGACGAAGAAGGGAGAACGACCATCATAATCTTGACGTCGCTCTACCCGTCCCCGCTCAAGGCGAGAAATGAAACTAAGAAGAAACTCATGTACTTCAAAAAGAAAATCATCAAAAAGGGAAGGAAAGAAGGATAGAAAGATTACTAGAATCACTTCTCTTGGGACATGAAGCGCACCTAAGAACGCGTTGGAAATGGAACCGTAGAAAAAATGATCAACAAGACTAAACGAACTTGGGGAAAGAAGAACAAAAACCTTTGGTGCTTGGGAAAGGGTTTTTGAAAAAATACGGGATAATGAAATCCAAAGAATGGTCTGAGAAGGAGAGAATGATGAATAGGAGAGAAAGCGCGGGGGAAGTTAGAACGAGGGTCTGGCTCATGGGGGAGTAAAGAAAGGGGGCAAAAAAGCCATAAAGAAAGCAGAGGAGAGCACTACCACGCTTGGGACGAACAAAAGAAAAAGACAAGAAGTCTATAAGATAAGTTGCTCTAGGGAAAAAAAGGAAGAGTCAGAAAGCGGACCGAAAGGGAGGGAAAAAAACAAGACCAGGGGGTCTCGAAAAAAGGCAAGCAAAGCCCATTAACCAGGTGCTGCAAAGTGTGAGAGTGAAGAGAGGGACGCTAAAAGAGTAACAGATTTGACCCTGAAGGGAGAAACTGAAAAAGATATAAGAAAAAACGATGAAAATACATGAGCAACGAAAACGACCTTTGAGACGACTGAAAACACAAAAAAACTGCCAAGATGGCGAGTTCCTTTCTCGCACGTTCAAGCGGGGAAAGAAAAAGAGGAAAGGAAGGGAAAACCGGAAGAACCCGGGAGAGAAAAATGTTCACTAATTACAATGGGGTGAGGAGAAAAAAAAAACATTACACGGCATTCGCGATCCTTGAAGCGGACGACTTTCCGTAGCTCGGGTAGCAGAACAACGGTGCACAAATTCAAGTGGGAGAAATGGGAAGAGAGAGGTTTGTCCCCTGTGGGGGAATAGTGAAAAGGTATCGATATCTTGGGGCGTTCGGGAAGACTGGAAAAAAATCTGAGGGCGGGGAGAGATGAGAGCGCTGCAGGGAAGAAGTTGCCAAAAGAGAGTCTTAAGATGAAACTCCCGGGGTGGTCAGATCCTTTGCGGACGGGGTAGTGTCCCTTTCGATGAACAACCCGAAAAAACTTAAAACGAAACGCCATGGGGAAAGGGGCAGGAGAGAAGCTGGGAAAAAAGAGATCTTCCAATCGGGTACCCTTGCTTAACCGCATCGGGGGAATTGCGGTCAGGGGGAATCAGAGCCAAAACCACGTTAAAACCAATAGAGGTGAAGGTAGGACGCTTCAAATAAAGGATTTAGCCTTAACGTCAAGGAAGGAGATAGAACTAAGGAAAAGATAACTAAAAGTTACTGCGATGTATGAAAAGGGGGGTGCAGAACGAGAATACATGAGAGGAGGGGATTTAAAGTAAATGACCTCAAGATGTCGTGATTGCCGCAAGCAAAAAAATCAAATAGCGGAATCGATCCAAACGTTCGCGGGGGGTAGAGGGGGGGAGTTGCAGGGGAGGGTCTGGAGGGGGGAAAAAGCCAGGGAACGGACAAAAAAAAGGGTTCAAATTGCATTCACGAAACGCCCGCATGAAAGACACTGCCGTAAGAAAAGGGAAAAATTGGGGGGATGAGGGGGGGAAAGGTAAGATTGTTTTGAAAAGGGGAAACACTAGTTACGCTTGCGGATGCCCGGAAAGATAAAGTGTGCGCCGACGCAGAATTCGGAAACTTAAAGGAGTCCTCAACTTAATGGAAAGACATGGGAAAAGTCCAACAGTAATCTTCGCAGAGGAGGAAGGTTAGGAAGTACTTGGGGAAAGTCAGAAAGATATCCGGTCGTGTGACTGGAAGGTTAAGCACAAAGATCCAATGAATCAACATGAGGGCTTCGGGGGCAAGGGTTAGGGGACCAAGGGATTTAAAAGGGGAGAACATGGGTCCGGGAGAAGTTGACAAGTACAATTCGGACGTGGGAAATTTCGAGATGGATATTTTTGCCTCAACCGGAGAGGAGGTAAAAAAAGGTGAGGACTGTCAATCCCACCCAAAGTGGGAAACTCGGGGATATTGAAAAAGAGTCTCCCCTGCAAAAAAGCGAAAAGGCTGTTATTGGGAAGACGAAAATGAAGTACTCCGGCGCTGTGGGTTTCCACATAAAAAATATGGCAAAAGGGGAAAAAGTGGACTGTGAGCAAGACATTCGGAAGTGGAGAGGAAAAAAAAAAACTTCTTCAACAAAACGACTGGACCACACTCCGAGTCGGGGGCTGGAAAAACGCTATTCGTGAGGATAGGGGAAATCAGTAAGGTGGCTGGGGGGATTTGCAGGGGGGGGCGGGGTAGTGAGAAGCAGGCCTGTAAAATCGTTTGTTAGGAAAAGTTGGGGGGGAAGGAACCGTGATGAAAAAAGCAAGGGGAAAAAAAACCGGCCCAAAGTAAGAGCATCGAAAGGAAATCGCGGGGGGAGGGAGAGACTGCGATAAAAGCCCGGGTTATGCAGAAGTTCAGAAGGAGAGAAAAAGAATCTGTGAGAAGGAAAAGAGACTGACAAAAGGAAAAGGATGGCTTTGAACAGGGAGAGAAAACAACTAGAAGAACCAACAACCAATGGAAGAAAGAAAAAGTTTGGGTTCAGAAAGAAAAAACGGACCAACCAACAACGGCACTCAACGACAAAGCCAGGCCCGAGGACAATGGCAAAAGGAACCTTCTCTTTGAAAAGAGGCCAAGGAGTGGGGAATGACTCGTCTGCGTAAGTGGAAAACAAATGCAAAAAAACAGTGCCAGTGAGGGAAAAATGGGGGGGGCGAAGAGAGTAAACCTGGATACACACGGTGCACGGCCACAAAGGATACGATCCCGCGATCGGATGTTGGAGAGGCGCTAGACGGCAAAGTTTTCACAAACGCAAAGCGGGAAAAAAAAACTCAAGGGGATTCAAAAAAAAATCGGCGAAAAGGACTCGGGGACCGAGACTTCGGATTGGCCAAAAGGGATGAAGGGGAGAGGAAGGTAGAAGGGACAAAGACAGGGGGGACGCCTCACGTACCACGCAATTGTGGGGGGGGAGAGGTTTGGATTTGAAACGCGCCGAGTCAATGAACTTCAGTCGAACAAGAAGTCCGCAGAAGAAAACACTACCAGGTGGCCGTCGTCGGAAGGAAAAAAGAAAAAGAAATCTTCAAATTTTGGGGTGCCCTCCGGCAATCTCTGAGCGGAATGAAAGGTGATGCAAACTCGCAAACATCCAGACGGAGGCCGTTCACAGTGCCATGTTGGGGAATGCAAACCTTCTAAAAAAGGGGAAAGGATCAGCAAGCCGAGAGTTTTTTCCAAAAACCTGCGGAAAAACACCGAAAAAAAGACAAGACGTCCGCGAATGTTTATTTAAGAAACCGAAGGCTGCAAAGGCAACCACCAACCAGGATAGGGGAGGGAGAAAAATGGAGGAAGGAAGAAAAGTAAAGGCCATGCTCTGGCGTCGGAAGGGTGAGCTTTCTTCACCATGAACGGAGAAGAAAAGACAGTCATTAAAATTTCGGAATGAGGGAAACAACAGGGGGAGACAAAAGGGGCGGAATCTCGAACAGAGAAACGAGTCCAGTGACAAGCGTAATCCATCTCCTGCAAAAAAGGGACAAGAAAAAATCGATGTCACCGTGACTTTTTCGGCTTAGGGGAATATTTGGTAAGGCGGGGACATCGAAAACCGGCCAGTTGCAAACTCGCCTAAAGTCCGAAGAAAGAAAAAGACCTGGGTCGCTGTGAAAAGAGGGTTCTCTTCAGAGAAAAAAGAAAAAAGCAATCGTGCGTTAAGAAAGCAAACGGTTCCACCAAATCATTTCCAATCGGCCATGGGAACTTCTCACCTAAAGAGATGAAGAGGAGGGGAGAGGGAATTCGTAGGGACATACGAGGGGCTGAAGGAAGGGCGCAATTCTGTCCTTGGCCCGCGCAATCACCCGCTACAACCAGAGTGGGAAAGAAACGAAGCTCGTCGCGAAAAGTGGGGACCGGCGGCGGGGTATTAAAAAGAGGAGAATGGAGAGGGGGGGCAGGAAGGAGTCCGGCGATGGGCTGAATCTCCCGAAGGTGGCAGCAAGCAGTTTTCCATCTGGGTCGGCGACGTTTGAATTTGGGGCGGGGTGGTTGTGGCATAGGAAGGAAAAAAACGTGAATTCAAGCCAAGTAGCCACAGGACATCAACAAAAAATCTTCCACCTCGAAAGCTCGCGGAGGGGAAGTTAGCGATGGAATGGAGGAAAAATGCTGACCGGAGGTCAACAAAAAACAAACCAGAGATAGAGGGAACGCAGTGGGCCAAAATAACTCAATCGAAGGGGAAAAACCCGGGTCGGGGTGAAAGGGGATGGGTGTGGAGAAACCAGCAAAAAAAAGACTTCGTCACTTGGGATGGATGAAAATCCATTAGTGTGTTTTCCGAGTATGAGACGCGGGGAGTGGGGGAAAGGAGCTCAGAAAACTGAGTGGAAACTTGCTAGTCGCAAAGCGAGGGGTAACAACCTACGGGAAAGAAAAATAACAAGGAAAAGGGGAGGAAGGTGTTGGGGGACAAGGGTAGAGTCGTCGGCAAGAAGGACTGGATTGGGGGCTTGCGCCTTCCTATCCTGCTAGAGAAGGAAGAAGAAGTCCGTCCGAACAGTCTCTTACAAGAGGGGGGAACCGTGGGGAAGCCGGAGGGGAAATTTATTACTCTAAACCCCACCAATTGGGTGAAATGAACCTGAACAGGTTCGACGCGCCTTTGTCGCAGAGGGGAACCTGAGGACAGAGGGCGGGGCCTCGGAGAAATTCTGAAGGAAATAGAAGCAAAGGGAAGCACAACGAACGGCATTGAGGGGAATCGACTTTTCAAGTTTCTGTGGACAAAGAGCCAAGGGTGCTGGCTAAGCCTCTAAAGGGGGTTGGTGGGGGTCTTTGGGGAGGATTCGGGTCGGAGTTGCCCCAACAATCTTACCGTTAGATTACAAAAAATGCGTGGTCGGAAGTCAGGGAATGGGCCGGTCAATAAAAAAAAAAAAAAACAGTCTTTTGGAAGAAAAATTATAAGCGTGGGAAGTCGGCCTAAGGATAAAAAAAAAAACCTGGGAGGAGGGAGGCTGGGGCAGGTTGAAACCAACATCGATCCAGGTGGGAAGAAGTTGGCATTCTTTCGACGTTTCAGTGTAGGGGAAAATTGGGGAAAAATTATGAGTGCCGCAGGACAGTATAAAAAGAATTGGGAAAGGAAACGTAGGAATAAGGCAGTTGTTCCAAAGCAGTTTCTGAACTGTGGGTTTTCTGGGGGGAAAGGGACGGATTGGAGCTCGGCCGTAGCTGGAAATAATAAGCAAAAGCTAGTATGGGGCCTGTCGAGAATCTGGGGACGCGCGGTCGAGGAGTGGAAAAGGGCTCTCCAAGGTAACAAAAAAAGATGGGCTTTACTCTTTAGGAAAAACGAGGAAAAAAAAAGCTTTGACGGTCGGAGGGACACGTGGGAAAAGAAAAAAAAAAAAGCACAGAGAAAAGACCCGAATAGCTTGCCGTGTAAAGGGAATCTGGAAGTACGAATAAGGCAATAAAACGCAGGAAAAATGAGGAAAGGAAAATTGCAAAAAAAAAAAATGTGGGGGGGGCGGCATTGGTGCTCCGAACAAAGGAAAAAAGGATCGAAACTAGCCGATAAAAAACGGAGGATCGACGATAGTCCTTTTGGGAAAAGAACAAAAAGAAAACCGATAGGGGTTTACCCGTCAACAAAAGGCTAGAAGAGAGAAACAACAACAACTGGGGAAAATATAGATGGAAACGCGCGAGAACGTGGCCGTCATGTAAGAGGTTGAGGTCCTTGTTCGTTGAATTGGGAAGAAAAGAAAAGTGATTGCGAGGAGTCACTCGAAGAAGGAACGTGTCTAAAACACAGGCACTCGCAAGCCCTGAACTTTCAACGCATTCCCCGAGAAAAGCAAGGGTGGGTCCTCTCGAGACCGAACCGGCCGAAAGAAAAAGGGGAGACTCCGAACTTGTCTTCTAAAAGCAGCAAGGTGCAAAGGAATAAACGAGGAAACGAAAGCTGAGGAAAGAAGAGAAGCAGACGGACGACTACCAAGGAGAAATTTCATTGAAAAGGGAAAAAAAAATGTCAGAAAATAACCCTCGTCAGAGGGAGCAAGCCAATCAGAAAAAAAAGAAAACTAAAAAAAAAACTCAAAAAGGAGGAATGCACAAAGCCCATTCAGAGAAGAAAACAAGGAAGTTTAAAAAAGGGCCTTAGATGACTCATGAAATCCGACGCTTTTTCTCCAAGAAAACGAAGGGAGCCGAAGAAGGATGCAAGGAACAAGGACACGAAAGAATAAGACGCAGGGGGAAAAAAAATCCAAACCTTGGTATGGGAGGGCCTAACGAAAGAGGGAATCACAAAGACGTGGGACTAGGAGGCGCTTTAAGGCGCCAAGGAGAGAAACGAGGCAGAGTAAAGTGCGAACGAGGTTTCGACGAGTTGAAAGACCGGGCCAAAAAGAAATAAACAACGTGAGCAAAGCGCCAGCACATAGGGATTAAAACGTCGATCTACAGTAAAATAAGTCGATCGCTCAAGAAGGGGGAAAAGCCGATGCCTGAGCCGACGCGGTCAAACATGAGGACAAAAAAAAAAAAAGCCCAGAAACGATAAACAAGCGCCTGCCTACAAAGACACAAAAAAAAGCCAAAACGGACAGTGCCCATGCGGGGTGGAAGGAAAAGCACTGTACCGAGAGAAGAGAAGAAAAGGAAAGACTGGAGCCGACTTCAAAGGACTGGAGAAAACTCGACACCGTCTGACACACACGGATTCCAGCACGACAGGGAAACTAAAGAACAAAAAAGACATGCTGCCAATGGAGGCTCCTTCAACGAAAGAAAAATTAAGCCCTCGCTGTGTGGAAGAAAGAAGTAAGCCGCAAAAGGTGCTAAAGGTAGAGCCCTAATGAGGATAAAAAACATAGACCCTAAGCGATAATGGGGGAAGAAAAAACATCTTACGAACTATGGGCCGGAGAGAAAAAAAACGTAAAAAACAGGAAAGAAGGCAAAAAGGGTTCAGTGACGGCAAGAGGCTATTAGACCCTTGGGGTCGGGAAATATGAGATAATCTTGTGGGGGTAATGCGGTAAGTGAAGAATAGAATGACGGGTCCTTAAGGCTGTTAGAATTCAAATAAAGGCTGTAAGTGTTCAAAGGAAAAGAGCAGGAACGCCTATTGGGGTATCACTACAATGGGCAGGTCCACGGTGTTTTTGATTTTGATATTGGGGAATGGGCAAAAGAAAAAAAACCCTATCCAAAAGCGGAGAAGAGATGGAAAAGTGCATGCGCAGCAGGCCGAACCGCTAGGAAAATAAAACATGTCCGGACATGCTGGAAAAGAAAGAATGGAGGAAGTCCCGGGGCAAGGAGGGCGCAAGAGCGAGCGGACCCGGGAAGGAAAGGGGGAGCAAATGCGTTGTTAGTGCTCGGAAAAAAATCAAGGGGGAAAGGAAAGAAGAAGAAAACTCTTGCCGGGGAAAAAAGAATTAAAAAAAGAGGGGGGGACTGAGCAAGGGATGAAAGGCATTTATGGGTAAAGGGGAGTTTGGTGTCCGATGGCGAAAAACGCGGTGGAACCGTTGAAGAAGTGTGAAAAAAAGGTTCGGGAAAAAAAACCTAAACAAAGGGGCACATCTGAACCCAGGCTGGAAGCGAGAAAATTACCTTTCGAGGAGCGGGGGGGGAGTAGCGGACCTGGCGAGAGTAAGAATGAAAAAAAAACTGACAGCTTGCAACGTAAACGTTCGAAAAATGCACGCATTAACTCGAAAGGAAAAGAAGAGGCAAATCCTCCTCTTGACGATAGAGGAGGAGGGGCAAGGCCGGATTTACTCATATGGGTTCACTTCCCAAAACTTGGAAAAATTGAGCCTTGAAGGTCCGCCCCGGTTCGACTAAAACCCCCCACCAATTTTTAAAACCCCAAAACAAACCACACCCCCCGCAGAAAACGCCCGAGCAAATACCTACTTTCCCACCACAACAAAGGGAGCCAAAACGTCTCGGGGGAATTCAAAATCCAGAGGAAGAAAAAACAAAGAATGACGCATAGACATGGCCTTGGGAGGAATCAGATCCAGTGGGGGGTTAACACGAAAAGATCTCCTTGTTTGAAAGGAAGGGCCTTAAAATAATCACTCTCCGTAATAAAGAACAGAATCAAAAAGGCTTGTTGGGAAGGGGTAGGTGACTGGAGCCCGAGAAAGAGTAAACATGTACATGATGGCAGACAACAGGGGGGAGAACTACTTCTTGGTCGAGGTGCAACCGTCAAAGGGCCAGACTCATAATTTTGCTAAAAAACAAAAAAGCACCACGTCAGGGTAATGGTATGCCGAATATGAAAAGCGAAGAAAAACGTTGCATATTGGGACCAACCAACGACTAAAAAAACGCGAAAAAAAGGCCTTCATCAAAAACGAGAAAGTCAACAATAAAAGTTAGGAAAGAAAAGGAAAGAAGAAGGGCATGTCAGGAAAGGGAAGCAAGCGGCTGGACGAATACCTCCAAAAACCAACGTTCCCCCCCAAGTAGAAAAAATTAGGCACGAAGCGTGGGCTAAGCAATGCGAAACGAGGAAGAATCAGCGATGGCTGCTCCAAAAAAGAGAATCAGAGGATTCGGAAGATGGGTGGATATCACCGTGATGAGAATTATGCGAAAAACCACAGAAAAGAAAGCTCGAACTGGAGTTACAAAAGGGGGGAAAAACGGAAACCCCCCGTAAGTAAGCCGACTATAGGCAAATCATGTGTAAGCCTCGAAACAAATAAGTAAACGAAAAAAAGAAGTATGACGGTCGCTTGCCTGGCTTGTCTATTTCTAGAAAAGGTATAAAAAACAAGGATGAAAGGGGGGGGGTGTCATCAGACGTCGGGAAAAAGAGAAAAGACCAAGTGTCATAATCTTATATCGGGGGAAGCCACAGATTTTTGTCGAAAAGGACTGATGAAAACGTACTCGTGGCGTATCCGGGCGGTTGGAACCATGGAGAAAAATAAAGAAGCGATTTTGATTAAAACAGTGGCGAGGGGCGACCGAAGGGAATAAAACTGTATCCGCACAGGGGTTAGAACGATCCTAGAAATGGAGAAAATCGCGAACCTCAAAGGGAAAAAAAATCAAAGCGTTCAACGGAGCTGCCGAGCTTCGCAAAAAAAAGGGGGAAAAGGGAAGCGGGATTTTAGCGAAAAATGGAGGGTGGTGGTAATTCG
>Ga0179593_1539297_pt1 | contig 16109 bp, 23 predicted proteins | sample CZODoug2_1_08_16_FD_185931 | JGI IMG/M metagenome (GOLD analysis project Ga0179593, IMG submission 185931) | Vadose zone soil fungal communities from Angelo Coast Range Reserve, California, USA - CZODoug2_1_08_16fungal (PacBio error correction) | ecosystem: Environmental > Terrestrial > Soil >...
TTAAAAAAGGGGGAGGGGGAGGGGCCCCTTCCAAAGTCCTTAGGGGGGAAAAGAAAGCAAAAGTGGGAAACAACGCCGAGGGGGAGGCGAATACGGGGGTACCTGAGGAACAAAAAAATGAAGCAAAAACTGGGGACTGAAAAAGAACCACCGGGCCGGTGCTCGCCCCAAAACCAAGGAAGCAACAGCCCCCAGTATTGTCAAAAGAGGGGTCCGGGGCCGGAACACCTGCACGTTCGTCTTGTCCTAAAGGGCCACGGTAGAACGGCCTCGGGGGGGGTCAACCCCAAAACTTCAAGAAAACCCTGCAAGGCCAAAACCTTCTCGGGCAAGGGGGGCTGAAGGACCAGATTTCCCACGCCCCCCCGTAAAAAGTTGAGAAAATACGTAACTGTTCAAGGGGGAAAAAGACACAGGACTATCCGTTCTCACAACTAGAAAGGAGACTACAAAGAACCGAACGTAACACGGGGTTTGGCTTCGCGGTGAACGCGTGTGGGAAACGGTTACCAGGGGAAGACCGGGGGGAAAAAAAAGTGATGTTGCAGATGGTTGCAAAGTGGGGAAAAGTGAAAAAAAGGAAATCTCTTGATATCAGTATCGCACAGACAACACCCGAAAAGTACCGAAAAAAGGCTCATTAGTAAAGGGGGGAAGAAGTCACGTCCCGCTTTATAACCGTCGCAACCAAAGAAGGAAGCCAAAAAGGCCGGGGAAAAAAAGGGCGTTGTCTGGTGGAGATAAGCACAACGGCGAACCCGCAAATTTTTTCACAAAGACAAAAAGGGTGAAAAAAAAAAAACTTGGTTTGTACAAAAACATTTGGGGGGGGGGATAAAAAAGGGGGTCCGAAGGCGCCAAAACCCGCTGCACGCTGTTCGGGAAATGGACAAGGGGGGGTGTGGGGTGGTTATTGGGGTGGTGTGGTTGGGGGTATCGCCAAACCATGACCCCGTATATGTTTAAGAAAATTTGACGGGGCAGGGGGAAAAGGGGGAAAAGGCGTAGGTCACTTGTTTCAGGGGGGGATCGTCGGGGTAGTAACTTTTTTAAACTAAGAAAAAAGAAGCAACGGGATTCTACCTTGGGACTTCAGACTGGGCAGGGGTGGGGGGGGAAAAAAAGCTCGGATCTCCACCAGTGGGAAAAAAACTTGGCTTCCAAGGGCCAGTTAACGTGTCAGAGTGGGCATTACCGTGGATTTTAAAAGTCCCACAAGGTAGGGTCCTATCTACATTAAGAGGGGGGGGGTGGTGTTGGGGGTCTTTAATCCAATTTTTTCCGGAAAGAGGGGAAAAACACGGAAAAAAAAAGGGGGGTGAATCTTGGGGTCCCCCATTGCAAGTTGGGGAAGAATTCTGCATAGTTGGGGGCTTTTCAAAAAGGGGAAGGAGAATGGAACCTAAAGGAAATTGACGAGGGGGGAAAAGGGAACGGGGGGGGAGAGGGGGGGGGGGACCGAAAAAGAAAATTTTTGACAAGTTTCCTTTGAAATTTCCAGTCCCGAGAGATCGGCGGGAAACAAAACTAAAACTGTGAAGCAGAGAAACAACCAACCAAAAAGTAGGTAAGGAGGAAAATAGGAGAGGCAAAAAACGGCGGAAGAGCCTCGTGTTTTCAAAAAGGGGGAAGGGCCCAAATATCCTTTTTTCGGGAACGTCAAGGGGGGACCGGAAGGCCTTCAAATTTTACCTTCGGGCTTAAAAAAGGAGACTCAAACTCAAACCCCCTCGGCCAGAGGGGGAAAAAGTTCCAAAAACCCCCCCGATGCAAAAAAGTTTACAAAAAAAAGGGCGACCCCAACTGTCAAGTTTTCCGTGGTGAAACGGGGGCCGACCACCGGCCGGGAAAAGGCCCAACAAAAGCGAAACCGAACTGGGGCGAGCCGTCAGGGACCTAGAGGTGCCGCGCGGATGCGGGGGCCGTGGGGAACGAAATAAATGCACGGCAGCATGAAATTCTGGGGGGGGAAAAGAGAAACTTGGACCCCTTTTAAAGGGGGGAGGGGAAAGAAATCGAGAGTGTTTCCCAACACAAACGGCCTCGTTGGAAAGGGAAAGGGGGAAGACGAAAATTGGTCCTCGCAACAGGGGGGGGGGGGGCTGGGGATAAGACATGCAAAAATCAAACACACACCCTTAACGAAAAATTCCCCTAAAAAATTGAAAAGAAAAAAGGCAATGACTTTGCAAAAAGTTTTGGGGAAAAGGGGGGGGTACAAAGCCAACCCCGAGCGGTTTGGAGCTCGGACTAAAAAAGGGGGAAAACTGGGACAAATTGGTAATAACTGTGAACAAAAGTGGGGAGGGGGGGAGGGAAGCCCCCAATGGGAAAATGATACAGAAAGGCTCCTTTGAAAATGGAGGGGGGTTTGTGGGGAAACGGGCAAACATGTATTGGGGGTGCGAATTTGAAAAAAGGGAAGGGGATGACGGCGCCCCTCAATCAGGATAAGGAAAAGATGGAAATGGAGTGAACTTTGGTGAAGGGGGGGAGAAAGTGGGGAAGTAGTAATAGCAAACGCTAAATGGTGGGGGTCCGCCATTCGCGGGCTCTCCGTCCCCTGTAACCAACGGTACTGGAAAAATAGGAAAAAAATTTCACCTTCTGTAGGGTTCAAAATTTTTTGTGTCCAAAAAAAAGAAACCCCCCCCCCAAAAAACCCAACCCCCCCCCACTCCACAAAAGGGGGAACGGACAGGACCCGTTGGAACCAACCCCAGCGTTCCAAGAAAAGAGTCGTATCGTCAAGAACACGGACCGGGGGGTAGGGTCCGGTTTTACGAAGCTGAGGAAAGCCCCCCAGAAAACTGAGCTTGGGAGGGTGGAAAAAAGGAAAAAAAATTTCGCAAGGCCCGGGGGAGGGGGGGGAAGGGAAGCGCCCCATGAACCAGCACAGGGGGGGCATGGCGGGGGAATGGAAGAAAAAAGGGCTTTTGCCACAACCCCAAGGGGGAAGGGGGGCCCGGCCAGAAACCTTTAACCGCACAAACCGACGCAAAATTTGTTCCAAGAAGTTGAACAAAACTGGCCTGCAAAATTTGAGCGGCCTTGGAAGGGGGCGGCAACGGGAGACCAAAAGCTAGGGGGGGGGAAACAGGGTGGAACCTACAGAAAGGGGGGGCGTTATACTAACGTGGTCTTGGAGGGCGGATTAAGGGGGCGGCAAAACACGAATTGGGTTAACACGTTAGTTCAAAGGGGGGAAAAAAGGCTGGAAAAGAAAAAGGACTCATTTTGACTAGAACAAAAATAAAAAGAATTCTGGTACTCGGTCCTCAAAAAAAAAAGAGGGGGGGGGAAAAGAGGTGTAGTCCACGGGCAAAAACGGCTTACCTTGGGACAAAACCCCCCTTGTGGTTTGGGGGGGGGGGGGGGGGGGGGGGGGGGGGGGGGGAAAAAAAAAAAAAAAAAAAAAAAAAGGAAAAAGTTGACAGCCCCGGTGACCAAATGGGAAGCTTGGGTCGGACACACGGGGTTCTAATACAATCCAGGGGAAAGAATGGGACCAGGCTAATAACTAAAGTGAAGTCTCCCCGGCTCCCTAGAATTTACTATAACCCAATGGGGGCCAAGGACAGAAAACCTTCCCAAAGCTTCTAAAAAAAAAAGGTCCAGGGAGGAGTACAAAAACCCGTGTCCGGTGTTAACAGGCAGCACTGCAAACCAAAGAGGAAGTCAATTTTAAACTTCAGCCAAGGGGAGACCTGGAATAGGCAGGCACCCTCCCCGAGGCAAAAGCTTTCCACTGGAACCCTTTCAGGGGAAAAAAATAAAAAACTTTTCAGGATTTCCATCCCAGAATTTCAAATGGGCTCGTGAAAGAGACAGAAAAAAAAAAAACTCCATTAACACTACCCTAACCGGAAGGTGGGGGAATAGTCTGCCTTGTTAACACTAAGTCGGGGACCGGTTGCCTGGTTAAACACTACCATTGGGGGGGGAAGAGGGGGGGGGTTGCAAGTGATTAAAGGGGAATTTAACGGGGAGGGGAAAATCCTCTGCTAATCAGTATCGGCAATGAACAAACAAACCAACAACCTTAAACTAGATGAAAACCTATCCACAGGAAGGGAGGTGAGGCAGCAAGGGTCCAAACGAAAAAACCATCCCAGGCCAAAAGTCCAGGTAAAGGGGAAAAAAGGATTCTTTTTCAAAAAATAAGAATAAGAAAATCTAACAGGGGGGGACTGGAAAAAAAATTTGTTTTTGCAAAAAACCACAGGGGAACCACTTTGTTTTTTTACACCATTGTTAAAGGGGGTGAAAAATAATATCGAAAAAAAAAGGGGGAGGGAAAAGGGGGGGGCGGGAACAATTACAAAACGGAAAGTAAAATCCTGGGGAGGGGGGGTAACGGTGCGGGGGGGATGTCCCCTGTGGAAAGGGGGGGAAACATTGGTGCGTATCCTCGGAGGAAAGCAAAAAGATGAGCGCCGGCCGTAGACCATTGGTCAGCCAGAAGGCGGGGTGAAAGAGGATAGGGAAAAACGGGTGCCTTAAAAAACACGGAGGGGAGAAAAAGGTGAAGGGGGGAAGGAAAAAATGGGCCGATGCGTGCCACCCGAGGCACGGCCCACGAAGGACAAAACCGACTCTTAAAAGGAAGAAAGGGGGAGGAAACCTTTCTTAAAGCTGTTGGGCGTGTAAAAAGGGGTTTAAGGGAAACCGAGAAGCGGGTGTTTCGACGGGGGGCAAAAGAAGGTCGGACCGGGAAAAATTAACTTCCTAGGGGGGGGACAGGAGGGGAGTCAGGAACTTTTTACACGAAGGAAAGGGACGGGACCATTTGTGACCGGTCGCGGGGACTGGCCCCGGAAAAAAGTGGAGGGATTTGTGTGTGACCCCAAGGACTATTAAATGAAAAAAAAAAGGGGGGGAAGGGCAAAGAAAAGGTTTTTCTTCTGTACTCAAAAAAACGAGAAAAGAAGAGAGAACAGGATTGTACGCCAGGGATGCTGGTGCAAACAAGGTAAAACTTTTTGCCAAAAAAAAAAGGAAGGGGTAAGACTACCCCAGGCCCGGAAAAAGGGAAGGAAGGGGGGGAGGGGGCCGCTAAGGACCCACTACGACCCATAGGAGCCGGCCAGACAAAAGTGGGGATTTCCATGGTCAAAAAGGTTGGGTGTTCCCGTCGGGGGGAAAGAATAACCCCCAACGTTTCGTGAGAGAGGAAGGGGACAAACAAAAGGTGAGGAAAGGACCCCAACAATTCACCTTGGGGGGGGGCCTCTAGTGAGGAAAGGGAAAAAAAGTTTGGTCCCTGCGAAAAAACTTGGAGGGGGGCCCTGTTGCATCACTGTTGGGGGCAAAATCAGTAAAAATATCGGTGGGGAGAAGTCATCAACAGGGGGTAGGGGAAGGAAGGACGCTCTCTCATTTTCAAAACAACATCACCCGTGCAAAAGGGGGAAATCCTCAACTGTAGGGGTCAATCGCCCAAAAGTTTGCTGTGGGGCCCGACAGAAACGAAGAAAAGGGCAAATCCCCCCTAACTTAAAAGGACCCAAAGGGAAAAGTAACAACACACCCAGGGGGGGAAGGAGGGTGCCGTTTGTCGGGTTGTTTGGGAAAAAGGGGAAAAAGGGGAAGCGGAAGAGGTTTTGGGGCGCATCGAAAACGGGGGACTGGGGTCATAAAGGGTTAGGTTCCTTTGAAACGAAGGGGTAAAAAGACCCCCTCAAGGGGGGGGGGGGGTGCAGGAGGGAGTTTTTTCAACACCACAAGAACCAAAAATAACAGAGTCCTTGGAAAAGACATCAGGAAGGGGTTGACGGGGGAAAAAGGTGTGGCGCGTTTTTTATAAAACGAATTGAGCGGGGGGGGGGGTTGGGGGGGAGCATAAACGGGGAAAAAAAAAACCTTAAGGGAAAAGGGAAAAAAAAGGAAGAAAAAGGGGAAGGTCAAGGGGGTTTGGTGGGCCAACAACGGGCGGTGGAATAGCCGATAGTGGTTTCACAGAGGGAGACCTTTCCCCAACCTTCCCAATTTTACTAAGGGGAAACCCTTGGAAAGGACACATCACGTCGTTTGCCAACACACTGGGGTCCAAGTTTCCCAAACCTGGGGGGGTGAAAAAAAAAAAATCATCGGGCGGCCACCAAACCCCCGACGGTGGTCAAACGGCGTAGATGAAGGAACCTGCCATCCCCAGGGGGAAAAAAGCCCCGGGGGGCGCGGGGTGGGAGGTGGACCAAATAAGGGAACCCCATTAAAGGCGCAAAAAAACGGGGCCGTGCCAACTCCCGCGCAGAGACGCAGACACAAACCGTGGCAATGCCCCCGGAAGCATCCCAAGCAAGCGTGCAAAGAGAAAAACACCTTTACCTGAAGAGTGAGGGAAAAGCCCGGGGGGGAAGGGGGGGGGTTGACAGACGGCCCTGGCCGGAGCTTGGGGGGGCCGGGGAGGTAAGTTGAAAAAGAAGGGGAGGAAGTGGAAAAAAAAGAAGCCACCCCGGGCCTTGAGGGAGGGGAGGAGGATGGGGGCCATTTCTTTGCGGCAGGGCCGCAAGTGGGGGGGGGTGAAACACGTGGTAAAAGGGGTCAAACACCTACGGCATCGTGGCAAAAGAAAAAAAAGCAGGGGGGGGGGGGTATCTCAACAAAAAAAAACCAGTAAGTGGGGAAAGGGATTTGTATCCGGGCAGGGTCTCTTCCTGAGTCAACGAAAAAAGGGGGGTTTGAAAAAAGAGGTTTCCGAGGTCACGGAATAAGGGGGAAAAAGCAAGGGGGGAAAACAGAATGAGCCACCACTTTTCTTCTGAAAACGAAAACCCCTCCATGCCAGAAACCGACCAGCAAAACAGGGAAAGAATCAACCTGGGGCCCTTCAGACGGAAAAAGAAAACTGAGAGGGAGAGGAAGGGTCAAGGGGGGGCAAAAGGTCCCCAAAAACTCAACAGCTCTGGGGTCAAATTCCGGTCAGGGAAAAAAAAAAGAGGAGTGGAGTTGAGTATCCGCAAAACGGAGGGGACACAATTGGAAAAAAATAAGTACTTGGTCCACAAGATGTGCCAAAACCGGGACAAAGGAGGGGACCAAAGACAGGTCCTTCAGAAAGAACCCGGGGGGGGGGGAGGAGAGAGGTTCTCTGGTTGAAAAGGCCGGAGGGGGTGGGGGGGGACCCAACGGAAAACTGCTACTGGTGAAAGGGGAAGGAAGGGGGGGACAATTAATTACCGTTAGGTAAACGGGGAAGAAAAAAAGCGGGGCTTAGAGTAATCGTCCACCGGACCACAAAAACGGAAGCATGGAACCAGAAAAAAACGGAATCCTACATGTAAAAAAAAGGGGGACCTAACGTACCTGTATAACCGGCCGCAAACAACCAGCCAGTTCCGGATGGAGAGGAAAACGGGTGTGGTTAATAAAAAAAAGGAAAAAGTGAGGGCTGCCCGGAAAAAAACAAAATGGTAAAAAAAGACCCAAAAAAGGGGTTTGTAAACCAGTGTGTACCGTCCAAGTTGCGCAAAAAAAGGACGCTTGGTGAGGGTACTCCATGGACAAAAGAAAAGGAGTGGGGGGCAACCTGGTACTTTGCAGAAAAAACCTTGGGAAGGGAAAAAGGGGAAAAAAGGGGGAGTGACACACTTACGCCCGGGGGGAGCCCCAAATGCCCAATCAGACGGGGGGGAACATAAGGCCGTGGTTTTGGAGAAGATAAAAAAATTGCCCCTTCAACAGGGGGGGAACAAGGGGGGGGAAAGGTCACGAAGGGATGCCAAAAATAAGAAAAGGGGGGGGAAGGGGAACACAGGGGAAACAGGCCCCCGCACGAAAGTTCCGCAAAAAAAAAGGGAAACTAAAGGGGAAAAGTAGAGGGAAGGGGAGATCTGTTTTGCTTGTCAGGCAAGCAATGAGAAAACCGAGGCCGGGGGGTTAATTTCTGGTTGGGGGGACGAAAGGGGGCCACAAAAAGGGCCGTTTGTTGAAAACTTTAAAAAGGGAGGACGGAAAGGGAAGGGAAAGGGAAGGGACCAAGCACCCAAGGAATGACGACCGCCGGGCACCTGGAGCTCTCTGGGAAAACAAGTTCCACGTGCTGAAACTCCCATCGCCAAACCTCCCCGGGGTGAGAGGAAACAAAAACAAACGGAAAGTTAGGATAAAAATAGAGATAAGAAAAAAGGGGAAAGTGGAAGGCCGCCGGATTTGAAAATCAAGATGGGAGAAAGGGGGAAAAAAAACGTGGTCAAAAAGGACGCCGTTAAGCCAAAGGCAACCCGAAATTCATTGTTCCTTCTTCTGAAAAATCCAGACAAGCCCCAGAGAAGGGGAACTCCGAACCAAGGTGAACCGTGTTTCAAAACTCGGGGGAAAAAAAAAACTGACCCCAGCCTACATTTTCGTGGAATCAAGGGCACCGTTCCTTAATAAAAAGGAAAAAAAAAAAAGACTTCTGGCCGGTGCCGAGACGGGGGGACAGAAGGGTGACAAAAAAGACGTGTTGGGGGTTCGTGGGCCAGGTTTTGCGGAAAAAAGTTATGCCACATTTCCAAGCAAAAAATCTTGAACGTGGCAAAAAACTGTGGAGCCATGGGGGGGGGGGGACGAGGAGTCCCCAAAACCAGCCTCCTGACGGAAAAAAAAGAAAAATATTGGGCCAGATAGGACATCGCAAAGGAACCAAACTGCCGACCCAACCCTGCAGAACGGGCCGACAAAGGGCCCGCACTTAACAGAGGGGAAGAAACGTGGGACCGTTTGGTCGGAGGGTTTTTGAAAAAAGAACCAAAAAAGGGGGGGAGACCAAAAAGTTTGCGCTCTGGCGAAACGTGATGTGTACAAATAAATAATTGGGGGGGTAAAAAAAGGGGGGAAAGGGGAGGTCAACGTCCAAATGTTGGGCCGTAAAATATGCAGAGAACCAAGTACAAAAAGGAAGAAAGGTTGGAGATAGCGAAGTATGTGTGGGGGACGCGGTTAGACGTTGGGCCGGCACAGCCTTCTTATAAGAAAGAAGACCGTTAGTTCCTTTGGTTGAAATTTTGGGGGTAAGAAGGGGGGGTGACGGAAAAGGAAAAAAGAGAACCGATTGGGGGAGAAGGGGAGCCCCTCCTCCAGGGAGTTACTTCCTGAAACACAAAAATTCACATCAAAAAGAGTCCTTGGTTGGTCAATCAAGTCAAAAAAAAAGGGGAGTCGCCCACCTGAGAGGGGGTAAAACACCCTCCCCCGAACATCCTCTCTCTTCCCCCCCCTCAAGAAGACGTGGGAGTCCTTTTCTAGGCAAAAAGAAAAAAAATAAAGGGGGGGAACCCCCAAGCACTGGTTCGCAGGTGGGGGGGGGGGGACTCGGACACAGGAAGGTAGGTTAGAGGCAAAGGAGTGGAAAACCAAAACAAAAACCCGAAGTCCTAAAAAAAATTCAGTCAGGGGGTGGGAAGGGACCAAATTCCCAAGGGAAAAAGGGCACAGCGCAGAGTCCCCGACCGGAACAACTGAAAAGGAACGGCTTGACCCCATTAGATACGGAAAAATTGAGTGGGGGGTTATCCGGCCGGACCGGCGTGGTAAACAATACTGGGTGAAGGGAGGGGCCTTCGGGGAAAGTCAAAAGGGGAGGAGAAAGACGCCCCTTTTCTGTAAAGTGAACAGCTCAATACTGGTGGAGGACAGTCCTCTTGAAAATCCCGGGGGGGAGCGGAAGACATGGTTCCACGGGGGGCATGGGCATAAGGACACAATCCCTAAAAAAAGGGGGGGGTCAATAAACTTCTCCGGGTCTCACAAAAAAGGGAAGGGGGTAAGGAAAAAAAAGAGGGGTGACAAACACCCTGTTGAGGGGGAAACCTGGCTATTCCAAGGATTCAAGGGGGAAAGACCCAGGTGGGGGAAGAGTTTGTCCGAACGCCAGATGAACAGGGAAAGTTAATCACTTGGGAAAACTGTCAGGGAAAGGGAAAAAGAAACGGGAGAAGAGCCCCGAAGGGAAAAGGCTTCAGAAAGGGTAACTAACGGGGAAAAAATAAAGTTAACACACCTGCCAGGGGGAGGGGGAGGGAGGAAGGGTCCAAGGGAGGCCGGTCCAGCCCCGGCCACGCAGGGCACCATTCCGCCAGTGAACACTTTAATCAGAAAAAAAAAGGGATGGGTCTCTCCAAAAAATCTTGAGAAAAGGGCCCCGGGGGGAAACCTTTTCCGAAAATTGTGAAAAGGATCAAAGCCAATTATAAATGGGGGAACCAACTAGCCAAGTTCTGCCAAAGTCCGAAAGAATAATTGACTATCTCTATAGGTCGCGGGGTGGACCTGAAGGGGGAAGAACGTGGTCATCACTTTGGGAAAGGGAAAGGGGGGGGGGTGCATATTGTTTGCAAATTACGTACCGTGGGAAAGGGATAGAAGAGGGGAGGAAAACTATCAGTATCGTCACCGAGGGGGCCCAAAAAGGAAAAGCGGGGAAAATGGACCTTAGTGAAAAAAAGGAAAGCATACCCTCCCACATCCGGGAGAATCAGAAAAAATCAATACAGGGCAAAACTTTACCCTGCAAGACGCGTGGGGGGTAAATACGGCCAAACCTTATTTCGGACGGAAAAAGGGGGGGGACAGACGTTTCCCTTTAACCAGGGGGGGGGAACCAAGGCCGTTTAAGAATATAGGAAACCGCCGACGGGGGGCGAACCAATGACAACGGCAAAAGTCAAAGAACTTCCGGTTTGAGGAGGAACTGGGGGGGGGGGGGGTCCGAAAAAAAAAGTTTTTTGGGGAAAGGGGGGGGGGGCGGAACGTGAGAAAGGGCACAGTGTCGAGCCACGCCGACTGGCGGAAAGCGTGGGGGTTGGAGGGAGCGACTTCCAACGGGGACAGATTCACTCAAATTGACAAGGGGAGGGGGGGGGGGGGGAACGGGGGTTGGAAAAATGATTCCCTATGTGCAAATTTTGAAAAGGACGAAGTTAAATCTTCCCGAGGGGGGAGTATGAAGGACCCCAAGCTTTGTTTTGGGTCTTGGGGGGGAAAGAGGGGAAAGGGGGGCAGATTAGATGTACCCACTAGGGCGGGCCGAAAGTACATTTGGGGTCAACCGATGAAAAAGCGGGTTCAGGGGGGGGGAAAGGGAGGTCGGAGATTTCGGAGGTCGATCCAGGAGAAGCGCAAGGAAAACGAGGTCTGGGCCTGGGGATCCCGGAGACGACTCGGGAACCCACTTTGGGATTGGGGGGACCTTGGTTCAAAGGTGAAAAGAAAAGCAGAGGCCAAACCCTCCTGGGGCTAAAAAGGCCTCAAAAAAAAAAACAACAACGGGGAAAAGAGAAAGAAGAAAAAAAGGGGCAAGGGGAGGTAGTCCCAGACTCGAAAGGGGAAGAGAAAACTTGTCAAAAACGAGCACCGTTTCGGCTAACGGAAAAGGGAAAAACCGTACAGGTTCCTTTCACTTGGGGTCCGCTAAAGAAAGGGGAAAAAGAAATCAGACTCTTCTACGGAAGGGGGGGTCATCAAAAAAAAACCAAAACGCCAAAAAACTGTGGCAAGGGGGACAAAAGGAAGACGAAGAAACACGCAAAGGGAAACTCCGTTCTTTTGAGGCACACGACAAAAATGCCTGACCGGGGAAACCGCAGAAAAAGGGTCGAGTTAGTGCCCAATCGGCCGGGGGAAGTGGGTCAGTTGGTCCTTTGCAGTCAAATAAAAAAAAAAAAAAGGGGGACGGAGATCAGTGGGGGAACGTCCGGGGAGGTTGGATGCCCGAGTGTGGGTCGGACGAAGCAGGAAGACAAAAAAAACAGAAACCCAGAGGAGGAACAAAAAGGAAGGAAAAAAAAAAAAAATGGCCAGATTGTCCAAACCCTACTTGAGAGAGGAATACGCAAAAAAACTGGCAAAAAACCCCAAAGGGGTACAATTCCCCCCCCAAGGTTGGAGAAAAAGGGGGGATGGAACTTTTTGGGCCGTGTGTTGGGGACATCAACACCACGGGGGAAAGATTGGTTTTTTTTGGGGAAGACAAAACTTCTAACACTTCCTTGGGTAAAAGGGGGGGGGGGGGTACAAAAAGGAAATGTGAATGTAGGGGTTGAAAGCAAAAAAAGCAAAAAAAACCCCCTCAAAGGAAGTAGTTTTTTGATTCGGGGGGAAAACCAAGAAAAACCGACCCTTTGTAAAGGTTGACTAATTTTTGCTTCAGGGTTGAGACGTTTTATACCTTAAAACTTGTCGATATAGAAAATCACCTGTCCTGAAAAAAAGAGCCAGGGAGAAAAAACGGGCCCGGGGGTTGTTGTTTTTTTGGTTTTGTGGATACCCGTTTGGGGGGGGGGGGGACTTTTGGGAGAGGGGGGGGGGACAGGGACACACTGATGGCCACAGGGGGGGGGGGACGCCAGGCTCCTTCCGTCAAGTACTGAAGACTTGAAACTAAGAAGGGTCCAAACATCAACTGAGGGCCGGGTCAAGGGTCAAAAAAAAGGTCCACCGGGGCGAACCCCGGGAGGACACCAGGTTAAAAGTCCCCGAAAAAGTTATCGTCAAACCCGACTTTTCTGTGGCGGAATATGAGAGGAAAACGGTGCACGCTGGACCCTACAAGGAAGGACCAGGGGTGGGTACGGTGTAACATACAGGAAAAAGGGGGGAAGGGCTTGGTTCTTGAGTTCGGTCGAGGCACAATCCGCCGGCGTCCCGGAAGGGACATGGGGCATCGTTACCCAAGGTCAAAAAAACTCCGGGGGAGGAAAAAAAAAAAATTGAGTGAAAAAGGAAGAGAAACGGACATTTTTGCAAAAGGAAGGACCGGATTTAATACTCTTGGGGCCTTGGGAAAGGGGGAGGGAAGAGAAGGAAAAACGTGACCCCGACCAGAGGGGCTTCCGAGCAGTTCTGGACAGGGGGGAGGAAGGTCAAAAACGGCCGCAGAAATCGAACAGTGGGGGAAAAAAAAGGGGGAAAGGGGGCAAACGTCAAGAAGGGGGGGCCAGGGAAACCTTCGGGACAAAACCACAACCGATGGGAGGAAAAAGGAAGGATGAAAAAAAACCTTCGGGTTCCCGGAAGAGAGGGGCCAAAGAAACAAGTTTGGGGAACCACTGCACTATTGGTTGAGCCGACCTTACGACCACAGGAACCCTTTTGGGAAAAGGGGAGGAGGGCAACCGTGCCTTCAAAAGTCCAAGAATTGAAAGCCCCCCCTTTCACAGCAAAAAAAAAAGGTCACAGCGGACTTAAAACCTTGAAGAGGACCCACGGAACTGGCCGGTCAAAGGGGTCAAGAAAGCAAAAAAAGGATGGGACCACATTCACGGACAATGCAACCCGAAGAGGGGGCGCGACGACTTTCCAAAACAAAAAAGCCCAAGGGGAAACACGAAAAATACTTGTCTGGGCAAAGGAAGGGGGGGAAACCAAACGAAAATTGACAACCAGTGCCCCTCGGGGAGGAGGGCTAAAGGAAAACAAAAAAAAAAATCAAAAGGGGGGGGGGTTTACTACGATCGGGGTGAACGCGAAAAATGAACCGGAACTGTCCCCTGCAAACCCCCAGTGAAAAGGAGGGCGGTTAAGTAATGAAACCGTTACGGGAAGGCAAGAAAAAGTCGCGGGGGTCGAAGAGAGGGGGGTCAACGAAACTTACCCCAGAAAAAAGTCCAAAAATGACAAGCTGGAGAACAAACCAGACTGAAGATACAGGAAGTCCAACCCTTTTATAACCTGGAGGGCAAAAAAAAAGGAAAACCAAAAAACTTTCGGTCCTGCCTTTTAGGAGAGCAGGGTTGGTTAAAAAAGGCCCAACCATTGAGGGACCTTCAAAAAACCTTCCTTTTAATAAAAACTTGGGGGGGGGCACCAAAAAGGAGTGGGGTTTCGAAGAGCCCAAAAAAAGCTTCTGGGAGGAACCAAAAGCAGGCCCTCAAACCCTAGTGGGGAGTAATGGACCTGCCTTGGCGGCGGATGTACGGTGGGGGAGGGTTGGGGAGTTTCAGGCAAAGGGGGGGGACAGCAGGGCTAATGGCCCCCTAACAAGGAAAGGAAAACCGTTGGACCTGCAAGAGGTGTTGGGGGGGGGGGGGGGTGGAAGTACGGTAACCTTCCCCCCTAAGGCCTGGGCAGTGACGTTCAAAGGATGGCCGATGAGGGAAGAAGGGGTGAGCTTTACCGAATGCAAATACCCACGGAAGGGAGAGGAGCAAAGGGTAACTTAGAAAAAAGTAAAACGGCCATGGCCGACTTTAGCAGGGTGGTAGACCTGCGTTTTCACCTTAAAAAGGGGAAGAAGTTAGGGGGGGGTCCACTATTTCAAACGCTGTGAGTGGGGGGGGGGGGGAAAAGACCCGGGCTAAGAAGCAGGGGTTTCCGTAAAAAAAAAAAGAAAAAAAAAAAAAACAAGGGGGGGGGGTGGGGGGGCCAAAACCCAAAGAAAAAGGCTTAAAAGGGTGTGCGTCCCGCTAACGCTCAGGGGAAAAAAAAAAAAGTGTTTTAACGGTGGAAAAAAAGTTCGAGTGTGCCTCCATCGACGGCAAAACGAAAGCCGACTCAAAAAAAAAAAAAGGAGATGGGGATAATAAGAAATATATCAAATTAAGGGGAAAATGGAACCTTGGTAGTCCTCCGGTACCTGGAAAAAAGAAGGACTTGTAAAAAAAATAGGAAAGCCAATCGAACTAAAAAGCCCCTGTCGCAAAAACAATTTGGGTCTTCGATGTTCCAACAGGAGGCCAAAGGACCTCAGAAGCCAAAAGGACCACCAAAAACAAAAAAATTTCTGACAAAAAACTGGCAAAATCTGTGTGGAAAGAGAAAAAAACGGAGAAAACCCTCCCTCGGGGTTGAGTGGCGAAGGCCGGGAAAACCCCTGACACCTCCCAAAGTCCGCCAGTCCAACATCTTAAAAAAAGAAAGGGGGGACGAGACCGGTTTCCGTAGTAACCTAAGGGAGCGGAAAAGTGGGGACTTGGTTTGAAAAAAAGAAAAGAAGGTAATGCACTCCATCGGGCCAAAAGGGGGAAACCGTCCAAAAGGGGCCCTTGGAGAAACGAGGTGGGGAAAAGGTGGGGGGAACGGGCGGGAAGGGAGTTCAAAAAAAAAAAACTCCCCCTCTGAACCAAGGTCAGAAAAAGGGCCGGAGGAAATCGGCAAGGGGGGTCAACAAAAGAAGACAGAGCAACCCCTTCAAAACGTCAAAGAAGGGAAAAAAAGGACAAGTGTGCCCAGGGAAGGTAAAAAGGAAAAAAAAAGAAGGTTGGGTTGGACAGTGGTTAAGGCAAAACCGAAAGGAAGGGGTTGACAACTCTTAGGGAAAAAAGGAAGGGCAAGGTGGGGAAAATGGTATAAAAAAAGGAAAAGTCGAGTGGAAAAGACGGTAGCCCATCAAATGACCCTAGGAACAGAAACAGACAAAGGAAAAGGGGATCAAAAGCAGGAAAAAAAGGGTGAAAAAGGGGGAGGGTTTTGAAGCGCCGGTTTATACCGCAAGACCGAGGCAGAAGGGGAATGAAAGGGGAATCAGGTTCTAAAAAAAAAGGGAAGAGTGAAAGGCGCTGTGGTCATCGGGTGAAGAAAGAAAAAAACGCGAGGAGTGCCGGCCCTGCAAAAAAATTCGGGGAAGTACGGGTCAACCATATTTCTCAAGAGGCGTTTTTGAAATCACCCGGGGAAGGAAAACGGTGAAGCAAAAAGGACGGACACCAAACCCCGGCGCATCTCGTTAGACTTCCAACCCCGCGTGTGGGGGAAGTTGTGTCTGAAGGAAGAAGAGTGCCACCCGAGTGTCAGAGGTGGCTTGGTGAAAGAGGTCCCATAAGTTTTCGAAGGGATCTTGAAAAAAAACAGTCTTCCGCGAAATGCGCAGAGGGAGGCCCAGGGGGTAAATGTCTAATCAAGCAAACCCGACCAAGGCAACCCCCCTTGACCCGAAAGGAAGACAACAGAAGGACACCTTCCTGGTGACAGACCCCCGCCTGGTTGGAAGGAAGCCGGGGGGGGGGCTGAAAGGGGGGCTGCTCTGAAGATGAGATACTGCAAGGGGGGGATTACTCCGACAAAAGGGACTTAAGGTCTGTCCCTGCTCCTGACAGTAACCAAGAAATCCCTCAAAGTTGGGGGAAAAGGGTGACTTCCACTTGGGGTGGCTAAAGGAAAAAAAAACAGGAGCCAACCGAGGGACCAAACAC
>Ga0179593_1555744_pt1 | contig 16109 bp, 15 predicted proteins | sample CZODoug2_1_08_16_FD_185931 | JGI IMG/M metagenome (GOLD analysis project Ga0179593, IMG submission 185931) | Vadose zone soil fungal communities from Angelo Coast Range Reserve, California, USA - CZODoug2_1_08_16fungal (PacBio error correction) | ecosystem: Environmental > Terrestrial > Soil >...
AAGGCCGGAGCGGTAGGAAAAAAACTTTCCAAAGGAAGTCCACTTTCGCCGAGGGGGAACTTCGCCGGGGCGTGCTAACCGTGGCCGCGTCGTGTTGGGGAAGGGAGTAGGAAAGCAGGGGGTCGGCCGAAGATCCTGCTGGCCGGGGGGGGGCAGGAAGAGGCTGACGGGGGTCTGACGGTACCGGGGTCGGGACTGCGCAAGGGAGGGGGGGGGGTAATTTGGGAAAGAAGGGGCGCCATTTCGGCGAAGTTGACGCTGTCGAAGGGACTCCAGGCAAATTCCCCGACTACATGGCCCCGGGTATTATCCTCCGAGATTCGAAAGTCCCCCCAGGAAGAATAGCTGTTTTCGTCGGGGAGAGGGACTGGGGGGGGGGTCACAACATCCTAAGACGACGCTTCTGGAAAGGCGCATACCTCTGGGTCATAAGGAAGGAGCTGACAAACAACCTCCGCCAGGGAGAAGGGGGTCTCGAGACCTTTCGAAGTCGGGGGAGAAGCCTGGGGGGAGAGGTCGGGGAGTCGGGAGAAGCAGGAGACCTGGTGGAGAGGTGTCGTAGAGCAGACCCTTCGCAAAAATGGTCCAGGAAAGAAACTTCTCCTGGGGGGGGGGGCTTACATAGGAGGGATCCATGAAAAACGTACTTGGAGAAAAAAATCCCAGGTTGGTTGATATCGTCTCTTCTGAAAGGAGAAAAAAAGGGCCCCTTCGGGGGCCGGGGGGGGCGGGAGTAATCGTTGAATAGGTTCGGGGAGCAAGGGGTGGCGCCTACAAAATGGGACCTTAGTAAAAAAGGCCGGCGAGGAAAAGGGAAAGTTTCCCGTATGCTATTACCGGGAAGACCTTCTGCCAGTACTGGGGCCAGAAGAAAAGTTTCCTAAGAAAGAAGGACTAAGAGGATGGGAAGATCAGGGGAAAAAGGGCGCTTGGGAAAAAACCTTATTCCTAGGATATTACCAGCCGGTATTCTTCCAACGGAAAACCACCAGCTCGGGCTACAAAAGACGCAAGGATTGGTTGCTTAGGGGGGGGGGAAGGACAGAAACATGGTCCGAAAGACAATGAAAGATGACCCTAACCTGGGGTTAGGGGAGGAAAGGGGGGGCTTTATTCATCTAGGAGGACCTTCAACAGATCCCTCAGGGGGATCGGGGGGGGAACTGAAGAGATTCCGCACCTCCCTCAGGCCTTGGGGGGGAAAAAAGGCGTCCTGAGGGGTATCTCGAAAAAAGAATACTTATTATTATTAAAAGAGAGGTTTCTGCCCCTTCCGTAAAAAAAAAAACACACGACTCGAGGGTCGTGGAGACCTATCTCACCCCCTATTAAAGCGTGAATTTAAGAGGGAAAAAATCACGGAAAAAGAATTTCTACCCTAACAATAAAAGGTTCGGTAATTAACAGCTTCCAAAAAATGTGTAAGTGCATCATCTCCGGCGCAATTACAATTTCTGAGGGGGGCCCTTCGGCCCCCTAGCTGGAAAAGGGGCCTACGAAAGCTCCATCTAAGAAGAAGAGAAGAAGATTTTTCTTGGTACCATGCGAGGGAGGAAGAAAGGAGTAAGAAATACCCTTCCAGGACCTGAGGGACCAATCTTCTTAGAGGGGGAACTCCTGGAAAGGTCCAAAGCCTACCGACCTTTGAGGCGAAAAGAGAGAATCCAGTACTACGGCGAAAGAGGCTTGGCGCAAAATGAAAAGCGACACTCTATTACTCCAGCCAAAAGAGGGGGGACCAATCGTGGGCTTCAAGGGAGTCAACAGGGGGGGCAATACTGTTTAGAATTTCAATCAGAAAAAAGCTAAAGAAAAAAAAACGAGGCCGCCCAAGGGAAAGGGGCGACGGTCCTGGGCTTATCTCGGGCAGGCCGTCCAAAGAACCGCCGGAAATGCTCCTTAGGGGGGGAAACAGAAAAAGGCCCGAGACGTCTCCCTTTCCAAAGCAGTCGCTATCTCGGAAAAAAAAAGAAGCCGTGCTGAGGGGGGAAGCTCCATGGTAATCGAAGGAAAAGAAGTCATTACACGAGCGTCTTTAGGCAGGGATCTTTTACCTCGAGAGACCCCGACTAAACATCAAAAGTCTAATGAGAGAATATTCCCAAAGGAGGTGGGGAACGTCTTCCTTTAAAAAGTAAGGTCGACAGCTTAAAATGTTTGAAAAAACCCGACCAAAGGAAGAGCACAAGGAACAGGTACCAGTCGCCTTATAAACTATTCAGAGGAAAACAGGCCGCAAAAAGCCCAAGGGCTCCTTTTAAAAGAAAGATCACAGAAGAAGGGAATTTCCCTTCCACCACGAAAGGCCCCTTCTTCAAAGTGAGGGCCCTGGATCGGGCATTTCAGGGGGGGACAGACATGACTTCTCCGCAAAGGGGAACGGAAACCAGGTTATCAAAGGGAGGGGGAACACCACTTTGGTTGGGGGGGAAGGTAGAGTTAATGGAGGAAACAGCGACCGCATAAAACCTTCTCCTCTCAGGAAGGCATGCTGGGTGTCTGAGAAGCGGAACAACGCTTGAGAAAGAAAGGCTTCTCTTCCTATAGGAAAAGAAGGTCCTAAATGGTTCCAGATTGCCCAGGAGACTAATCATCACCTTTTCCAGAGGGAGAGCGTCGACCAGGTGGAACTTGTTCAAAAGGTTGCCCACTAAGATATGAACCACAAAGTAGAATACCCCCTTGAAGGGGTGCGAACAGTCCCGCCTTCAGCAAAAAAGAAGATTCTTCTGGAGGGGGAGGAGGCTTTAAACTAGGATAAATGGGACGTCTTCAAAAACCTCCGTGGGGACAAACCTTCCTTGAGGAAGGACCATCACTTAAGGGAGAACCCTCAGAAGCGAAGGAAGATTTTCCACTAACAAGAAGCCGTTCGGGAGCCTAACAAGTTCCTAGGGTGGGGCTCTCTATTGAAATAAACACGGAACGAGGCACGCACTTTCGTCGAGGTTACCAGAGGCTCCTCCCCTATTCCCCCTGGAAAAAGAACGGGGTTTGACGAAATCTCGGGGGGAATTTACTCAACAATGGGCCAAAAAAAAGAAAAGGAGCCGACCGTCCTCCAAGGAGGAGGGGCAGTTTTCTCGGGGGAAATTCCTCTACGAACATCCCACTTTTTAAACAGTCGTCAAAGGGCACTGGGGAAGACCATCCTCTGGACAGGGGGGAGGAACCAACTGGGAAAGACTCATACCGTTGCGACGGGCTACTTTTAGCAAAAGGGGAAGTGAAAATAGAGTACAATAGCAGAAACAAGAGGACATCCCTCTACACCTTCATTTGTGGAATTCGACGGGGAAGGTCTCGTATGGAGTCGATGGTGGAGGGGGAAGGCTGGAGACTTGTATCTCAAGAAAACAACGAGGATGAAAGCCGAATACCCAACCCCATTCCGACTCCAATAAGAGGGGAAGGCCATACGCCCAACCTATCCACCCAAGGAATTGTCTAGGAATCGACTCTTTTTCTCTGTTAAAAATAGTAACCCCAAATCACATCAAAGGGATCACCGACGCACAGGTAGACTCACGTGTCATTCTCACAAAAGATCTCCCGCTTAGAAGGGGAAGGGACAAGAAGTTCAGCAAACAAACGGAGCGGCATATTTCACGAAAGGAGAATTCCGGTACTAGCGTGGCGGACGGTCTTGGGGGGAAGAGAGGGGGCCGAGGCGTACCATGAGAAACGGAACAATCCGTCGGAAGTTTCTTCGCTAGGGGTCCCAAGGGAGAGAAAAGTGGAAAGGTGGGATGGAAAGTTCAAAGGAGTACACCGGGAAAGGAAAGTCTCTCTCCTGCGTCCGCAAAGGAGAAATTCAATCTACAATCGTGTAGGAGACTGTTTTCAGAAGGGGGCCATGCTGGGGATCGACCGGACTAGGAGGAGCCAAGGGTTCCAAAGACCTTCGCCCTCAGCAAACCGTCCTCCAAGGAAAAATGATGATCGCGTCTCCCGGGAGGACGTTGCGTTCCTGAAGAACTGGGGCCCCTCAAATAGGGTGCCAGGCCTAATCGGGAAAATTCTCCAAGAAAGACCAGCCGCCCAACCCCACCGGAAGACGACATGAATGGCCGGGTAGGGGGGGGGTTCCCTAGGGGCGGAAAGCGGCTGCCTCTGAAGGGCATTAGGGGACGCAGGGAAGCTAAGGACGCCGGAAGGACTCCTGGAAAAAAAAAAGAATTCTGCCAGGGGGGCTCAATGTCCGTAAGGATAAGACGGGAGGAGGAAACTTGATACTCCGCACCAAGTGTTTTCCGCCCTCGTTCTCTAAACGGGATTAGGGTCTCTGGGAGAAAAGTACTTAAATGGCTTTCCCTGGGGGACACAAAAAACTCCTTCTACTTGGGACGAAAGGAATCGTGCCGTGGTGGCATCCAAGGAGAGAAGACTCCCCGGCTTGTGGTCCGAGGGAATGAGAAATGGCCGGAAATGACAAATTCTTTTTGGTGGCCCGTCTAAAAACGTGGCCTCGGGGACGGCGAAATTTCCGGGGGGGGGGAAGGCTGGTCTCCCACCTGGGAAGGATGGAGGAAGGGAGGAATACGTCAGAAAAAAAAAAAAAGTCCACCTGCTGGGGGAGGGAAGGGCCGAATTGGGGAACTTCACAAAGTCGCTTTTTGCGGGTCGCTTTCAAAGCCAAGAAGAATGCTTATTCGGGGAATCGCGTAGGAGCCCTCAGAGAGAAGAAAGGAACTTAGTCTTCGGGGGAGTTCTAGCAAAGAAGGAGGTGGCAAGGAAGGATCGGGAAAGGCAAGGACGGAAGGTCGGCGAAAAAGCTTGGGGGGAGGGGGGGGATCTGATCATCCGTCTGGAAAAGTCTCCGAAAGAAAATGGGCCGGAGAAAAAGGAGCGTAAGAGGGTAGGTGCCGTCCATTGGAAAGTGTCCATGAGAAAGATCGAACAACCGTGAGTCTCTTCTCCTTCGGAGGGAAACAAAAGGGCCCACTTGACATGGAAAAGCAACCGGGGAGAAGACAAGGGGGTTCGAGAAAGGGAAGAGGGCCTATTCCGGCAAAAAACAGGTCTGATTTCACGAAGGGACGGACGCCCTGGAAAATCGAAACGTGGGGACTAATAAATTACCTAAGAGCGCCTCTTCTCAGTTTAAAGGAAAAAGGGCTCCGTGAAAGAACAAAACAAGGGTCAGTCGAAAGGGAGGACACCTTATCGAGGGGAGAAGGTCTCCTCTGCCAGGGAAAAAAATGGAATGTTCTTGCAGGGGAGAGGACACATTGGGGCTAGTTCCGGGGGGGAAAGGGGGGGGGCGCCCTTGAAATTGATTCCTCTTCTGGCGATGAAAAAAAAGAGGTTGTGGAAAAAAAAGAAAAGGGAGTCTGACATAACGCCACAAGGGGAAACAGGAGGGAAGGTTCTAACTTAATGATAAGGAAAAGGAAAAGAATCTTCTCCCGCTTCGCTGGGCCCAAAAAGTGCCATCTTTCTGTAAAAAGGAAAAGAGAATCACCCACGAGGGGAGAGAAAGTTCTCGAGCAGAAGGGGACCCAGAAAGCTTTTAGGGAGAGGGGCGTCCACTTACCCATGTGGTAGGCATAAAATATCCGAAAGGAGGCGTAGGAGAAGGATCGACCACGGTGGGGAAAAAGGTGGAAAAACATCTCCATAGGGGGAAAAAAAGAAAAAAACGCATCTCTGTGTCGGAAGGGCTCCCTTCGGAAGAAGACAGACAGAAAGCTGAGTAACGGAGGAACGGTCGGAGGGAGAGTAGACGGAAAAAGTCCAAGGAGAGAAGGGAAGAAGACTTTTTCTTCTCCTTCATAGCCAGGGACTAGAAACTCATGAGAGCTCACAAGTTGAAAGAGGGAAAACTGTAAAAGAACAATTTTCATCGTGGAGAAAGAGGGAAGGAAGACTTATACTATACTCACAATTTGGAATCCTTTGATAATTTGAAAAGCTGAGAAAGGCACTAGATAAAGCCCCCCACTCTAAGGGGGCCTGGGACAAGCCCCTTTGCTTAGAGGAAGGGTCTAAAAAAAAGGCGGAGACACTAAAAAATGCGGCATTCGGGGCCCCTCTGAACAGGAAGGCTCTTCGTACTGGGAGAAGGGAACCGAAGGAGCTAGCTCTATACCGCCGAACTCGAAAGGAGAGGGATCCATTTAAGAAATGAAAATATTCATTTCACTCCATCATGGAGTATTCGGGATGGGGGGAAAGAGAAACCTACAGGAAAAATTCTCAATGGTGACGGGTCACCATTTCTACTTAGAAATAAGAGGCAGGATTCTGGGAAAGAGGGGATCCTTGAAACGCAGGGGGGGCTAAGGGTTTGTAGGTACCGCCCCTACCAAAAAAGGCATCACAAGGAGTAAAGTAACAAAAAAAAGATAAACTGAAAAAGGGTAGAACCGGAAAAATTCAATAAGGGGGAACTTCCTTGAAAGAGACTTTCAAAAGAGGGACCTGAGGCGAAAATTGGGGAAAAAAAGGGGAGACAAGGTCATTATTCAACGAAAACTTCTCCTTATGGACTTGAAGTTTGACAAAGAACTGTGAACGCAAGGTAAAAAGACCAGACTATAAACAAGGGGGGGCCACCACTGGTGGTGGACTTTAAGGGATAGGTTCGGGAAAACTTCAGAAAAGGCCCGAAAAAAGTCTCCTTGAAGAAGGGAATGGTTTCTGGGGGCGGAGAAATGGCTCCTTCTGACAGGAAGGGGGCGTCTCTTCCTAGCTAAGAAGGACCTCGAATAGGAGAAGAGGTCGAAAAAGAGGACATACATTCTCGTTAGTAGCTTCTACAGGGGGGGGGGGGAGGGTTGAGACTGAAGGTGAAAGAGGGAGAGAAACCAGCCGGGAAAGGGGAGGTGCTAAAGAGATCGAGAAGCATTGTAGTCGATTCTGGGAGAAAGTCTGGAGGAAGTCCACCTTTCCTTATGGAGGGAGGGAAGATTAACACGCCGTGGAGGTTAGACCTAAGAAAAAGCATGGCCAGGGAACCATTAAGAGGAGAAAACACAATCTTTCAACGGAAAGGAATTGATTAGAGGGGACAGGGGAAGGGGGAAAACGCTAAATGGAAGAACCACAAATAGGAAGAGATTTCTCCCTTGCGAAAGGCGGACGAGAAGTATCGCAAAAAAAGATGGGGGGAGAAGGGGGGAGGAGAGCTGTTGGCTCTCCATTGGGATAATCTTCCACTACCTGAAGACCGTCCATCAAAGACGTCCGGGAAAGAGGGGATCGAGGAAAAAGAACGAACTAGTTGTCCTAGTGGAGGGGAAGGAAAGTCTTGTCAAGGGAAGGCAGAAAACTCCCGAGTGGTGGAAAAAAATGAGGGGCCAGGAACTAATACCAGGGAAGAGGAAAAAAAAAGGAAGTGGATCTAGGAAAAAGAAATTATTTTACGGGTCTCAAACGAGCCCCAAAGATGAAGAAAGAGAAAAATTCATGAAAATCGTGTCGAATCGGGCTCCTGAGGCGGGAAAAAGGGGTGGGAGGCTGCGAAGGAACAACCACGTATGAGGAAGGGGAGAATTACAATTCTCCCGCCTAAGAGACCCAGAGGGCTCCAGAAACTCCCCATGAAGAAGAAAAAACTAAACCCATGGGGAAGAAGGGGGGCTCTGGGGGGGTCCCTCCACTCAGTAAGAGGAGAAAATCCCTGAGAGAAAAAAGGATCTCCCTACTCAAGGAAGAAGGCCTCTCGTGAAAGAAGGGGCACACAGGGGAAAGAAAGGGGAAAAGTTACAAAAAGTTACCTAGGCAAACGTTTTCTTTTATACGTATCTTAAGTCAACGATCACCCTTAAAAAAGAAAAAAGATTTGGTACGGGAGATAGTGAGGGAAGATGAAAAGAAAAGGGGGGGACGAGACAGGAAGAACACTATATCGTAAACAACGTCTTATTCATTTTCTCTGGGGAAAGCTAGTTCCAGGGAAAAAAGAGACTACGTGAGTATTCGCAAAAAGCCGAGGGGGGGGGAAAAGGACCAAGTTCCCTAGGACACCTACCTGACGGAGTGGATCTCTCTCCTGCAAAGGGGAGAAAGATTGGGGGAAAGATCTTCCTTAAGGGGACGGCAAGGGGAGGGGGGGGCTGGGGAACGTTTGTCGAACTTAGACGACGTTCGTTGTTCGGGGGAGAAATTCGAATAGAGGAGACCCGCAAAGAGGGGGGGGGGAACCGAGAACGGTCTCCTTCTTGAGAAGGGGGGGCAGGTTCCTTTTTCGCCCTCAAAAAAGGGGGGGGCTTCGCCTTTGGGGGGAATCGCCGGAGATGGCTTCTCGCAACCGAAAAAGAAAACAACCTTGGGGGACCTTCGCTGGCCAAGGTGATGGAGATCAAGTTGTTGGCCATGCTGGGGCCAGAGGGGGGAAGGGGCCCATCAGAACCCTGCCTTCGTAAACGTACTCCGACTGAGGAACTTCCCATCTTCCTGTTTGCAAATGATTAAGAGCCTCCGTAATCAAGGAACCCCTGGCGGGAGGGGACGGGGAAGGAAGTCCCAGGAAGAAGTCGAGGAGGGGACGCCAACCAAAACCCCTTTTTGAAAGCTTTGCTAGAAATGGGAGAAAACGCTCGAGGGAAGCAAGGGGAACCCTAGTCCCTTCCAATCGGGAGAAAGGTTTTACTTTCCTCAAGGGCCGCACGGTCTTGGTGGGGTAATAACGAAAACGAGGGGTTAAAGGGGAGCACTGACGGGATATGTTCCTTTTTCTTTCAGAAGTCAGACTTCGCAGGGAAAACGTCTCACGTGAGAGTCCTGGGGAGGTGAGGGAAAAAGACTTGGAAAGGGGAATTGGACTCTTGTCGACAAAAGGTCTCCATTCTAAAAAGAAAACATCCTTTGAAAAAAACGCCTGACTTCGACAGAAAAAAAATTGCCTTTAAGGGGGCTGAGGGGGGAGAAGGCCCCTCAGGAAAAATTCTTTTCATGCAATCTGGGGTGTGGGATCGCTTACCGGGGAGAAGAAAAGAACGCTCAAATCGTCGGAGGTAAGGATCTAGAGGAGCCGCTTTCGACGGTCAATGCCTTTTCAGTTCGGGGAGGGCGCCTCATTAGGAGTCTTCGGTGGAAAAAGCATAATGGCTGAGGGAAAGAAAGAGGACTTTTCAAAAACTTAGCCCGTCGGGGGTCGCATCTTTTGAAGCGGGAGTCCTGAAGGACTGCTTGCCCTTCTCAAAGGTGGGAAAAAATTTTGAAGTCTTATTCTGAAAGAAAAGATTTCCCACTTTTCGGGGGGGGGGGAGGGGGGCTTGATTAGGGGCCCGTGGCGAAGAGAAATGCGGGGGAGTCCAAGGAGGCCTATGAAAAATTCGTAGTTTCCCGTAAGGATTACCTTACTTCTCCCTGAGAAAAGCGTATCGATTCAAAACGGAAACGTTCAGAGGTCGTCCGAGGCTGAATGTTCACTACCCGGGAGAAAAAAAAACGGTGGAGAAAAAATTCGTTGAGAGGGCAAAAAAAAAAGAAGGGGAGGGCCACCACAAGCGGGAGGAGTTTTTCTACTCCCAAAAAAGGACTCCATTATCTTCTTCGAGGACCGTCAACAGGGGGTTGGGGACTACATCTTAGCTTTCAGGGGGGTTATTTTCTCCCAATGTGATGACTAGTATTGCGATGACGTTCAAATGAATCAAGGGGGTGAGAGGGACTGTCATACTATTCCAACCTCACTAACCTGTGTGGGACAGGCTAAGTGGGGGGAGCAACTCCTGAAAAACGGAGGAGTAGGTCGCAGAGACTCGGCCAAAACCTCTTGGCGGTCGAAAATTCTACTAAGAGGGGGGGGAGAAGGTCAAAAGGTCACAACGAGGAATAAATGAACCCTAACCAGTCAACCGTTTGGAATTACATTTCGGAAAAAATGGGGGGAGGGCAGAAGGACAATGGTCGAAAAAGGGGAATGGAGGGGACCGAGGGAGTGGTTGGGAGTCGGTTTTCATCTCCCATCAGGGAAAACGCCAACTCCGTCATCCTCTGAATGGGAAGCTCAAGGGAAAAAAAAATCTGAGACATCACTTACCGTCAAGACGAGAGGTACCAAAGAGAATGGGCTATAAGGGCGCCGTAGCATCTCCTCCTTTAACTGAGGGGGAGAGTCTGAAAGAAGTACTTCTACCTCACGCCAAAGGCGGCAAAAGGGGACAGGGAAAAACAGCCAAAGGAAAGGGGCCACTTGGGCCCCGGCGCGCTCCGAAAGGGAGAAACTCACACGTTTTTTTCTACCTATAATAAAGGAAGGGCCTGCTAAATGGCCACACCTCAGGGGGACGAAAAGAGCAGGATCCTTCCCAAAGGGCTGAGCGAGTGTCTTCCTTCCTCTGAAGACACCAGGTCAGGAAAGGGCGCTAAAAGAACCGGAGGGGGGGGCTAAACGTCCTGGCCACAGCGGCAGCTAGAGAAAAACCTAAAACCTCAGCCTTTCAGGACAAGGGAGATTTACAGAGGAAGAAGGGCCAGAAAGGTCCTCGTGAAACCTACGACCACCAGCAAGCTCATTTTTACTGGAACATGTCTACGTAAAAAGACGCTTCCCCGGATGGGGGAAAGGGGCTGAAACGAAAGGGAGGGGAAGTGGCGAACGGAAAAATTTCTCGCCAGCAAAGCGACTCACTTCAAGCACCTTATCCACGCCGATGACGATGCTTCCAAAAAACAAGATAACTCCTGGTAGCGTTTCACCCTAATTCTCACCAGAAGGCTACTAAAAAAAACCTCCAACAGAAAAGAGCCCTGGGACCAGGCCCTCCAGGAGTTAACTTTCAGAAAAAGAAAGGGAGCCTACAACGCCTAGCCCGAAGCAAAAAAAGGGTCGAGCAGGAAAAGACACGGGTTGGGGGGGGGCTCGACGTGTGAGGCAAGGAGGCCGTCAGAGGAAAGGCAGGAAAGAGTGTTGCGGCAGGAAGGAATTCTTCCAACGGAGCTTGGTCCTCCTTCTTCCAGAGAGGCGTCGCGAAAGAGTCCGCCGATGGCTGCCGCCTATAGGGGGCCCAAGAAAAAGACCGGGAAGTCTTCGTCTACCAAAAGGTTGGGGGTAAGGTTAGCTTGTGTCAGGGGGGGGACCCCAGCGCTTTCTGAACAAATGCGAACACAGTACGGGGGGGGGAGGAAGAAGAAAACCGGGCGTTAGACGCGTGAAAGGGGGGGGGGCGGTCTAACCTTTCGGGGGGCCGTCCAACGTGAGGCGTCTGCAAAAAAAATCGGCGGCAGAAAACCGTGAATAAAAAGAAACAGCAATGGAATGAATCTCCGGCGAAGGAAACGAGCTTTTAGACGGACACGCATGAGCGGAGCAAGTCACGCGCGGTGTAGGGGGGAGAGAAATCGAGAAACCCATCACTCGGAAAAAAGTTTCTCCCTGGGAGAAGCGTCACTAAAGCTCCGCAACGGAAAAGCCCGACGAGGAAAATTCAGAAAAGGCCAGTGTCGAAAGCCTTTTAAAGCCCCATCTCCTAGGAGAAGAAGGAAAGTCCTCCCAGAGGGAGACTTCGCAAGGGGGGGGGATATAACTTCGGAAGAAGAAAAAGGGGGCCGCGGGGAATGCCCTTCTTGTAAAGGAGGGTGTTCCTACCTCCCACAGATCAGAAGGCGTTCCCGAGCGAAAAGACTTGCGGGGGAGAGACGGGGGAGAGGGGAAAGGACGATTGATCTGCAAACCGAAGCAAAAGATTCTATCCTCCTCTAAAAATGAGGGGGGGTGGATCGGGTCAATGGGGCGTCGGGTCGGCCAGAGGGGGGAGAGTTGAGGAAAAGAGGTCGCGGGGGGGCCTCAACAACAACAACGGAGGGGGAAGGAAATATATATATACAATGACCGCCTAATAAAAGCCCTGGCCTGGGCCGGGCCATAAAAGCCAATTCGGGAAGAACAGCACCGGGGGAGAGAGGTCCTTCATCGACGCAAGGTTCTCTTTTTGAGGAAAAGAGGGCCGAAATTGTCCATGTCGTGCAATCACAGTATCAGACGAAAAATGGTTCGGATCTTTCCTCACCCATCTGAGGGCCCTCTTATTTCTTAACAAAGGAAAAACTTTCAGCCTTACCGAGGCCCGTCTGGAAAAGAAATACCTAAGTTCAAGAGAAATCCGAAAAAAGTCCTCTTTACTGGGGGACGGTCTTAAAGCAATAAGGAGGGGAGACAATCAAAAACCAGGACCATCCTTCGGCGGAGGGCTCTTTTCTTCCCTCGAAGGGGGGGCCCTCTGGGTCTCCAAGGTCAGGAAAAGGGTGGGCGTGGGAGGGACGGGGGGAACCTATAAACACTACCTAAGTGGATCTCTACTGCGCATCAAAGGGAAAGTAAAGGAGTTTTACAAGGGCCTTCATACTTTTGTTAGAACAAAACGAAGAGGGGGGTTGCCTAACTGACGCAGGGAAATCGGGGGGGGAAGGCCTTCGCCAGACCCTTTGGCACCCGCTCAAGACCGGTTCGAAATCGGCGGAGCAAGAGGCAGTCCTTTCGAAGGGCAAAAGGGCAGGAGACCTCTGTTGTCTTGAGGGATCCTTGGGCCTAGCACTCTCTTTTCAAAGAACCCCGCAAGCCACTAACCTCAAAAAAAAATGGGGAGCCCAGGAAGAACGTTTCTTCTTCGAGCAAGGGGGGGACTTCTTTGCCCTAGCAACATCGGAAAAGTCCTTCGCCGCGACAGACCGGAGAAGAAAGAAAAGGACTCCTGTCCTGGAAAGAACCTCCTCCCAAAAACCCGCATTCTTCCCCCGACGAGAAGGGGTGCCTGGTGCAAAAAGGGGCGGGCCACACCGGGAGAGAAACGTCTAAGTAAGAGTTTTGCGGCTTCTACCTGGTGAGGGGACTCTTCTTCTTATCTGTGACGGGAAGAAAGCGGCCAAGGGAGCACTCAGAAAGGGGGGGAAGGAATGTGCACAAAATCTTCGTTTGGGAAGGGGGCCCTTCTTAAAAAAAGTCTGGGCCGGGAGGGGTTAAGAGAAGAAAGGTATCCTGCTGAAAGCTTTTCCTGCTCTGATACTTCTGGGGGACTTGTGGACTTCCGGGTTCAAGTAAAGGAAGTAAGGAAAAGTGGAGAAAAAACTTTTCGGCGGGAAACATTTTATCAGACCCTACTGAAGTCCTTCCCCGACTAAGATGGGTAGAGGCTGGAAGCCCTTGTGAGGGGAAGAGGGAGCCTTTCCTTGGGGGTCTTTTGCTCTGGGAAAAGGGGAAACCCGACTCCCTCCTGGCCGGAGGGACGTCTCGGCACTTTCCTTGACCGCGAGATCCTCCCTTAGAGGGAGATCTGAAGGGGGGTCCTCGGAAGGAAAAGTTCCTTTTCATGTCTCTTCGCCGTGGCTTTTGGGGAGGGACTTGGGTGCATTCGAGGAAGCGTCCAGCTCATCATCCCCTTTTCTCCTGAGAAAAATCGAAAAAAGGTCTACCAATTGTGGATGCCGCTGGGAACCAATGGGGTCGGGAAAAAGGGGGGATCCGCCAGTAGGACCTACCACACCTGGGGGAACTTCTCGTCTAGAGGGGGAGCCACGAGGGCAAAAGGGGGAGGTTAGGGGAGGGAGAAAGAGACGTCACAGGAGAAAAACGACTACCAAGGGAGGGAAAGGGTCTCCGTATTCCTGGATGGGAAGGCGCCGTAAAGGGGATTCGAGGACAGGGGGGGGGGGAAGACCGAAGGCGGGCACCAAGGGGGACTAATGCCTGCGCCTACTAATAGGAAAATATCTACCCGGGCATCCGGTAAAGAAGAGGGAAGGAGATGAGACGATTTGAGATGCCCCCCGGAGTCTGCCCAACAGCCACCAGCTAGGGGAGGAGGGGAAGACAGCCATTGGAAGGGGGGAGGCTGCGAGGAAGGCCAAAGGGAAGTGGGGAAGAAGAAGAAACTAACCGTGCAGTTGGTGCCTTCGACTGAAATAGGAGGGATAAAAAAAAATAGTGGGTGAGAGAGGAGGAAGCGAGAATGACCGAAGGGAAAAAGGGGTGTTTTCCCATGGCGGGAAGAGCTATATCTCCTCAAACAACGTAGGAGGAGATCTGCAGCGAAGGGCAGGGAAGGGGCCAAAGGTTCAATCATCGGGGAAGAAAAGGATATCACCCAAGAGAATATGGAAGAAAGTTCATCTCCCAAAAAAGGGAAACTCAAGTCGGGTACCACTAACGCGGGGGAAGATTGATTGCCGGGGGGGACCATCAGATCCCAAGGAAGGTTCGGAAAAGGCGTGGGTCATTCTCCCTCTAGACCATCCGAAGAGGAAATCTCCATAAGACTCCAACGAGGGAAACTGGGTCGTGGGGAGGAAAAGTCTTGAACCTGAGCATCGCGAATAATATTCGTAGGAGAGGGGGGAAAAGGTACTTCTTCTTGGCATGGAGTACCCTTTCATAAAAAAAAATAAAAAAGAAACTCCTCAAGGAGTTCTGCGCCGGATAGGGGGGGAAGAAAGGAACTAAAAAAAATCAAAAAAAAGATCGGCTCCACCGGGCCTGACTAAAAAAGTCCCCTATTACTCCAGCCAAGGGCAAACCGGCCTCTTGAATACCGAAGGAGACGAGACAGTGTGCTAATGGGAGAAAAAATAACCGGAGGAATTTCAGACAGTCGCTGTCCCTCAGGACGGTCGAATCCTGGCCCAGGGGTGATGAGAAGGAGGGCTGAACGGGACCAATACACCTACTGAAAAATAAATCCCGAAAGGAAAGAAGTGAGGAAAGTGGGAAGATAGCTCGAACCGAAAGCCGGGGGCAGCTCCTGGAGCGGAAGGGGGAAAACAGCGAAACCAGAGGCATACAACGCCTCAAGAGTACGGGAAAAAAGAAAAGAAATGCCAGCGAAAAAAAAAAAATCTACCGCTCAGGGTGACGTTCAAAGTAGGCTAAGAAAAGAGGGGCCAGGATGTAATGATCCAAGGGGGGAAAAACTATCCTACGATCCGCCGAGTGTCGGAGAAAAATCTGCCAGAAAATGTTCCAAAACTTAAGGAAAGACCGTAACCACCAAGACCTTCTCCTTAAACCTTCCCTGAGCCACATAGAAAAATTCTAAGGCGAAGGAGTCTCACAACTTCTACTAATTGTCCCGGCCACCACTCCGAAAATAGAGTTCGGCAAGAAAAAAAAAAAAAAAGAGGGGACTGGGAATCATGCCTACCGCGAGGGAAGACTGAGCCCGAAGCCCTTTGAAAGGGGCGCAACCGGGGGCGGGCGGAGAAGTCGAGGGTGTCGGGGAACCTGCGGGAAGGGGAGTTTCTCCTGCTGTGAGGGCTTACTTATTTCTCTTAAAAAAAGGTAACGGATTCCATGAAGGCGGAGTCGCATGCGAGATGGGAGAATGAAATTGAGGAAGGAGCATTTGGCCCCCCACTTGCTCTAGAGTCACCTTTTCCATCTTCACTGAGAAGAAAAGTTGGTATTCTGGGGCATGAAGATTTTCAATAAGGAGAGAGGGACCAAAAGGGAAAACCACCTTTCCTTTTATTGGGAATTAACATTCCTTCCAAAGCATCAAATCAAGGTGCGGAGTTAGAAAAGTTAGAGGAGGGTAAAAAGAAAAGTGATTCGAAAGGAAAGGGACAACTAACACCTCCTTTGGCGAGACGTTCTACCTACGGGAACCCCAGAGGAAAATGTCTAACCAGTTCTCCTGGCGAAGTGAATATTGAAGGAAAAAAAGGAGTAAAAGTTGCTTCGCAGGAGAGGTAACTCCCTCAGGGGTTACTCGGGGGAGTTTCCAACGACAATCCATCGGAACTACAGGGGCCTCTTGAGAGTACCACCTGTAATATCTCCTCCCCTACCCCTGAAAAACGCTTGGGGGTGTGGACTGAATGCAAGTACTCCCATGGGCAAGGAAAAATAACAGAGGAGACGAGGCTCCAAGGGAGAGATTCTCATTTGGTCTCAAGATCGGTCATTCCGCGTCTACCCAGCCGGGGTCAGGTCGGAAGGACGTATGAAGGAGAATGGTGGGGAAGGGGACAGAGGTGTAGAAAACCCCTGAGGGTTCCCGTATCGTCAGGGAAAAGAAATACCTGTGCGTCAAGGTCTGGGGGCCGTGAATAAAAAGGGGAAAAGTTGAGACCAGGTAGGCAAGAGAGGGCCCCCTACAGAAAAGATCGTCGCTCGGGGCGTCCTCGGGGAGTCTTGCCGTCCCCAGAGAGGGTCGGGTTTAAATTTT
>Ga0179593_1513944_pt1 | contig 16108 bp, 15 predicted proteins | sample CZODoug2_1_08_16_FD_185931 | JGI IMG/M metagenome (GOLD analysis project Ga0179593, IMG submission 185931) | Vadose zone soil fungal communities from Angelo Coast Range Reserve, California, USA - CZODoug2_1_08_16fungal (PacBio error correction) | ecosystem: Environmental > Terrestrial > Soil >...
AGCAATCTTTGTACCCTCGACGTTCCTCGCGTTTTGGAGCTTATAAGTTGAGGGGCGGGAATGAGGTTAAGGACAAAACGGTCAGACCTTAACAACTGTCAAAGAGGAAAAATTGGGAGATTGTCGGGAAAAGGAAAAATACGTCGGGGGAAACGATGCGTCTTGGCACGACCCATACTCTAAAGAGATGGGCCGCGCTTGTGCGAAAAAAGAGGATCATTCTTCCTAATTACACCAGTGGGTGAATTGGAGGGGACGGCATAGATCGGGTCCATTGTTAGGACTGGAATTCAAATCATTGACTAAAAAAAAAAACTCCTGTCAGGAAGGGGTCTTTTTTATGGCTTACGAAAGGAGTGCTCCCAGACGGCAGTCTTGTATGAAATGTGGGAAAACATCTGTGAGCTGCCCTTCTTCACGTAACAGAATCATCGGTTTCCCCAGACGTCCTTACCCCAGAGCCCCCAAGGGAGATATTCTCACCTCTCCTCGCACTTGCGTTTCGAGGTGGGTTTGACCTCTTTCGGGGGGTACAAGCCCTCCCCGTTTTGCATCTCTTCCCCCACCCGAGGAAAAACCCACTAGAAGAGAGGTTAACGATTCTTCGAGGAACTCAAGCCTGCTCCAGGAAGTTAGTCTAGGCTGGCAGCAGTAGTGCACCGAACCATTGGCAAAAAGGAGAGGGGTGGACGTGAGTTGGGGGGGAGGAGTATATAGAGAAGGGATGGGAGAAGAGCACGGAGGTTAGGGTTAAGGTGGCCAATACTTTGCGGTGGAGGGGTCTTAACTCTCCTCTCTCGATTATATAGTGTTCCTTGTGCCTGCGTGATTTTTTCTTGCCCTTGCTGTGCGGCAAGTCTATCTGCTTATATTTCTCTCAGAGCGAAGAAAGAAAGGCCACCGCGTTTATCCTGCGGGGCGCTCATGCGGCACTCGCCTTAGGGTAGGTGGTCCGAAAACCCAAAAAACGAATTTCTCTTGAGCTGGTGGGTGAGTGTACAAACACGCTGTGGGAAAGTGGCCCTTTCAGGACATTTCACGATGCGGCACACTAGGGGAACATGGCCTTCGCTTCTACTCGTGTATCTAATCTCGTAGTCAATGGTTGTCGGCCTGTCTTCACCTTGGGCTCCTGGCAGCTCCATAAGGTTCCAATAACTCCTTTCGTCGACTCGGGTTTTAGGGAGGGGTGTCCGCGGTTAGCAGATTGTTGAGACTTAGACGACATTTTCCCCCTTGCATAATCGGTCATGATACTGGTTTATCTCGAATCGTCTTGGGTCGATCGGCTACCGCCGAAAGGAGAGTGGGCGAGGGGTGGTCCTTGATGCCGTGTAGTCGTCGCTGAACATGGCAGTGTGGAGATGGTTGTGTGTACGGCGATTTGCTCAGTTCCACGGATGGAGATACTCCTGCGGGGGGGGCGCGCGACGACTGAGCAAACCTTCTACGTTTTCCTGCTTTTTCACTGCTGCCTTTTCTGTTCTCTCCCTGACGCTCTTCCTCACATTCTCCTTCACCTCGGGGTCTCGGGGCGCTCCTTTCTCTTTTCTTTCACCGGCCTCCCCGTGGTTTTCCGCTCTCCGGTCATCACTTTCTGTTTTGTTTCTTCTTTCCCCCTAACGACCCCTCTCAAATCCGCTTGTCTTTCACCTTCGCTTTGTTTTCTGAGCTCTCCTCGCCCTCTGTCTTTTTGGACCCTTGCTACCTAACCTCTTCTTCGGAGGTCTTTACACCCCCTTTGGAGGGGGAATTTCCCCCGCCACCTGCCCTTCCCTCTCTTGAGGAGAAGATTGCCTCCCCCTCTCCCCCCCTCCTTTTGCTCTCGAATTTGTCTCCTTCTTTCAGCACTACACTTCTTGCATCCTCCTTCCGGCCCGTTTTTTTCATCTTAGGGATTAAAACCTGGAGACGGCGTCTCTCTCTTCCCTCCCGCTCTTAATCGCTTCCCAATCACATTCCTCCCCGTCTTACCATCGAGGCCTTTTTCGTGTTCCATTTCCTTTTCTCTTTTTTTAGTTCCCAACTTAGCCTTTCCCTCTCTTTCCCTTTCTCCGGGTTCCGCCTGGGACGGGGGGAGAGGAGGGTAGGTAGGGAAAAAAGGAAAGAAGAATGAAAAGGGGCAGAATGGGGAGCGGGGAGGCTGGGACGTGGGAGGAAAGGAGGAAGAGGGAAATAGGAAGAGGAAGGAGAAAGGAAGGGGGTAAGCGGTGAAAGAAAATCTCTTGAGAACAACAAATCATTCGCTAGAGATAAAAAGAGGGGTTTAGAGAGTTGGGTGGCCGAATACTTACCTAGAATTTATAAAAAAAAATTTCGGAGCTTGACTTGGCAAGTTTCAACATAAAAATGGGAAAAGTAGCGGGGGGGAAACAGAAGTGAAAGCAGAAAACGGATCATCCCTCCTCAGAAACCGGAATTAATCGCCCGAAACTCAAGGGGAAAGAAAGGATTTAGAATAATCCTTCGGTTATATAACTATATTACCGGAGACCAAAAAGTCACCATTCGAGGAACCTAAGGTCAGAGAACTCCACCTGAACCAGGGTACAAACAGTGGCATTTGACAGACAGAAGGGAGCTGGTGAGGAAAAACCCTTTTTCAAAGAAGGAATGTGCTACTATTACTAGGGATGCAAGAAGGGCATGTGCAGATCTGGGGAGTCGGGGAGTTTCTAACAGCGTGAGTAAAGGCAAAAGGTCCAAGCTCAAGAATAAGGGGGGGACACCATGCCCGAAGCGTTTCTGTCGAATCCACGCCCAGGGGGTATGTTTGTTAATTTGGCAATCAAGAAACTATAGGGTCAGATCTAAACGTCCTGAAGAGAGACGAAAAAAATTCTCACTCAAATTTCAAATAGAGTAGAGCCCGAGGTCTTATGGGATTCACCAAAGGGGCGGACCATGGGCGACGGGTGCGGTGGACAGGAGCACAAAAAAAGGGTGGCACGGAGTCCGTTTTCGAAAGGGAACACACGGGCCAGAGGAAGGGGAAACGAGGCATCTGGGGGGGAGAGAGTAAGAACACTCTCCCCTTATTAGAACAAAGTCTTTTTAGGGGCTTCAAAACTTTGCACTGTAAAAAAGAGTGTGGTCTTACGACTCAGGTGGAAGGATTCATCGAAGATCTCCATTGATCAGAATCGCAGGTACCCGTGAAGCAAAGGGGGGGAGCTACGATCCGGCGCTCGGTGCCACCGGGACCCTTGTTTCAAGGGGGGGGAGGGATGAGGAAAGGGAGGTGAAACAGATGTCGAGCGTTGGGGAAAAGTGCAAAAAAGAGCCTTTCCTGCTCCCTAATATCGGAAGAGGTCATCGGGAAACCGAGGTCAGGCCTCACTACAGTTCGTGCGCTCTTAAGGGAAGCGTCCTCTAATTACTGGAGGGGGCAAAACAAAGTTCTCCCCGGAACTCTGGTGGGGCTCACTGGTTCCGTATGGGGAAATGTGGACTTGGTATCACCGGGGCATTGCCAGTGGACGACTCTAAGAAGAGGAGGGGGGGAACAATAGCGAGAACACCGACGACCCCTCCAAGGGAATTCGAAAAAGACTGGGGACTGGTGAAAAAGATTCCAAAATGCCTCCTCAGTCACGAAAGGAACATCTAAAATAGAACTCAAGGTATTTCTCGAGGAAAAGGGGACGGCTTAACTTCAGGGGAGGCAAGTCGCCTTGGAGAATCGCTTCCAAAAAACACGAGAATGGATTCAGAAGAAACATAGATGGGATTACATTCGAAAAGGGCGAACAAGGCTTCTGGGAGGAATAGACCGAAGAAGGGGGGAAAAAGGGGAACAAAAGAAGCGGGTGATGAAGGACGCACGGGAGCTTCGGAAAAAAGCAAACCTCTGTAAAAAAATACATCAACAATGTTCCAAAAACCAAACCTGTAGCATCGATGCACTAAGTGATGAAACGGTTCCCTACTACAGAAGGAAACCTGAATGAAGATCGGATAAAAAGTCGGCTTTTCATTTAACCGGACGTATCGTACGCCTCAATAAAAAAACGAAACACCTCGTGCAAACGTGTAGGTAAAAGGGTGAAGAGGGACCTGGACGATGGGTGACAAAAGAGGGGAAGTATACTCCGGGGTAAACGATGCCGGAGGGGAGATCAATAACGATACTCCGGATCAGAGTCGGTCAAAAAATGACTGGTCAATCAAAGGGACGAGGAGGGGTTAAACTCTGAGGGGGGGGAATATTATTGACTTTGACAAGCGATACTGGGAATAAGAGTGTCCTCTAAACCGCCTTCCTTCCTTCATCTTCTCAGGCTTGGGGTGATTTGTGGATTAGGAGGCAAACCCGCTATTCGCAAGGAATATTGCCTTAGGGAGAATTTCAAAAACGGGGGAAAGTCGCACGAACTTTTCCGAACCTGGAGACTATGATACCACCAGCGGGGAAGCCTAGCGGGGCTATAATCAGGTGAGCAGGCTGTTTTCTCAACGCTGCACAAAATGGGGGGGCAAAACTGATCTAACCTACAGAGGGAACCCGGCAAAAGATCTGGATTGAAGAGAGCTTAACGGGGGCGTGCCCAAGGGCTGAAGGCACACCGAAAGTTTAAGGGAAACGTACAGGGGGAGGTTGCCAACGACCTGTCATTGGAACTGGCGCTATGCGATCAGAATTACAAAATCAGGGTCTACCTAACTAGTGTTGGGGGGGAGCAGGGGATGAGTTGAGAGCAAAATAACTTGGCCAGGCTCAGCAAGATCCGGCAAGAATGAAAAGGGCGAAACATATAATAGGGGGGATCCTCGGCTCTGGTTGGGGGAGAAAAAGTTCCCAATCAGCTCGGAAAATTTAACTCTATCGTGGGATGGTCCAAGGTCCAAGATTTCTTATTCTAAGTACTTCTTTCCTCCCTCTACTTCCTTTGCTGATTTGGATTTGGAGGGGGCCTCTTCAGTCAACCCCATTACAGAAATTAAAAAGAGAGCTGAAGGGGGAGGAGAACCCTCTTTAGTTAGAGACGCAAACAACACTGGGGGAAAGATAGAGTACTAATAGGGGTTATGAAAGTCGGAAAAAAATCAACTCTTCAAGGTTATTCGTAAAGAACGGGCCACCGACTCGGGAAAATGAAGGCAGGTCTCGATAGCCAGCAGGAAGCAAGAGCGAAAATGAATAAAGATGTGGGGGGGGGAAGTCAATCAGAAAGAAGGGTTCCAAAAAGTGAATCGCTCGGATTTGGAATAAGGGGGGGAGATGACAATCGGTGGGGGGGGGGGGGGGGGGGGGGGGGGGGGGGGGGGGGGGGGGGGGGGTGGGTGGGGGGGGGGGGGGGGGGGGGGGGGGGGGGGGGGGGGGGGGGGGGGGGGGGGGGGGGGGGGGGGGGGGGGGTGGGGGGGGGGGGGGGGGAGGGGGGGGGTGGGGGGGGGGGGGGGGGGGGGGGGGGGGTGAGGGGGGGGGGGGGGGGTGGGGGGGGGGGGGGGGGGGGGGGGGGGGGGGGGGGTGGGGGGGGGGGGGGGGGGGGGGGGGGGGGGGGGGGGGGGGGGGGGGGGGTTGGGGGGGAGGGGGGGGGGGGGGGGGGGGGGGGGGGGGGGGGGGGGGGTGGGGGGGGGGGGGGGGGGGGGGGGGGGGGGGGGGGGGGGGGGGGGGGGGGGGGGGGGGGGGGGGGGGGGGGGGGGGGGGGGGGGGGGGGGGGGGGGGGGGGGGGGGGGGGGGGGGGGGGTGGGGGGGGGGGGGGGGGGGGGGAGAAAAAGGAAAAAAAGCCGAGGGATTCTTCGTGGGGGGGAGGGGGACGGGTCTTCTCCTCTAAACCGGGGCCTATGAGTTCAGGCTCCAAGGATCTGGGCTTTCGAAAGGGATCAAGAAGGAAAATCATTCGAAAAAACCACACAAACTCTGGGTCAAGGATTTTTAAGACTTCAGGGCTATAGGACTCTCTCTCGCTATTGGGGCTCGCAACAGAACCGGATAGACTTAAAATGGGGAGGTCGGAGATCCCTCGCAGGACCACTACTTGTAAAATTCGAATCTATAATAGAGAAGGGTCATTACATACTACGAGTTAATCTTTAAGGAATGGATAGATATTCGAAAAATCTGGAAAGACCATTGAACCTCCTGTCAGATTAAGCTGGAGGAATTAGATCCTCACCATTTGTTCGAACTTGAAGGGGACAATGTTCTGTAGGGATTAAAAGTGGTAAGGGGGGAGAGGGAACGGCGGTACACGAAAAAAAAGCACAAATCAGGGGGGGAAAGAATATCGGCTTCCCATGGATTGAAAAAGGCTTGCGCCGGGGAGAAAGTACTTCTTTGAGGGGAAAGAATCAAAGCCAAACGCGCAGGTGAAAAAAATCGGGTCAACAGTTGTGGATCAAGCGGAGTTCCGGACGCGACGGGTCGGGGGGTCTAAGGAACAGTTCGGCAGGTAAAAAGGGAGGAGGAATCAGAGGGTTTTCCTCTGCATAAATGGGGAGGATTGATCCACTCAAAAGATGCAATTGGGGTGGGGGGGTGAGATGATGCGGATCAGCACGCGGCACAGGCACGTGGGACAAGGGAAATAGGGACGGAAAAGTTGGCCAGCGACACACTGATTGGGGAGGAAAAAGGGCTAGATGGGGCTGGGGGGGGGTGACCCTCTTGGCTTTTAGCCTACGGGCCTACGGCGTGGGGTGACTCTACAAATTCACACTCTCCTTTACGTTTGACAATTGGTGGCTTAGAGACTGAAAAACGAAGGGAGGGCACTAACTATTTCAAAAGAAGCGCGTGTTTGGGACAAAAAAGACTAGACGCAAGGCAGAAATTGTTGCCGGGGGGGTGTGTTTTGGTGGGGGTTGGGAAACTTAGGGAAAGAGATCAAGAGCCATTTGTGCCATCGCTCCGAAGGGACTATCGACTCCGAGGACGCAACTTGAGTTGAAGAGGGGAGGGAATCCCAAGTTCGCTGTGGGGTAAAAGAGACAACTTCCATGGAAGGCCGTTGTTCGCTAAAAGGTCAGGAGTGGTCCAAGACGGTGGGATACGGGCCTCGGGCTGCTCGCGGAATGCCACTACTGAAAGCAACCTTCAATAGTGAAGGGAGATCCAAGGACGCTGTTCTTCCTATGAAATGGCGCTGTCCTAAAAGAGCGAGGATAATGAAAAAGGACCCGTAAGTGATCAAGGGGATAGGCTAATAATGGCGGGGTTGCACCTTTGCCTGGATCGGACGAGGACGTCTGTCGAACCGATTGGGAAAAAAACCCGCTAAGGGTGTCGGAAGGGAAACTAACTAACTCTCGCCACAACGAGGGTGTGAACGAATCGGTACTGATATCAAGTAGGGCAGAAGGGAGACTTGAGAGGAAAATGGAGGGGTTGAGCCTCGCGCGCTATCAAAGGAACCTGCGGCGAGTTGAGTCTGGACAAAAAAAAAAAAAAAAAAAAAAAAAAAAAAAAAAAGAAAACATGCAAAACGGAATCCTAAATCCCTAACACCAGAAACAATGTCCAGGCCAAGATTTGGGTCCTTATAAGACAGGGATGAGGAAGGATGCGAATTAAGAAGGGGTAGGGGAAGTTAGATAAGAAGACGTATTGTCATCCTCGCCATCACCAACCCACACTAGCCCACAAAAACGTTCATACCCTCGACTCTTCCCCGCTTCTCTTTATCTCGTAACTTTGTTCGATCAATCCCCTTGGAGTAAACATGCAGCAAGGGTCGTGGGCACCGTTGTGCTCCGAAGACGCGGGGCGACCACAACGTTTGGGAGCTCATTCACGAGGCGCAAAATCGGTGTGCCGCGTTGGAAGGAAGACGCGAGGGACCGCTCAGACGCAGCGCCTTGGAGGGGGGAACCTACGTAAAAAAATATTGAGGGAGAGGGAGAGGAATTCTGTGTAGAGGAGAGAGACCCACTTAACCGCAGGGAGATCAAGGTTTTTAAGGGGGACTGTTTAGTAGGGGGGGAAGTGGCTTCTAAAACTTGCCGGAAACTATACTCACCGGCCTCAGGACTTTACTGGTGGAAAGGGTCAATTCTCCCGTAGGGTTCCTAGTCAGCACGTTAAACTGAAAATCGACCCTCCTACCCTCAGGTCTGAACTAAGAGCATTGTTTTTTTCTCACAGCATAAGTGAACTTCTTTTCCTACCGCAATAAGACCAAGTTTCTCTCTCTGGATTCCCTTCCTTTTGACCGGGTGGTCAAGAGCCCGATCTATATAGGGGGGGCCAGGACAGGTTCCTTCGCTCCTACGAAATCCAGCCCAAAATATTCTCTTTAGCTTAATCTTTTCCCGCCAAAGTGCGTAGTGAAAAACTAGGTAGGGATCGAAGATCTTATACTAGCACGTTCGAGCAGACCGACGCATCCTACCAAGAAAAGGGGTGAAAAAAAAAAATCCCCCAAAACCAAAGGGTTAGTAGAAGTAAGAAGAAAACAAAAAAAAAAAAAACAAAAATGCGGGGAGAAAAGAGTTCTTTAGGGTTGGGACGGTCGTTGGGGCACCAACTCGTCAAAGGAAGCTCGCGCTCTGCAGTGGGCCAGCTGATTTGGCAAAAAAGTATTGGGCAAAAGGTTAAAACGCCTCTAATCAAATTGACGGAGGGGAGGTAAAAACTGCTCTAGAATCAGATCGAAAGGGGTGTTTGGAACAGAGAAGGGGTGGGGTCTGGTCGGTCGTCAGGAAGGCGTAAAAACAAAGATCGCAAGGGAGGGAGGCGAATGCCGAAACTTTGTGCGTGGGGTGGTGGCACGGGGGGGGGGGGAGGGAGCAGATAGTATCTCGAAAGGTCGAACGAGCCAGCGAAAAGAAAGAGGTGTCGAAACGACTAAGGTGTCAAGAAATACTCACTCCGTGTAGGCCGTGCACGTTCGTCCTTTTGGAGAACGGAAAGGGGGCACAAAAAACTATCCGTATAAGCCAAACAAAGGGTAATTCGCTCACAACACATTTGAACTCATTCAGAAGGGAGGCAAACCGACCAGGAAAACGCTTTGTAGACGTGTTAGAGGGTCTTTGCGGGAGCACAGCCTTGACGTAATAGATACGGGTCTAGGGGAAAAGGGGGGGCGGGAAAAAAGCCGCCTGAAACACTCGGACGTTGGGCAAAAGGCCCGAGCCCTTAAAGGTAAAACGCCACAGAAAAGGGATCGCCAAAAAACGGAAAAAAATAAGAGAGGAGCAACAACCAAACGATGGAAGAGAGGATCGCTGACGTTCCGTTGTTGCTCTTAAGATTTCTTTGGCCGGAAGTCGACTTGGAGGAGCAATTGCACCATATAGAGGAGAGGAAAGTCTGCGGAAGACGGAGAGGCTTATATAGAAAAGGCTGCTTCATGCGGGGGGGAGCATCCCCGACAGCCAACGTCGGTAGCAGGTGAAAAAATCCGGACAAAACCGTATGTTCAGGAGTTCAAAGACCATGACAGCCACGTAAATGGGTGGGGTGAAGGCGTATGCGTCATGAGGAAGCAAGGTGGTAGGCTTGATCGGGGAAAATCCGCGGGAACGATGAGGGGGTGACTGCGAAACTGGACTGGTTCAGACATAGGAGGTTGGTATTTTACAGCGATCCGGGGCTTTAAAAAGTCAAGGAAAGGGCTGGCTCTGTACTATATGGGAAAATCTGGGAATCGCTTGCCCACCCAGAAGGAACAGGTTAAAAGCAACACGAGAAAAAAAGAAATTCAGGGTGGGCATGCATTTTACGAGAACGCACGCAAACCACGAAAAAAAGGTGGTTCAATAAAAAACCAAACGACAAGAGAGTCACTATAGGAGTCACTTCTGTAGCTCCGAACAGAAGTTCAAGTGATTAGAGGCGGGCCAGGGGAGACAAAACACGTCTCTTAATTAAATCACACTTGCGACCAGCAGAGCGAAATTAATTTGGTGGGAAAAAACTCTTTGGGGAACAAAAGACCTAGACTTGGTTCGGTAAAAGGGTTCACCAGGTTGAATTTCCAGAGGGGGGAAAGAGCATTCGTGGACCATCGGAGAGGTCCATCGGATTGAAAGCAGAGTAGGGAGGAGCAAAGCATAACGGCCAATACAAGGGGCAGTCAAAAATCGGAAGCAGAGAGAAAGGGGGCCCGCTTGTAAAGAGGGGGGATGGCTAGCGACCGGAAGCCGGGTCAACGGGAAATCGAACAGCTAAGGGCTCAAGGCTAACGGAAGGTTAACTTCGGTCTCATAAATGGAAAAAGGGAGAAATAGTCAAAAAGGTTCGCCACACTGACAGGGGTGTCGTCGAGGATAGAAGTCGAAGGAACCGGAAACTTTTTGTAGGTGGAGAAAAAAGGTTGGGTCGGGGAAGCAAACTATGGGAGGGGAAAAGGGAAAGCACATTTCCATCGCATCAGGTAGGGTACCACGACCTGGACCGAGGTGACTGGCTAGGGAAACTCTGTGTTTTTGTAGGGCCTCTGAACCGGGCAGCTGGTCTAAGGACAGGGCACCAGGAAGGTTGCCTTCTTCCCCTCGTTGAACGGGGACTCGGAGCGTCTATCAGGAACCCGTCTCTGAGGTCTTCTTCTACCACAAAGTCTTCCTACCCTAAATAAGGCGAGGATCATTTACTTATCGGAAAAAAATCGGGTGGTGGGGGGACTAATTAATCGTAGTCTAATTAGAAAACAAACAAAACAGTGAAAAAAATTACTCAATGGGAAAAGACAAAACATGCCAGAGACGGTAGCTATAGGGCAGGTGAGGATTAAGTACTCTCAATCATTGAAAACGTGGGTGATTCCGATTGTGAAGGACTTCAGCAATGGGCAAGAGAGAAAAGAAGATAGAACTATCTCAAAAGCCCTTTCCATCGACGGTTGGCTGGAAGAAGAAAGGGTCTCTCGGTTGAACACCCATTCAAAAATTGGTCCTCGCAAGCGAAGGACACTAATTTCCCCACAGGGCTGGGTGGGGGGAAAAGGCAAGATGCCTTCATAAGTGATGCGACTGTAGGACGTCAAAGGAGCTACGCCTGCCGGGAGATCCTCCCCGGCTCGCTGGCGGGCCTTTTAATGGAAGACTCCCTGGGGCCTGTGGCCCAAGAGTTACAGGCCGAAGCAGATCATTTTATCCAGGAACACTGAGGGATTGAACTTTGAAAAGCAGTAGTTGAATGATAATATATCGGATTTAAACCAGTCAGATCCTTTCGAGAAAAGCGGGATTTCTTGACTTAACAGCCAAAAAAAGAATGAAAAGTTGAAAAAAAAAAAGAAAAAGCTCCTGTTAAACGAGGAACTCCTCAGTAGTTCCTTCAGGCACAGACTAGCGGGAATATAATCAGCCTTTCATGAGCAGCGTTAGATCGGCGAAAGCAGGCCGGGAGGGAAGTGACTACCTAAAAGACCGCAAAACCGAGACCAGAAGCTACCAAGACTGGGAGGAGCAGTTCCGGAAGGAAGAAAACTCTGCGATAAAAAACCAAATGTGGAAAGAACTTACAGTGTTTTGCAACCTAAGCCCCCGCTCATTGACTGTAACGGCTTCCAAAACCAGAAACAACTGTACTCGTCGAATCGCTCCCCCTCCCTGCTTGGCAAAAAAGTTGGGGGGCAACACCCAAGAGCTGCAGAATGAATAGATGGTTTGGAACAACCGGCAAGAAAGGGGGAATAGAAACCGTCTAGTCCTGCGAAAGCTGCGCGTGGGCCAAGCCGCGTCCGTCGGATCCGAAATCTTGCAAAAACTGGTGCACACTTGCCGTTCTCTCTATCAAGTTCTGCTGGCCGGGCCAAAAGGAGAGAGCTTACATGCTAAAGGAAGCCGCGGGTTGAGATTAAGACATTGAAAAAACGAAAGGGAGTTGTGCAACAGATCGAGTTAGGGACTGTGAAAAAAAAGTTGAGCTCCCCCTTGGGGGGAGTTGAAAACAGTGCCATACCTTTCGGCATGACCAAGGTGACTAAAGAAGTCATAAACTGCCGGCCTAGGAAGTAATCTTCTCAAAATCGGAAAAATTTGGGGGGAGCTCTTTGCCCAAAACCCATCCGGGACCGAATTAGAATAAATGATTTCCTCCCGGGGCAATCGGAACTTGTTGGCCCTCTCGAAAAAACTTGGAACCGAAACAAAAAAATGTAATTCTCAAACATCTGTGCCGCAATAAAAATCGTTCGGGCCATACGGTTGGAAAAGGCTCTCTGGGGGGGGTACCTCTCAATGTAATCGGGGCTGCGGAATGGAAAGACCCGCGTTCTAAACCTGGTCTCGGCGCGCCGGAATGAAAATCCGAGGTATCATGTCAGAAGAATTGGGTTGGCCCGAACGAGGAAAAACGAGTCAAGCAATGCGGTGGATTAGAAAAAAAAAAAAAATGGTATGTTTCCAAGCTGCCTTTATACGTGATCGATATCCCTGGTAGGAGAAAGGGAAGCAATCTTCGAACAAAACTGGTTTGGGGGGGTAACCTCATTGAGGCTTTCCGGAAAGAAGAGGTCAAAATAGAAGAGGCTCGCGAATCGAAAAGGAAATCAAAAATAAGTCCATAAAAGAGAACTGAAAGGGTAGATCAATGATCTCAGATCCTCGCAAGTAGAACGAAAAAATGGTTGAAAAAACACCTTTCCAAAGAAAAAAGGAAATGAGGGGGATATCTGTGTCTAGATGCGGTCAAAACACTATCAACGAAAAGGGGGACTGGAGGGTGGAAAAGGGAAGCATTAAAAAATGAGAAAATTAACGTTTTAAAGAGAGCCTAAGTGGTAGAAGAGAACCTCAACAAAATAGAGAAGGATTAGGCAAAATTAAAAAGGACGAAAGGGCAGCTTTGAACCGCAATCATAGTGGACTCCAAAAGACGGGCCCCGAGCAGCCGCGATTGAAACTGGAAAACGACAGATTATCCGAAATCGAGTCAAGTGTGGGCCACTCATCATCGAGAGTTCAAAGCGGAGGGCTCTGCTTGGGGGGGACGCGGGGGAGACAAACGAGGGGGGAAAACTGTAGAGGACTCTATAAGGATAGCGTAGAAAACGATAGGGAGGAAGAAAAAGGAAGAAAAATCACTGGACCATCATCCATGAAACTACCAAGAAGAGTCTTTCAAAAATTTAAGTTCATGCGGTCGGGGGAAAAGCCGGGGCGGAAAAAAGCAGGAGAGCCAAAATACCTTGTACGCTGGGCTGGACCTAAAAAAAGACGAGGAAAACTTTTAAAATCGAAAAGCTCCAAGGCTCCCGGCAATCTAAGATTAAATGGAGGTCAGCTCGGGCGACTTGGGTTGACACGTCTCGCTCAAAAATTGAGCGCTTTTTCTAAACAATAGCGCTGAACGATCTGGGGATCAAAAAAGGGGACCGAGTGGGGGTTATTATGCAGAGAATTTTAAGTTGGAGAATGGCCCAAGTGGGAATCGGAAAAAGAAGGTGTATGAAATCGGCGAGGAAAAAACTGAGTGTTTAACGAAAAAAAAACCAGACCGAAAGGAAAACAGATCGCGAGGTCAGCTAGGGAAGCTGGAAGAATCCGAAAAAAAAGGTCGGGCAATACGGATTAAAAAAATGGATCTTCGGGAAGCTCAAAACGGGACGGGGGTTAGATTAAAGAAAAAAAAAACGTGAAATAGGCCGGGCTGGGTTCACGCGGAAAAATACGGGAATCGGAACTTTGGAATGACCCAACCCAATCCAGACGCTGAGCTCTCGGGGGGGAGAAAGGCAAGGGGTTACAAGGGTCCAGTGTCTCGGAGAAAGGGGGGAAAAAGAGGGCACCGTTTTGGAGGGGATGCTCCAAACGGCCGGCACGAGGAAGAAAAATTAGACCATAACAGGAGACGAGTAAAGAAATTCGAACGGGGGGTGGGGGGGAAAAAAAAAGAAAGTTCATCGCTTCATAGGTTTTGGGGGTGGCCATAGGTCATTCATGAAGGTATCAAAGCGAATCGAAGGGGGCCGCGCAGCGAGGAGCTAAAAAAAAACGGCCCGGTAAAAAAAAAAAGAGGATAGCTGCAGACCTTGGAAAAAAGAGTGGGCAATCACCAAAAGAAAAGTTCGCTAAAAAGCCTCCCGACGTTTTTTGGCCTAAAAGTGACTATCCGCAAAAGCCACCTAAAAAAGAGAATACGAGCCGCCATTGGGCCATTAAATCTCCCAAAAGGGGTGACTTGGCCTAGACTGACGGGGGCGTACAACGTAATCTTCAAGAGTCACGTTCTTTTGCCGTATCTGGGAATTTTGGGGCGAACGGCTTGCATCTCACTGGGGGACGCTCGATATCCGGGATCTAGTCTCCGTCAGGAAAGGAGTAAAAGCCAATCCCTCTGGTGAGGGCGGGGGGAAAGAAAAAACAGTTGCGCGACCTCGGCTATGGGAAATTACTCGTTGATACGCTTCTCCTGAAGATATCGAAAGCCCTTAGCGCTGATCACTGTGGTGATAAAGAGTCAGGACTGAGGGGCTTTCTCGTAAAGTAAAACCTTGAGGCGCAGAAAGCTCATTCCTGAAACGGCGAATTGGGGCCAATTTCCCAAACTAGAACCCTCTTGTATCGGAGAAAAAAGGTGGGGATCCGCACGCTCAAAGGGGACCAGGGTCTTTTGGTCCAAAGGAGACGGGGGGGGGGGGGGGGAGGGGGGGTTTAGAGATCGGCCATGAACTGTGGGGCCAGGGGCAAATTCGCGTTGTCCAATAAGCGGGGAGGCGTGCACGGCGGCCTTCCAAGCAAACGAAGAAAGAGGCACGGACGAATGTGTTGAGAATCGGGCCGCTAACAATCCCGAGAGCGACTTAAAATCTGCAAGCACCGACAAAAATCCTTTTGTTCCATGGAGGAAGGGGGGGAGAAAATGAGGTTTAGGGCTCCTTTCTCTATGGGGCCCAGTGTGGGCAAAAGAAGGTGAAAAAGAAAAATTTGCTGAGCTCATGTAAAAGTCCTCCCCTACAGCGGATTAAAGAGTGGGAGACGCAACCGAAGACAAAAGCTCGGCTCTCCGCAGCGACCAGGTTTCGGCGGCAAGGGGGTGCAAAAGGGTCAAAGGCGGTGCTTAAGAAGAGCGTCACTGGTGCTCTCCCTTCCCACGAATTCCGAAAACAAGCTTCTTTGGGCCTTGACAAACAAGGGGTATGCGGGTCCATGGGCTTCGAACGAAATAAAAAAAAATCCAGAAAGCCAAAAGGGAACTGGTCCTCAGGGCCGGGGAAAAAAAACCGCGAACACGGGGATTCGACCATTCAAGGAAAGCGGCAGAACGCAATAAAAAACATGGTTCTCAAAAATGGGGGGACGTATGACCAGCCCCGTGCCGCCTGAACAAAAAGAAACTGCACCGGGGATTGTTGAGGGGAGAAAGCGGAAAGCAATGGACGAGCTGGCGAAAGGGCGGGAGGGGGTCCTGGCTAAAAACTCCGAGCTAAAAAAACTAAGAGTCACAAGTGCGGCAGAATTTTCACATTAGGTCCGTAGCTGATAGATGTAATGGGTGACTGGGGAGCCTTATGAAGATTGGAAGGGGGAAACTGGGATCCTACACGGGAAAAGAACGGATAGGAAATTATCGAAAAAAAGTAGTGAAGAAGAAACAGACGAAGAGGGGGGAAGGAAGGGAATTAAAAAACGGGGGAAATCCAATTAATTAAAGCAAAAAAAATAGGGGCTTTTTCCGGCAAGGATGTTGGTCTGAAAAGAAAAAACTTCCACCTCGTCGGAAGAGACGACGAACTGGGGCGTGAGCTCACCGCCGATATCGAGCGGCAAGGCGCGAGGTTTGGTTCAAGGAACGGGTGGGTTTCATGGCGGGCTTCTGGTAAAGTTCAAACCAAACTCTTGTGATCTATTTACAAAAAAAAACACAAAAAAACACAAAAAAAAAAAAACAACAAACAAAAAAAAATAACTGGGGCTGTATTTTTGTCACGACTGTGCACTCGCGAAAAGGTACCTCTTTCCGAGAATTCCCCCGGCGTCAAGATGCTGTCATCAAAACCTCATTGGGGGAGAAAAAAAAAAGTTGAAAAATGACAGGTGGATCTCTACGCCGGGTCTTTAGCCTTCTGAATATCAAAGGGATCGAAAGTAACCAACTGAGCTCTGAATCAAGAGAAGGACCAACCATGAGTGGTCTTGAAATGGCCGCACAAGTTTTCGATCGCTGCGTCTGGTTCTGAGAAGGAAAATTTCATATAATCGGTAGAAGGAAGTATCAGGC
>Ga0179593_1615862_pt1 | contig 16108 bp, 31 predicted proteins | sample CZODoug2_1_08_16_FD_185931 | JGI IMG/M metagenome (GOLD analysis project Ga0179593, IMG submission 185931) | Vadose zone soil fungal communities from Angelo Coast Range Reserve, California, USA - CZODoug2_1_08_16fungal (PacBio error correction) | ecosystem: Environmental > Terrestrial > Soil >...
CACCAATCTGAAAGATGCACCTCGCTGTCGAGTACCGATAAGCATCTATGCGGTGCAGAAATGAAAAGACCCACTTGACATCAAAAAAAAAAAGAGAAGGGCGGCCCTTCCACGGGGAAAGAACGGCCGAAAGTTCTTCGGTGTAACCGCAGCCTTTTGAAAGGGAGAGAAAAGTCGCGGAGCTTTGTACGCGGGAGAGCACGTCGGGTTGACAGCGCCAAGAGGGGGGCCCCGAAAACCGGGGGAAAGAGTTCACGAAGGAAAGGCATGGCTTGGCACAGAAGCGGCCCTTAATTTGTGGGCGAAAGAAGGGGGTATGAGAAACGGAAGCGCTCTTGTCACCCGTTTGCCTCCCAGGCGTTGGAAAGGAGGGGAATTCAGGAACAGTGTCCCTACAACTAGAAAACGAAAAGGGAATCGAAAAAAGGTTCAGGAAAGAGGGAAATTCCCCGAAACAGCAGTGGGGGGGGGGGAACCTGAGGAACCTCATTCAACGGGGGGCTTCACGAACTGGATCGCTTTGGGAAGTCAACAATGGTCCACCAAAAACAGAAATGGGGGGAATGACAGTCGCTGAGTTTTCAACTTCAAAGGGAGAGCGTGCCTAAAATTTGCAGCCCAAAAAATTGGAAAGTCCGAAAGAGAAACGGTGCCGAGGAAGCTTAAGGGAAGATTAGGGGGGGAAGCCTTCCCGGCAAAAGAAGGAGGGGGCGGATGGACAGCGCTGGACTCTCAGGGGGGGGCGCCGGAAGAAGGAAAAAAAAAAAAAAAAAAAAAAGGGGACGCGAATTCGGATTCGCAAGCAAAGAGAAAAAAACTGTTCGATGAAAAACCGCCACGGACCAGAATTCCGCAGAGGGGGGGAGGGAAGTGCGAGGAAGCAGAATCCATGAAAGAAAAAAAGGACCTTTTCCATTGTATAGAAAGAGTTTGCGGAAAGGACCGGAACTACGCTGATCGAGCCTAGGGGGCTTGCCAAGAGGGGGGAGGGCAGAAAGAGCTCCGAGAGAGTCCGTCCAATCTTGGCCAAGGCCGGAGGAAAGGGGACACGCGATAAAAAAAGTTTCCCTTTCAATGCATCAGGGGACAGGGAGGACATCGCAAACGAAAGTTTTTACGGCAAAGTGCGAGGAAGGCGGTCTGATATGAAAAAAGGTGGGCAAGCAGCTGGGGGGATGTGATAAGAATAAAAACGGCTTCTTCAAAACTTATCGGCGACATGACGAGTAGGCGTTGAAGGGGGGGTGAGGAGACTAAAAAAAGAATCATCTAGAAGAGTAAGAAGCAAGCGGAACTCATACCATATCATGAAGAAAAGCACAACCACAAAAGAAAAACAACCACGGTGGGTTTCCGCCCCGCAAAAAGACTCATTTAAGCCGGATTAATCGGACACAACAGGGGGAAACGATCAAAGAAGGGAGAACGCGGAAGCGATAGTGGGGGGGCATGGGATCATGATCACCCGGAAACGTAATGTTGGGAATAGTTTTGCAGGGAAGGCAGAAAAGTGCCGAAATCGGCAAGGCAGCACTGATTTTTGTTTGTTAGGGGAAAAGAATTATCACCACAAAGGGGGGGAAAAAGAAATGATGGCCCTACAGCAACGAATGCTTGCCACGCTTCGAACAAAAGATGTCTGACATCAACTTCTTTCAAAAGGCCATGCGGAGGGGGGGGCCTCCAATTGAGATGCGCAAATCGGAAAAAGAAACTCCGTGCAAAAAAGGCTCAAAACCAAAACTCCCCTCAATAAAGAAAAAACACGCGATCATCGAGGCTACCAAAGCTAAGCGGGGTGGGGGAGCAAGGGGAACATGGAGATTTGTCGAAAAAGGAAGAGTTCCCAACTCTACGACACCCAGCAGAGGAGAGGTATGCGCCAGAGGCTTTCCCATGGGAAAAACAGTCCCCCTCATCGAGGGCTCGCGGGAGCCGACCCAGAGGAGAAGACATAAAAAGCCGCCAAAGGACTGCCCTAAAAAGCCGGAGGACATTACGGGGGCGAGGGGGGCATGCAAGGGAAAAAAATGAAATAGAAATAATGCCGTCCCTCCGATCGGAAGGACACACCAGGGAAAGAACATCGATAAGTCTCTCAAAAAGCGGGAAAAGGGAGTCGATTGCAAAAACAAGACACTGATTCGAACAGAATCTGGGGAAAAAAGGGGAAAAGGATAAATACCAGAAAGAAAGAGCCAATAAGGGAGCTTGACCTTTGAAAAATTACAGAGCAAGGAGGCAAACCGACGCTTAAAGGGGTAACTCAAATGAGAGAGACCGAGAGATTTCATGCAATCGGAAAAAAAGAAGGGGAGGCAGAGTCGGCTTCGCAAAAAGAGAATTGAATTTGCGGCGCTGGAATTGAAATTCCACACGGTTTGGAACAGGGCTGGGAGGAACTGAGTTTTCTCCGGAAGGAGGGGTCCTGAAATTCAGTTTGCGCAGATCGAGATACAACTAAAACCAAAAGGGAGGAAAATATGAGAGAGAAGAAAAAACTCCACCACCGGGACACGTCATGCCCGCAAGAAAAAATATACTGACAGAAAAAAAATTTGTTGAAAAAAAGTAGCAAAAACTTCCCATGGTAACCGGAATCTTCCGCTAACAGAGCGGGAGTTAAGGAAATACATACTTTGCGAAAAAAAGAAATCCACTCATTTAAAGTCACTGAAAAACTATCCGTGAGGGTATTCAAACCAAAAAAATAAGAAACTGGTCCAGGCAGAAACGAAAGAAGATTGGTATTGAAAAATTTAAAATCGGCCCGTCAAGTCTTTGAATCATTTCCAGGGTGGGTAGGGAAAAAAGTGGGCTCAGCTTTGAAGAAGGATGGCTTGAGGCGAGGTATGTCTCGGGGGGTCAATTCGAGGTCATTCATAAGGGGCCATGGAAGAAAAACCTCAGAAAAAGGCCGGGGGACTTAAAAAGGGTCCCGAGGTCTGTATTCGTCATTATCTGAATCTCCCGAAAAGAAGAACTCTACCCTTTGAAAATGGGAAGCCTACAACCAACCGGGGCTTACCAAAAAATTATGGGGGGGGGGGTCCTATTATCCGAGCTGAAAAGGGGCAAAAATCGATTCCCGCAAGTAAAAATCCGGTGCAAGCGGTATTCGGGGGGGGGTAAGCCTGCGACCCAAAAACTCGGCAATTTTTATGAGGAAAACGGGGGGGGGGACAGATAACTGGGAACGGCAAAAATGCCCTTTGGGCGCCTAGGGTCTTGGTCGCCTGAACCTAGTCATAAACAAATAAAGGGGGGGGTCACCGGGGAGAGGGTTCATCAGGGGGGAGGAGGTTTAAAGCAAATGGTCAAACGGAGGAGGGGAAAAGTTCCGAACAAAAAAAAAAAAAGGACTTCAAAGTAAAAGAGGCTGGTCACGGAAAGAGCCCTCCCCCAAAGAGATATGTGAGAAAACCGACAGAACCTGCACAGGCAAAAAAGAGTTAAAAAAATTACTTGGGGACCGTAAAAGGGGAAAAAGGAATATAAGAGACTGTCAGAACCAAAAGAGGGGAAGACCGAATTTTATCGTCCCAGAAAGGGGAGCGTGGAACAAAAAGGGAAGGGAAAAGTTAGGCCAGAAAAAAAAAACTTGTGTGGTTAAGGGGGGGAGAAGGGGTGGGTCTCAGCCCAATCCAAGAGAGGGAGATGTCCTAATCACTGGGGTTCCGAAAGACCCGAACCTTCAAAAAACGTCGAAGAGTGTGAAGAAGAGGGGAAAATTTTTGAAGGCCTCCTATCAAGGGGGGGATAGGGAAGGAATCACAGCGAAACTTCCTTGGACAAAAAAGGAGAAGTCACCAAGAGCCCTTTATCTTAAAGTCAAAAGTGTTTCTAAATGCAACGCCCAGAACGGGAAGAAACGGCGAAAGGACCACTTAAATCGAAGAGCGCCGGGAGAAGGCGGAGGAAACCAAGAGACCCTTAAGCCGCACCGGGGAAAGCCCAGAGAATCTTCGGGAGCCAAAGGGAAGCTCCAATAACGGAAACGGGAAAAAAGACTCTAAAAAAAGCAAAGAAGGGTTCCTGGTCGCGCCAATCACTTGCAAAGCCAAACGGAGGACTTCTCAAAAAGGAGAAGTGAAAACCGCCGCCCTGAGGGGGAGAAGAATAAAGCGAAAGGGGGGGGGAAAAAAAAAGGGGGGACCGGTGCGATAGAGAAGCGCGCCTGCAAGGCCGGCGCAAAGAGTCGAGTAAAAAAAAGGGATATGGCATCGACCTCAAGAGGGAGACCAGAGGAAGGGGAAAAAAAAACTCAGGAATGGACCGGATGATAGTACTGAAAAAAGGGGTTTTTTGCGCATGCAAAAAAAAAAGAACACAGGGAGGAATGCAAATAGGGGGGGAAAAGCAATCGATCACCAAAAAAGGAAAAAAAAAGGAGAAAAAAAATTACCATGCAAAAAGAGGGAGAGTTTGGAAGAAACAATGCGCAGCGGAGTGGGGTCAAGAAAAAAAAAAAAAAACCGGGACAAGGCGTTTTCCCTAAAGCCCAAGGAAGAAAAAGGGGCTTCGCGGAATGCAAAAAGGGGGCGACAAAAGAACAAAGGAACGGCGTGGGGGGAATTGAGTCTCGTTAAAAAGGGGCAAGGGGGGGGAAGAACGGGTGTACTAAAAAAAAAAAGAGGTTCAGGGGAATCTTGCCCGTTCCAAAAAAAAGAGATTCGAGGGGGGGGGGGGTGTGAAGTCAAGCGATTTTTAAAAGACAAAAAAAAGGAAGGCCGATGAACAAAAAAACCAATTGGCACTTGGGAGGGACGTTCTTTAAATAGGGGCCCCAGAGAAGAGGGCGAAAGGATATTGCGCTGGTGTCAAAAAGCGCAGGGAATTGGGGTTCGGGTGCACGGTAGATCGACATCTCAATGGGACAGGGAGTTTCCGAGGGGGTGCATGGGAAAGCAAATCACTTAAGAAAATCAGGGAGAGAAAGGTCACTCTTGCAAGGGGATTTGTCGCTGGGAAGTGGTGCTTTGAAAAAGGAGGCTGCAATGAAGAGGACCGTCCGGGAAAAAAAGTAAGAAGTACGAAGCTGTTGCAGGCAAGACGATTGTTGGGAAAGAGGAAAGATCGATTCCCACAAAAAACCCCGGAAAAATAGACGAGACAGAAAACCATAGGCCAAAGACGATGGGGGAAGCGCCCTGAGGAGCTTAAAAAGAACGCCTCAGGGCAGGGTTCGAACGCAAGAGGAAAATGCTCAAGACTTGCCGCCAAAAAGGGGGCGGGACTACGGGACAGGTGGGTGGAAGGTAGGGAAAAGGCCCGCGGAAAAGCCAACCTCGGGGGGGGGGGAACGGGGGGCCATCGGCGAAAAAGGTAAATGCTGAATGAAGGAATGGGACAAGAAAAAAGAGAAAGATCATGGTTCCTAGGAAATGCCGGGAGTACTTCTGAGAACAACAAAGGGAAAGATGGGGGGGGTAAGAAAGGGAAATTGGGGAAATTCGCCGGGAAGAAGAGAGTAAAAAAGACTGCAAGCCGGAGGAACACCAGGGAAGGACGTGGGGAAGAAAACCGCAAAAAAAAAAATTTTTTTAAACAGTGGGGAAAAGAAACGGCCGCCGGCCGAGGCAGCAAAAAAGGAAGACGCCAAGAACAGCTATGGCAGGAGGGACGGTGTCACCGAAGGTTCTTTCAAAGCGAACAAAACGGAAACCAAAAAAAGGGGTTTCCAAAAGAAAAAAACCAACGAGACGAAGGTTGGGGGAACAAAACATCGTGGGGAAAAAGCAAGGGGGGATAATGCGGAAGGGAATTAGGGGGGGCAATCTTCCCAAAGGTGAGCGCCAGAAGAAAAACGGTGCCGGGGGGAGAGCCGGAAAAAAAAATGCAGAGTTAAAAGTTTTCGGAAGGGGGGAATCAGGACAAACTCCCGAAGGGAAATTAAGAATCAAAAAAAGGGCGAAGGGTGGGGGAATTGCAAAAAAAATCCTCTCTCTAGGAAAAAAAATCTATAAGAAAAAGCCCGAACCACGTTCCAAGGAAAATTCAGCAAAAAAAAAGGAAATACCCCGTAAGGCGCAGAGAGGGGAACGTTGAAGATCTGGCGAAAAAACCAAAAAACGCAGCCCGTAAGGAAAGGAAAAGGACCTCTGACGAGTCCAAGGGACTTCCGTACGAGGATCAGGGGGGGACAAAAGAAGGGGATGGCTCGAGGGGGAAGTCCCCCGTTCCTAGGACAAGGCGACTCAAAATTCAGTGCGCGTTGCCCCGTTAAAAAAGGGGAAAGCCGGAAAAAAAAAAAAGTCTGTCCACGTTAGGAGGGGAACAAAGAGGGGTCCATGCAGAAAATTACTGCCTATCAGGAGGCGGGCAGGGAGGGGGGGAAAAAAAAAAAAACAGTAGAGGGGGGACGCTGTGATAATCATGAACAGAAAAAAAAAAACTCGGCGGCAGAAAAGGAAAAAAAAAAGAAACCAAAAAAAAGGGGAAAAAAATCAAGGGGGAAAGTTTTGGCGCAAGGCAGAGGTCATGAGGAAAGCTAAAAAAAGAATCCTCCCGAGGACTAAAGGGGGGAAAGGAAGAGCGATATATGGGGGCCAAGGGGGAGGGAAACCCAAAAACCCACCACGGTGATTGACAGAAAAGCAGGAAGCTCATTTGAGGAAAAAAAGAAAACCCAGAAAAAAAAGGCCAATACTATAGAAGAAGCAAAACTTTTTTTTGGCGAACAGCAGCGATAGGGGGCACCTGGGAGCACACAAAAAAGAAAACGTAAAGGGGGGGTGTGGACCCGATCGCTGGGAAAACAGGACAAGAAAAGTTTTCGGGAAGCGATGACGAAAAAGCCGCGACCGAGATTGGGGGCTGGGTTAAGGGATAAAGAAGGGGACGTTTGGGGAAAAAAAAACATGCTCGTGGAACGAAAAACACTAATCGCAAGTCGATAAAAAGAGGAAAGGCGACCAGGGGTGAATTGCAATAAAGAACAAGAAAGGAAACCGCAAACGCAAAAAGGGAGCGGGGGGGAAAGAAAAAACTAAACTTCATCTAAAAAAAAAGGGGGGAGACCCCACAACCAGCGAAAGAATGCCACGAAGGGAGGGGAGGCCTACTCAAGCTTAAGGGGAAAAGGGTTAAAAGAAAGGGATCTATTTGGTGGGGGAAAAAAGGAATAGTTTGGGACGAAGAAGAAAAAATCCAGACTGCCGAGAAAGGGGTCGGCTTAAAAAAAAAGTGGGCAACATCAAAAAAGACTGAAAAGAAAAATTCCCGAAAAAAGCGTCTGCACCAGACTATTAGAAGAAGAAAAAGCCCAGAACTGGGTAAAAAAGGTCCACAACGTAAAACTCCTTAGAAAAGTCGCTGAAGGGGACAGGCTCCGGTCAAAAGAGAATGAACTAAAATGAAAAGGAAGAATCGGCCCCACCTAAAAAAAAAAAGAAAGGGGGGAGATGCCCATCCATGATCGGGAAAATTCTCAAAAGGAACAAAAGAAATGCCACTGGGAGAAATATGAATGGGGAAAAAAAAGAGAAAAGTTGAAAAGGGGAACATACAATATGAAAGAAAAAAAAACCTGAAAAAAGGGGAAAAAAGTTTAAGGCACGAAGACCAAAAACAGGGAAAAGGTAAAGAGCTGGAAAAAAAAAAAGAAATCCCTTAGAACTGTATGGGGGTCAGCGAAAAAAAGAGGTATGAAAAAACCTCCTCGTCTTGAAAAGATGCCGGGAATGTGCCTATCGACTCAGGGTAGGGGGAAAAATCCAGAAAATTCTTCTGGAAAGGGGGGTTCTTGGAAAAAAACGTTCGTGCTGGCATAAGGAAGAAAAAAAGTGAGGTGAAAAAGAAAAAACAAACGGAGGGGAAAAGGGAGAGAGATCTAGAAAAGAAACATTCCAGGAGGGAAGACCTTCCCAGCAAAAGGACGCCCAAGGAAAAAAAAAGAAAAAGGGCGTATCCACCTGGAAAGAAAAGAACTGCTCGGAAAAAAGAAAGGAAATCAAAGAAGGAAAGGAAAAGGGGGGAAAGAAGGAGTTTCGATGAAAAAAGGAAGACAATCAATGGATAGCAAAAAGCTCGTAACGATTAAAAGGGGCGCAATTTGCAAAAAGGGTAGAAAAGACGTATCAAAGGGGCAGTCCCTCGCCAGAAAAAGAGGGTCCAAACTGGATAGGACCAAAACACGCTTTGGGGAAAGAATGGGGGAAAAGGGGGTGTTGGGAAGGGGACCGAAGGGCAACCAAGCCCAGAAAAAGAGGGAAATTGTGGGGAAGGACGCACCTCGATGGAATCGGGAAAATCATTCGGGCATTAAAAAAACAAAGGGAAAAAAGGCACAACAAAAAAAAAAAGGCCCGAAGCGTAAGGGGGCCTGGGAGGGCTTGCGGCTTTGGAGGGAGGAGGGAGGGAGGGTCGCACTGAGACAAAAAAGAAAGAGCTGGAGAGGGAAACCTCCAAAAAAAAAATGGCCTCACTAAACTGAAAGGAACAGGTTTAGCTCCTTATCGGGGAAAAAACTATTCCGAAAAACGAGGCACAATGGGGGGAAAAATGGAACAATCAGAGGGGTTTCAGAAAAAAGGGGGGGGGGGGGTGAAAGCCGAGGGCCGTGGCTGCTTTATGGAAAAAAGGGGGGCAGAAAGTAAAAGGGAAAAAGAGGGGATCCTGAAAAAAGGGGAGAAAATGGCGGCTCCGTGTACGGGACCCAAACATGAATCCTGGTAAAATGAAAGGGAAAAAAAACAGAGGTGCGGGGGAGAACAGAGGGCCGCCCCAGGGTCAGGGGGGGGAGAATTGGGAAAAAAACACGCTCGTCAAGGGAAATGGGAAACCGCCTCGCCCGAAAACAAAAAAGGGGAAAAGACAAAAAAGACGTCAAAAAAGAAAAAACCTGAACGGGGGAACCGGGGGGAATGATGATCACAAAGAAGAAGGGGAACGGCTGGGGTTCGCAAAAAGAAGGGGGGGGGGGAGATCATGGCCCGCTGAAAGGAAACAGGTTCGGGAAGAGACGGAGGCCAAAAAAAAAAAGCCCGGGGGGGGATGGGGTTGTCGCCGGGGAAAAAAAAGGGATTCAAAAAACGTCTAAATGGGGGCAAGCCAGAAAAAAGGAAAGAAGGAAAAAGAGGATAAAGGGAGGGCTATCGAAGCAAAAAAGGAGCAAACGAAAATTTGTGGGGAGGGGAGATCAGGGGTGAAAGGGACGCCGAGAAAGGAGGGTAAATCTATTAAAAAAAAAGAGGACCGTGAGAAAAACCGGAGGGGTCATCCGCCGGGGGGAAAAGGGACTGGGACGGCGTAACGCATGTCCCACCGAATGGGGGAGAATGGGAAGGGTTCAACGGGGAAAAAGGAAAACCGGTCTAAGAACGCGCGGTAAAACTGCCAAGAAAGTCGTCCGGAAACGGACAATTGTCAACAAAAAAAAGGGTCTTGCCGGAAAGGAGGTGCCTCCCCAAGAGGCGGGAAAATCGTCGGGGGAGAGTTTGTGAAGCCAAAAAAGTAAAGCTTCAGAAAATGGGGGAAAACCTGGGGGGAAAAAAAGGGATCAAAAAAAACCCTTCAGGGGGCCTGTGTCGAAAAGGACCAGAAGAACCAAAAAAGGGTCTGCAAAGGAAAGAGAGGCTTCCTGACCAGGGCTAGGTTCCGAAGAGGTGGATCAAAAAAGGGGTAATTTTGGAAGCTTGCACGGGGAAAAAAAAAAAAGGGGAGGGGGTCCGGTAGTTGAAAAAAAGAGGAAGATCTCCTTCGCCAAAGAATGCGAGTGGGGGTTGGAAAAAAGAAAGGGATGATGGAAAAAAGACCCTCAGCGGAGGAAAATGTGCCAATTAATCTAAAGGGAATGGAAGAAGTCCGAAGGCGCATAGGAGATCAAAACTGTGAAAAGAGGGAATGGAAAAAAGCGAGGCCAAAAACGGAACACGTCAGAGCAGGTAAGACAAAAACATAATAAAAAAAATCGTGGGTAAGAAAGGGAACTCATCTTCCGTTCCACAACCGAGGGGAGGAGGTGGGCAAGAAAGACCCAATATATCTCAAGGGACTAAAAACGAGTGCTTGGGGAAAAGAAGAAAAAAAAAGGCATTCGAGTAGGGGCCAAAGGGGGAGGCCGTTGTACAAAAAAAAAAAAAGGGAACCGGTTGGGAAGCAAGCGTTAACATCCAATTAAGAGAACCGCAATGGGGGGTCGATCCAAGAAAAAAGATTTCGCAAAAAAGGGGAAAAAGGGGAAAAAGACCACGCAAGGAAGGGGGGGGCGTTTTATAAAGAAAAAGGGAATAGGGGAAAATCCTCTTGGCCCATGAGATGGAAAAAAAAAAGTAAAGGAAAGATCAAAAATTGGCAGAAGCCAAAATTGGAAGAATCTTAAAATAATTGCCTAAAAAGGTCCCTTGTGTCCCGAAATGGGGTAGGAAAAAATACAAGAAACCTCCGAAAGGAAAAGGAGGCGTTCTTTCACATATAAGAAAAAAAAGGAGGAAAGCGACTTGGAGAAAAAGTTGGGGGGGTCCAGAATGGGAGGAAAGTCATAAAGAAAGGAGCCGTCTGGGGAAATCCTAAAGCGTAAGCGGGGCGGGAAAAAAACGATATGGTGGAACAGGTCTCTCGAGACAAAAAAAAGAGGAAAATAAGTCTAAGAATCAAGACACCTCAGTAGGAAAAGAAAAGGGTCGTATTCTAAAAAATCGCAGGAAAAAAAGGAGATTCGGGAAAGACTCCCACCAGGGAAACTGCTCCTCGAAAATGAGGGGGGGAAAATTCCGGAAAAAAAAATCTCACGAAGAAAAAAGATGGCGTTTAAAGGAGAATCCCAAAGACAAGCTGGGGGGGGGGGGAAGCCAGCGAAGGAGCTTGACGCGGGGGAAAAAGGGGACGCGCCACGTGGGACTGGGAAAAAAAGAAAACATGGCCTCCCCAAAAAAAAAAAAGGGGAAAAATTTCACCGACGGAAGGGAAAAAAAAAAAATCGGTGTGACGGGGAAAGTGCCCAGGGGGGGCGAAATTCGCAAGGAAAAAAAGAGTCCGAAAACTTGAAAAAAAAGAACCCGATACTAAAACCCGAAGGGGGAAGGGGCTCAAAAAAGGCCCGTCCTCCTGGAAAACCAACTGAGACCTAAAAAAAGGCAAAAGAACAACAGGGGGGGAGACAAAAGCATTTTAAAGCGCAAAGGAATCTGGGGCGGCGGGGGGCACAGAAAAGGTGTGGGGGGAAAGAAGGGCTGTCGAACCAGAGGGAAAAAGGGGAAAAAAACGAGACGAATTATTTGGGAAAAGGGGAATGCATCGTGGGGGGGCCGTCCGGGGGATCGCTGAGGACAAGACCACCTGGTAAAAAAGGGGTAGAAAAAGCCTCAAACGGTGAATTAAATCCTGTTCCAGGAAAAAGTCGTAAGGGTGGTGTGGAAGGTAAAAGAGGGAAAGGAGGGAGGTGCCATCAAAAAGTGGGGAAAAGCAGAGTGGCCCTTAAGAGAAAACAGAATTGGGGACGAGGTCAAGAAAAGAAAACGGTACAAGGGGGATCTTTTCAAAAAACCTGCGCGGAGAGGGAAAAAAGGTCCAAGCGGAAAAACTTGAGGGGGGCCTAAAATTCAGGGGGGAAAACGGCCGCAGTCCCGAAAAAAGAGATTTGGAGAGAATCTATGGAAAAGAGAAAAACCTGGCTAGGGAAAAGACCGAGAATCCTTGGCGAAGAAAAAAGTGCGGCTACCGGCAAGCGGGGAAGTGTACGAGGGGGAAAGAACCTATTTCAGGGGGGCACGGGAATAAAGAAGAATGAAAGGGTCCTTGACGAAGAAGGGCGGGCACGTTTGCAAAGAGATCTCGAAAAATTAAAGGCCAAAAAAAGAAAAGCGCTGGGGCAAAAGGAGGGGAGACCGGTGAAGGGGATTGCCTGCGCGGGGTTGAATAAAGATCCCAGAAAAAAGGCGCCCAGGAAGAAGTGCAATCGCCGAACAAAAAATTCATTCGTGACGGGGTCGAGTGAAAAAAACCTCTTCGGAAGACATCTCAAAAAAAAGACCGCGAATAGCGAGTGGGAATAAAAGTAACCGACAAAAGAGTTTATGGGGACATCAATGGCCCTAAAGGGAAAGAATGAAAGGAAATCGGAAAACCTAGCGAAAAGAAGAAGAGACACGAGAAATTATTAAAACAGGGGGGGGCGACATCAGCGTGGTGGGAGGGATCATAAGATCACCGGAAACGTAGGGGGTTGTGGGGGGAAACCGAAGAGGTTGGGGGAAAAAAAAGGCCCAGTCGGTCGGAGACAAAAAAAAAAAAAAAAAAGGAGGACGATCGGGGGGGTTCCGGAATGAGAAAGGGAAGTTGGGAAAAAGGGGGGACCAGGACTAAACGAAAACCGAGAGGGGAGCGCCGCGAAAAAACTGAAGAAGGGCCGTTAAAATGCGGAGAAAAACGTAGCAAAGGGGCATCTCTGGGAAAAAAAACCGAAGGAATGCCGGCAGAGAAAAGAGCAAGGCGGGGACGGGAAAAAAATCGGAAAAAAAGTGCAAGGTTGGGGTGGGGATGAGATTTGGGGGGAAAAGTTTTCCGCGTTCGAAAAAAGAAAAAAGGAGGAAAAAAAAAAAGAAGGGGGGGGGAGGCCTGAAAAAATAAACCAGGTCAGCGTAGGTAAACAAAGAAAAGGGGGAAAAAGATATTGAAAGAAAAAAGACCCTTGACCCTGATCCCAAGAAGAAAGGAGGGGAAAAAAAGAGAAGGGAAGGGTGCAGGCTCAGAAAAGAAAAAGAGAAGAACTCCGAAAAAAAACAATCAGTCGGGAACACACATGCATCACCAAAGAACGGATCAGGCTCGAAAAAAAGAGGAGAGAATGCCCACCTCCTTCTAGAAAAGGGGAAAAGCAAGCAAAAAATCTTGTGAAAAAAAATCCGTGAGGAAGGGGGAAAAAAAAGTGCGTGGCGAAAGGACCCCGTTTGATTAAGAAGAAAAAAAAGGACAACCGAGCCCGGAAAAAGGGGACAAAGAGACCTGAGATCAGGGAAGAGGGACAGGCAAAAGGAAAAAAAGGAAAAAATTGGATCCAAGCCCAAGGAAAGGGGGACGGCCTATGAAAAAAAAGGGGAAGGGACCACGGGGAGAGGAAGAAAAAAGTGCTTAGGGAAAGGGAATTTGGCGCCGGAAGGAATGAAGCAGGGGGGAGGGTTGGAAAGAAGGGAAAAGTCTCGAAAAAAAAAAAAAAACGGAGGAGCGGAAAGCAAGAGAGATCAAAGAAAATCCAGAGAGCCTCAAGCAAAAAAAAGAAAAGAAAATAAGAAGAACCAGAAAGCCGGCCAGGGAGAAAAAAAAAGGACCGGAAGAGGCCGGAAAAGTAAGGAGGGGGGGGGGTGGAAAATTTCTGAAGAGGGGGAGGGAGAAAAAAATCAAAAAAAAAATCAGGGAGAGCAGTCCAAAGGAAAAAGCTTGTTGACTCGTGGGAAGTGAGAAAGAAGGGTCAAAAAAAAAAAAAAAAAGCGCACTATCATATGGGGAACAAGGTAACGGGGGAGAGATCACAAGATTCGGTAGTGGGCAACAATATAGGGAGAGGGACCGAATTTGTGCGAAGGAGAGGGAGAGGGACTGCAAGGAACGCGATCGTGAATGGAAGGGGGGGGGATGGAGTCAAAGAAAAGCCTGGGCAAAAAAAACCAAGCGATTTGCCCGGAATTTAAGGACCTGTGCATGTGAAGGAGGGGGACGAAACTTTGGTAGAGAGGGAAAAAATATCCTGGGAAACGGGGCGGAAGATTGCAGGAATGTTTCAAGGGAACACCTGGCTCTCCGGAGACAGAAGAAGGGGGGTCGGGGGAGAGGGGACGCGGAAGGGAAAAAACTTTCCGAAAAGGGAAAATTTGGACAAAGAAAGGAACAGAGGTGGTTCAGGGGGGAGGAAAGGTCAGAATCCGAAGGGCACTGAGGTTTGAGGGGGGCTCGTGGGAATTCCGGAAAAAAAATCTGACCAGGTGTCCGCTACTGTGGGGAAAAGACAGACAAAACTGGACAAGAAAAAAGGGTCACGAAGGAAAGAGTTTCAATCAGGAAAAAATTTGGGGCCCATGGGAGGGTCAGGGTGAGGTGAAAAAAGAAAGAGGGAAAAAAAGAGGCCTGTCCGGCCTATCAAAGAAACGGGGAGGGAGGGCAAACAGCCGATCGGTCAAAAAGAATAAAAACGTTAAAAAAGGAAAGCTGATGGGGAAGACAAATTCACTATGAAGGGGGGATGGTTCGCCCACGAATGGCGAAGGAAAAAAGAGCGGAAAAGGGGAAAAGAAAGGACCAGCCTCTCATCCAGGGAGGAAAATAGCAAAGGGAGGGGGGAAGGAACCGTGGGGGGGGAAAGGGGGGGGGGTTCGCCTGTCCGGCAAGGAAGGGACAACGCGCTGGGGGGGGGGAAAAAAGATAAGGGGAAGATCTACATCAAGAAAATTAAGGAACGTCGAAAAAGCCAGAGGCCAAAAAAGTCTGGGGCCATGGCAGATCACAAGGGACAATAAGAAGTAAACGCCGGGGGAAAAAAAAAAACAGCCTGCTAAACAACGATACCTCCTGCAACAAGGGAGGATGGCCGAACTGGGATCGAAAAAAAGGAAAAGTCTGGGGGAAGGGAAACGCCTAGCCTACTAACGCAAATTCAAATGGCGGAGAACAAAATGGAAAAGTTAAAAAAAGAACTTAAAAAAGGAAACATCCCAGGGAAGACAAGGAGGGAAGAAATAGGATAGAGCGTTCTGTCCGGAACCAAAGAGGGAGAAGATCAGGGGAGCCTATAATTTCAAACTCCCTGGGGAGGAACCAGAGAAAGGCAAGGAAACGCCAAATCAGGCCCTGAGGGGAGAAAAATGAAACTCGAAGGCTTAAATATGCGGGTCTGAAGGGTGCTATCACTAGGGGATCTCAGGTTAGGGGGGAAAGAGGGCAAAGTAAAAATTCGCATCATGAAAGAAAAAGAAAGGACCCGATCTCCTCGTAGGAAAAGGGAAGGGCTTTGCACCAGGGTCCCACTCGAAAAGGAAAAGGACCGAGATAGGAAGGCAAGGCCTCAAAAGAAGCAAAAAGGGGGGGGCCTTTTGAAGAAAGGACGGGCAAAAAAAGAGGGGGGATCAAAAGGGAAGGTGTAAAAAAGCAAGCGCCATGAAAAACAAAAGGAAGTCAGGGGGAAAAAGTGGGGAAAAGGAAAAAGCAGCCGTTCGTTTGGGAAAGGAACCGGTGGAGGGGGGGTGGGGAAAAAAAACCGCCGAACAAAAAGCCGCCGGGAGGAATGAAGGAATCGGACCGGGGGGGGGGAAAGATCTGTGCAAGGAAACATTCAAATGGAAGGGGAAAACGAAGAGCGTTTCTTAGAAAACATCTCTGAAGGTAGACTTCTAGGGTCGAGCCAGGGAATTTCGGCCAGGGGACAGAAAGATGCAAAAGCCGTGGAAAGAAAAGGCCGTCGGGGGGAAACTTCCGCCGGGGAAAAAAAACATGATAGCCTGGAAAAGCAGGGAGTATGTTTTGGAAAGAAAGACCTGTACAAAAAAAGAAAAGCCCCCGGGAGAAATTCCGAGTGGAGGCGGCAGAAAAAAAAAAAAAGAGGGAACTACGAAGAAAAGGAACGGCGTAGAGAAAGCGGGGGAGGCAAGCTTGTAGCAGGGCTGAAGGGAAAAAAAAAGGAGGGGAGACTGAGAAGAACCCCCTGCGAGGTAGAAAAATCATGAAGATTTCAAACAGAAAAAAAAAAAGTGGGGGGGGGGGGGATTCGAAAACAACACCAACGAAGGAGAAGGAAGGAAGAAGGTCAACAAAACAGCGATGATTAAGACAAAAAAAGGGGGGGAAAAACCGACGCATCCTGCTCAGGATCACAGACCCCGAGAAATGAAGCAAAGGGAAAAAAACTGGGGGGGAGCAAATAACGGGGGTTCGGAGGCAGTCGAGAAAAGACAAAAAGGAGTTCGGGGAAGAGACGGTGAGGGGCGCTCAAGCCTCCAAAGGAAAAAAAGGTAATAAAGGAGAATGGGCTGCCAAGAAAGGGGAAAGCGCGCCGGGGAAAAGTAAGGGGAGCGCAATATCAGGGGGGGGAAAAAAAGGAAAGATTTCAGGGGGGAAAAACGACGTCGGAAAAACAGCATGCAGTTGTGACAAATCGAAGGGGAAAAAAAATGTGCGAGAAAAA
>Ga0179593_1313812_pt1 | contig 16106 bp, 24 predicted proteins | sample CZODoug2_1_08_16_FD_185931 | JGI IMG/M metagenome (GOLD analysis project Ga0179593, IMG submission 185931) | Vadose zone soil fungal communities from Angelo Coast Range Reserve, California, USA - CZODoug2_1_08_16fungal (PacBio error correction) | ecosystem: Environmental > Terrestrial > Soil >...
AAAAATCGGGGGTGAAAGCCAACCAAAACAGCCCGACCCATGGAAAGGGGGGGACAGCAAAAGAGGAAAGGGGGAAAGAAGAATTGGAAGTAATGGATGTGGGTGTGCTACAAAAAAACGTGTGAGGACGATGTGGAAAAGGGTTGGCTGGAACGGTACCACAGAACAACGGCCAAGGGGCAGTGTTCAGGAAGAGGGAGGGGGTCATGTGGGTGCGGTATTACGGTAACAAAGGACCGCAGGCGAGACGGAGAAACTGAAAAGTGTGGAATTTCTAGACAGAAAACGGGGGAAGACCGGAGAGTTCGCTCGTGGGGAGGGCGTGGGAAAAAAAACAGAGATACAGATCATAAAGCATCAAAGGATAAAAGACCAGTAAGGTGGTTGGAACGAATGGCGTGGTGGGGTAAAAGTTGAAGAGGATCCGGGGAGTAATGAAAAAACACCGTCCCGGAAAAAATTTAGGAACAATTGAAAGGAAGGGAAATTAAGGGGAAAGGGGGGGGGGGTGGGGGGGGGGAAACAAAAAAGAATTTGGTCCATAAAAAAAAACATGTAGACGTAATGGTGGAGGGACGGAGGAAGGACGAACAAAGTTAGTCTCCAAAAATGGGGATGAGGGGAATTATGAAGAACACCCTTAGAGATAAAAGAGACGTCCTTCCACAAAAAAAGTGGAATAATGGATAGGGAAGCATATTTGAGGGAGGGAGAAGAATGGTGAGAAACGCAAGATTCCAAAAATAGAGTGGTAGAGATTTTGGGGACTGGCCTGGTGTTTGGGGGGTCTTTCCGACCAAATGTAGTTGGGGAAAGCGAAAAAAGAAACCGAAATCCGGTAGAAAATGGAAAAAAAAAGAGATAAGAATGACTGCGTCAAAAAATTAAACCAATTTTGGTCTGTATGATAGTCCTAAACGGGAAAAGGGAAAAAAGGGCGAAAGAAGCTAGACGAGTCAACAAAAAACACTCGGGGGGACATCAAAATTAAAAGGAAAGAAAAAGAATGGGGAGAGGGAGGGGACAAAGGGAAGAAAGAAGAACTGTAGAGTTCCCACGATAAAAAAAAAGGGGTGCAAAAGCAGAAAGGAGAACGCATAAAATGGCCAGTGCCCCCGACGGGGTTAAAACAGAAAGCAATGGTGAAGGGGGAAAAGAACGGGGGGAAATCGAGACACCAGGAATTGGACAACGTCCCCCCAAAAAAATAACAATTGGCAATCAAGGAGCAGCATAGAAAAAAAAGAAAGAACAAAGGGGTTCCAGAAAAAAAAAAGAAGGAAATTCGGATAACCACACCAATTGAGTAACCGGATAAGTTGTGGTCTGAGATTCAAGAAGAAAAAAAAGGGGAAAGGTACGCTAAAAAGACCAAGAGGGACTGTGACGAGGGTACATGGGGTTGAGGGTTACTTAACAAAATGCAAACAAGAAAAAAAACAGGGAAACGGGAGAAGGGGGTGAAACAGTGAGTCAATGCTCGAGGTCGCCAGGTGAGAAGACTTAAAGTCTGCAAAACAAAAAGAAAGGATTGAAAGGGAAAAGGGAGACCAAGCCCACGCGCAAGGGGACTAAATGAAGAAAAAAAAAACGACGTACCAAGAACTGGAGCTGATAAACTAAAAACAACAGAAGAGAAATGCCCTGTGGGGGAAGAGCAAAAAAGCAGTGGCGAATCCAAAACGGTGAAGACAGAGAAGGAAGACTTAAAGAAGGAAAGCAGGGTAAGGGAGATCAAAAGAAAGACAGCAGCAAAGAGAGCTATCCTAGTGGTCTGCTGGCCAACGGGGGGAGAGAAAATAAAAGGAGGGGCCGACTGGGGGAAAAAAGGGGGGATAATTAAAAAAATACGGGAAAAAAAACTTACAAACAGTCCAGCATTTGGGGAGGAAACCCAAGCACCAGAGTCAGAAAAACCGCGATCGGAACAACAAAACATGGAAAGGAAAGAGGGGGAAGGTAGGGAACAAAACGAAAAGCCACGAGAGGACGGTGGTATGATGAAGTGGGATGTAAAGCAAGTCAGGCAAATAGGAAAGACCGATGGGCAAAGGCTTTTAGGAGAGAAATATGCCCCAAGGAACCCGTACGTGGTGGAGTGAAACCATAAAAACCCTAAAACACCCACAACATCGCGGTTTGTGTGTAAACAGTTAAGAAAAGATGGGAGGGCAACCACAAAGAAATCAGTTAGGGGCCCGAGAGTTAGAATAAGAAAACAAGAAAAAAAAAGGGAAAGAAATGAAAATGGCAAAAGTGAGGGCTCTTTGGGGGATTTGAAGAACAAGTTGACCAACAGAGTCCAAGTGGGACGGGACCCCGTGGCGACAGGGGAAGAAACGAACACCTGAACGGTAAGCCAAGTCATCAACCCAGGATTGAAGGGGCGGAAGCAGGGAGACCAAAACAGAATATAATGAGAAGTGGGGGGGGCAAACCTTAGAGAAAAAAGAAATGGTTCACCCAAAAGCGGAAAAAGAAACTAAACTAAAAGTAAAAAAAAGAAAATATTGGGGGAGTACAGTGAAGGGGGATGGGACATGTCGCGCAGGGATTGTTCTAAAATGGACTCCCATTGTTGGGGTCCAAAAAAGGGCCCCCCCTACACAAAAACATAGGAGGAGATAAACTAAAGTAAAGTCAAGAAAAAAAAATATTGCAAGGAACTTAAGATGGGGGGAGAAACAAATGTACGGTGGTGGCGATTAAACGTCGCCTCAGTTTGGAAAATTAGGACCCACCAAAGAGAAAAACAAAACAAAAAAAGAAGGGATAAGGAGTAAAAGAGAGAAGGAAAAATGTTCGAGTTTCCAATGAGAGACAGGAAACAAAACACACACCAACTCTGGGTCAAAAAAAAAGTCAGAACATGAAAAAATTCGAATAAGGGTAAAGAATAGGGGAGCAACCTGAAAAGACAGGGCGAAGGGATACAGTAGGGGGAAAAACAACAAAAAGACAACCAAACCAAGGGCTGTGCCCGTTTGTTTGAAAGCCGCCGAGTAAAAGAGCAAGGTATGAGAAAAGAGGAAAAGGGGCGAAAAGTTCGCCGGGTGCCAACGAAAAAGGAAAAACAGGACATAAAAAAAATCAAATTAGTACGTTTGAAACAGGAGGCAGGGTTGGGGACAGGCCAAAAGTCCTGGAAAAAGGGTGAAAGAAATGGACCAAAGGGACATTTGGTTTTGGACGGTTCTGACAGTCGAAAAACAAATGGCAGCAAAAAAAGGGGGCCGTACTGCAAAACACGCACCAAGAATCACATCAAAAAGGGTGAAAGCACAGAAAAAATGAAATGGTCACGTTTATCAGTACCGGGAAAAAAAAAACCCTAACGGATCGTAAAAACCTCCAGCGGGTGAGTCTATACAACCCACGTCACGGTGGTTGGGGGTTGGGCCCCCGCCCACAAGGAAAAGGGGCAGGGGAAGGTTATACCGAAAAAGGGACAAGGGGTTACGGTTGTTAGAGATTAGAAGACCAGCCTACAACGGTAAAGGCAGTTTTTTGTGGGAGAAAGGCAACTAGGTCAATTCCCTTTGCTGGGGGTCGAAGCTTCGGGTCACGAAAAAAGGCAACATCCAAAAAATGGGTCAAAAAAAAAGGCGTCGTGTTAAAAAAGGGGCCTGACTCCAGGAGGGAAAGACCAGCGACAACGCAGGAGGGAATCACCCCAACGGAAGAAAGCAAGGACGCGCGGTCAAAAAAAGATTTGTAGGGAAACAAGAACAACAAACCAAGGGGGGGGAAAAGATGGGAACATCAGTCTACATGATAAAAAAAACCACGCCACGGATAGACAGTACCGGACAGCAGAAAGGGCAAAAAGTTTCAAACATGGCTGTCGCAACAAGAAACCAACGGAGGGGGGGTTGGTAAGTCAAGTGTGAAAGACGCATTTAGTGGGACACCACCCAAGTCAAACGCCGGGCAGGAAAAGAGGGTCGGTAAAAGAATATGAAGAAGAAAAGTACTTAACAATGGAAACCTCGAGGTGGGGTGTTTCCCTCGTGGCGGTGTCAAAAAGGACACTGCACAACACGAAAAACAAGTGAATGAACCTAAACCAGGTTGTTAAGGTTCGAAAACTCAAAACCCTTAAGGCAACCGCGTGGCATGGGGGTGTAGGAAAGAGCAGCCTTTTGAAAACAATAAAGTGGCGCGTCCGGCCATCCGGAAATAGTAAAAAAAAAAAAGAACAAAACTTTATCTTTTACACCGACCGTGCTGGTAGAAGCACAGTGGCAAAACAAACTGGGAAACAGAGAGCAAATGCCTTGGGGCGCGGTGTTGTTTTCAAACAGGCACAGTCCCAGCTTCAACTTTTAACCTTGTTGGGGGGGGGCACACGTGAACAGAAATCGGGGGGGGGGGAAATCTAAGTCGGCTGAGGCGTGCATGTGGTGACCATCAATCCGGTAGGTCTATGGAATTCCCCGAGCACAGTCAAAGGGCGTCTGGTTCAACGAACTAATGAAACTCTAAACGGGGAGAGGGGTGAGGGAAAGAAAAAAGAAAGAAAAAACCCATTTGTGAAAACGGTGTTCCAGAGGGAGCGGAGAGTCCACGGGCATCACCAAACGGTCCCCACGAAGAGAAACTGCCTAAAATGCAGGTTAAAAAAAGACACAAAGGTCAACGGAGGCCGACATGACCACAGAAAAGGGGGCCGAAAAAAAGGAAAACTGGCGAACTACACAGATAAGTCATGGGGGGGACCGTATTGAGGGGGGGACTCCTAGAGGTCTCAAAAAAGAAACAAAAAGAAATAAAACACTGTCCACTTCCGACGGGTGGGAGGAAAAGGGGGGAGGAGAAGGCTGCAGAGAAGGTCACCATCCGTCCGCAAAACCCTTGGCGGGAAAAAAAAAGGGGGGGGAATGGACGAAAAAAGAAAAACATCCTCGACACTGTCAACCCCGTGTGTTGGTAAAAAACAATGGACTATACGCCATGAATTGCTTAAAGGCAAGTGTGACCATAAAAGGACGGGTAAAAAAAGTAGCAACAGAGAAAAAAAGGAAAGTAAACACTGAAAAACCGGAAACCAAAGCAATGGGACCAGGGAGAAAATAGTGATATCTTGGTGAAACCGAAAGCAGCACGATACAAAGAAATCAGGGGCTTCCCACGGGGAGAGAAGCCCAAAGGGTCAGCTGGGAAAGGAAGATCCCACTCAAGGACCTAGGGGGTGCTTAAGAAATGCCAAAAAGAACAGCCGAGACACACGGCACCAGACATTGAACTCACTTTAGATGTGAAAGGAAAAAAACAAGACAACAAGGGCCTCAGACGACAAACCACAAGACACAACTGGGGGAAGAGTAACATAAATGATGCTAAAAACATCTTCTGAAAGGGGGGGTCAACTGACATGAACTGCTGGGGGGTATACAGCAAAAACAACGGATAAAGAGGGAAAAAGAGAGGGGAAAAAAACGCACAAAATTTTTGGAATAAATCCGAACCAGAAACCTAATTGGGGTGGCAGCAAGCTCTGATATTGAAAGAAAAAGGAAAGGGGAAGGTGTTGCGTACAAGAACCTTGAAATCAGGGGGATGAAGGGGAACTGGGGGGGGGGGAGGGGGTTTGTAAAAAAACAACAAAAAAGGAAAGTCCCAATGCGCCCCTGGGATGGCGTTGTGGTCAAGGCGTGCGTTGTTGTGCAAGGGGTTGGGGAAGTTATTAAGACGATAAAAACTGAAAACCAAAACCTTTGCGCAGCAACGTAAAAAAAAAAGCAGTGAAACGACCATTGGGAGGCTGAGAAACCAGCAAAGTGGAAAAGCCTGATAGGATCAAGGACTGGGAGGGAAAAAGGAACTGGCTTGCTTGAAAACAATAAAAGACCAAATGACGAGGGGACAAAATTTAGAAAGGCGGGAGGGGGGGTTACAAGTGCAAGAATACGACGAAAAAAAAAAGGACGATTGGGGGTAAGGGGAAAAAAGGAGGCAAGTCATGGACAATGACATCAAAATCTGGATCAACACTAGCCTTAGGACAAAAAGTTGTAGTAAAAACCAGGTCGCCATACGAACCATGGGCGACCAGGGGGGAACCAAATTGAAAAAAATGATGACCTGGAAAATAAGTGGCATGGGCCCACACGGGCAACTCAGAGAGGAAAGTGAGCGGGCAGATGGAGGAGGTAGAACATGTAGAGACGCCAAAAAGGCTGAAAATATGGTAATAAGAGAGAAAAACGTTTGCGTTTGAAAAAAAATGGTGGGGTGGGGGTCCGTTACTGCAAAGGGCCACGTGGGCAACCGTAGTTGCAAAACCAAACCCCGATTGTCTAAGTGACCGCTGATGGGAAAAAATGAAAGGGACAGAACAGGGGGGGAAAAAAAGAACCATGGGGTGGAGGAGTGACCTTCAAGGAGAAAAAAACGGTGGGACTGCACACTAATCGGAAGTCGAAACGCACCAAGGCAGGGGGCGATGGGGATTCCAATAAGACCGAATTTTGTGATGGGAAACAATGTCCCAGCACAGAATGGCGTATGGGTTGACAAAAGAAGGTAACCCACAAAAAGAGCCCAGGGGGGCACAACAGGAGCCCTCGGGTGAGGTTGGGAGAAAGGCGTAAAAGCAAAAAAAAAGACAAAGAGTTTTTGGCGCGTAGGGGGGAAAAGTGGTGGCAAAAAGGGAAAAACAGGGCTGAACATCAAAAAAAGACCAAAAGTGTGAAGACCTAAATCATCGCAGACACCCGACCAAAAACCCCAAACCACACCCACAAAGAGGCCAGGAAAAAAAGGATTTGGGAAAAACGTCACTGGTCACGAAAAGCAAAAAAGGGGTACAACGGGGGCCAACAACAGGAGAACAATACTCAATAACAAGACGAAAATAGAAACACAGGGGGACGGGCGAAAAAACCCCAAGCCAAAAAAGGGGAGTGCGCCAAAAAAGGCAGTTGGCAAGGTTTCCTGTGGGGTTCAAATGTGGCCCACGTACTGGAAACAAAGGGAAACACGAGAAAACCCCGAACACACTAAATAATACAATTGGGTTTCTAGGGCCTTGTCGGGCGCGCAAAGACGCAGCGAAAACGTTGATCACAATTCAGGAAAAAACGGGTGAGGCAAAGAAAAACTTTGACCGCAACAGGACCCACCCTGCAAAGAATGACTTGGGCGCCTTCACCACGTAAAAAAAGAGACTTGGGCAAAGATTTATGCCTATTACGAAAAAAGCAACGCCTGTTAAACGCACTGCGCCTGAAAAAAAGGAAGAAGAAGAAGAGGATGGTTTAAAAGGGCAAAAAAAAAACAAACTAAAACCCCACTATGCGGCGGCGTCACTGGGGGGGGCAAAAAGGAAAACAACCACGCAGAAAGGGAAAAATTTCTTGCCGTTTGCTTGTGGGAAAGAACAGGAAACATGGACAGAGAGTAACAGGCTTGGCAAATGGGGGAAAGAGAAAAACTAACGTCATCTTAGGAGCAAGAACACGCCAAGAAAACAAAGAACAAACGAAGAGGACAAAACAAGCAGGGAAAGTGAAAAGAGTGGTCCGTCGAAAAAAAAAAACAAAAGGGGGACTTGTGTAGTGAAGGTGAGACTCAGCGCAAATGAGTCCAAACCTGGGTGGAGGAACCTAAGAGGGCTCTGCCCCAGAGAGGTGGGGGGGGGGGGAAAACAGACAACACACCAAAAAAAAACAACAAAAAAAGCTACATGGGATCGACAGTAAAAAAAAGGGAACCAAAGATGAGGAAGGGTGTCCAAACTCGGAGCAAGAATTGAAAAAACATTAAAACCAGGATTTAGAGAAAAACAAACAGGGGGCTGGCGAACGGGGAGTTGGGACTTCCCACCGGTGTGGGCCACAAAGGGAAAGAAAGTCGTACATTGATGCCCTGGGGTGCACACGACCAAGAAACAACCGGTACGGCAAGGTTACAAAAAAACAAAGGAAATTGGACGGGAAAAAATCCGCGACAAAAGACGGCGATTGAGAAGAAGGACGAAAGGAATCAAGTTGGGAAAACTTTCACAAGTTGTGGAAGGACGAGCTAAGTGGGGAACCATGTGATCTCTAATAAGACGGGTATTCAAAAGAAACCTTGAAATAAATTTTGGGAACTGCAACTCACAGAGGAGCAAGCAAAACCACGGAATCAAACAAGAAAATTACCTGACCTTAGGGACCGATTGGACATGAAAAAGAAATTGAGAAAAAGAAGGGGAAGACCCTCCTCAGCAGGTTTTTGTGAGCAGCGGGGCAAGGGGTTCCTGAAGGGTTTAAAGAGAAAAATAACGCCAACAAAACCAAAACATGAGTGAGTCAGCACATCATTAAAACAACTGTCAAGAATCCCAAAAAAGCAAAACACCCAAAAAACAGACACAACGTGGGAAGGAAAATCCACAAAAAGAAGGTACACCAAAAATCGTGTTATCTTTGCACGCAAAATGCGCAGGGGAGCGTCAGTGGGGGGAAGAACCCCAAAAAGGCGCACAGCAGGGGGGAAAAAAAAAAAAAGACTTCTTAAAAAACGTTTTCAAAAAAAACACAAGCCGTTAGCTAAAAAGTGCTGGCCCCGTGAATGATTGGAGACCAAAAACGGGGTTACCCGAAAGGAAGGGGAGTCAGAAACAAAGGGCAACGTGAGTAGACTGTCCAAAACGTGAACTCAAACATCCAACTAAGGTTGATGACTGAAAACGAGGTGTTGGGGAAGGGAGGAGGGGAACAACGGTCAGCCAAAAAAGAAAAGAAGGTTGACCTGAGAGGACGACAAGAAAACCGAAGCGTAAACGCCGAAAGTTGATAGAATAAAGCAGCGGGGTTCGGGTTCCCAGGGGTTATTCGACACGAAAGAAAAAAAAAAAAGCAGGGCACAAAAATAAAGGAATTGGGGGGACCAAAAACAGGAAATCAGTTTGACTAAAACCTAAAAAAACGAGGGTGGGGGGCTGGCCACTAACCACGACTTGAAAGGTAAAAAGAGGTGAGAAAAAAAGGCAAACAGGGGGAGAAGCAGTTTTGTGAAGACTCTAAAGCACTTGACGCCTCCAACGTCCTCAAAGTTTTCAGAACGAAAAACAACTGGGCAGGACTTGTAGGGGAAAACGAGGGGGGTCTGGGGAAAAAATCAAGGCGAGCGGGAATCAAAAGCGAAAAACGGGGTCCCAAACGATGAAGGCATCTTGTGCCATACTTCACGCAGGAATCCACCAACGCAAAAAAATGCCAAAGGAAAGCGCCAGGAAAAAAAGGGTGCACCTGAAGGATTTCATGAACAGACGAGGTCAAGAGGGGGGGAAACAAATAACGAAAAGCGAAGAAAAACATGGGATACCAAGCAGCCAGGTAAAAGGTTCGGGACAAAGAGTCATAATGAAAAGAGGCTTGGTAAAGGGATAACAAGCAGGGAGGAAAAAAGGAACGCTGGGCATAAGAAAAAAAGGTCAGGGGTAATGAATATGAACGGCGATACGTACAGAAATCCGGACGTGTTCGGGTGGGGAGGGTCCGGGGGGGCAATACGCAAAACAAAATCCAAAGAAGAAAGGTCCCAGTTGAAAAGCAAGGGAACCGTAGAATGGTGCGCCCCGCACGCACCTTGGGGGCTTGGCGCGGGGGGGAAAAATAAATGGTGTTGGGAGGACTCGACAAGGGGGGTAAGAAAGGAAAAGGGCGCTTCGGTCTCAGGAAGGGCTGCAGCATGCCCTCGGGGTAATCTTCACCGGGGTGCTTTCGCAAGCCAAAACGCCACAGGAAAAAGCAAAGTCTTGGGGAAGACAACTGTGGCGGAAAAAGAACCGGGCAAAGGGCAGGGGGAAACAAATTGTAAAAACAACTTGCAAAACTTGATCGAGAAGGAGGCTCAAACAGGAAAAAATTGTCAAATCTTCGGAGGAAATGCCCATAGAAAGGTACAGGGCGGGAAAAAGGTTGGAAGGGAGAAAAATGCGGGAGAAGAAAGGTTCAAGTGGGGCAACTTGACATGCAAATATCCGAACCATGGGCTGACGCTTGTGAACGGCGTTCAAAAAAGACTGACAAGGGTAGAAACTGAGAACACGGCGGGTGGCAACATACGACGGTAAAAAAAAAAAGGAAATAGGGATGGAAAAAAAAAAAAAAAACAGGAAACCACAAAGGGAAAAATAAACGCACTACAAAAAAATTGAACCACTGAAGTCATCTCCACATGAGATCCAAATCAAAACTCTGCCCAGAAAAGAGGAAGAAAAATGACAAAGGGAAGAGACAGCCAGAAAACAGACGGGGGGGTACTTCAAAAAGAGAAGGGCAGCCCAGATCCGGACTCCCGGACATGGGAAAGAAAACGGCAACATAACTCTAAAGGAAAGAACACTGAAAAAAAAAAGGTGAATAAAAAAAGAAAAAAAAAAAAAAGGTGTATTCAGCACAGTGAACGTTTACTCACCTCAATATTACACTGAAGTAAAAGGAGCGCTCTTTCCAGGCACTTGGGACCAAAAACATATCGTACAAAGGAAAGAAATTTGGGCCGGAAAAAGAGGAAAAGACAGAGAGGAAGGGGGGGGGAAAAACGTCCAGAGCCATAGAATCTTAGGGCACTGGCGAGCAACCAAGCCATACTTGAAACGACTCAGAAACCTCGGTGAAAGACATTAATAAGACCAAAAAAAAAAAGCCACGACCAGGCAAAAGGGGAACCAGCAAAAAAAAAAGGGCCGCTCCAATGTTAAGACAGGTCGAACAACGAACAACAAAAAAAAAAAAAAAAAAAAAAAAGAAAAAAAGGGAGAACATCGGAAAAAAGGGAAAAGACAACAAGACTACAGTAGAAGGAAAATCAATCAAGCACTGAGGGAAACAAAACATAGGGGGGCTGGTTTTCGCGGTTTTTGCGGTCAGAGAGGAGAAAAGAGAGATCCAGCAAAAAATATGGGAGTCCAAAACGGAGGGAACCAGCACAACGGGGCAGGGGTGGGGGGAAAAAAAGCTGAACGGGGGAACTCAATGACGTATTGGTGTGATGGATTTTAGTCGTAAGGAAAGGGTTTGGGGGTTGGTCGACAAATGGTACCATAGCCAGGAACAAAGCGCCCAAACGCAGGGGGGGAGGGAAGGTGCTCGTCTTTGGGGGGCAGTGGCGTTAATAGACCTCTGGGCCAAAAAAAAGCAATTAAGAGAATTGGGTGGAAGGCCTCTCAAAAGTGGAAGAAAAAAGAAAAGTGATCAGGGGGAGAGGCAAATTGGGGAAAAAAAATAGACCTTCGAGCGTAAATACTCCGGTCAGGTCAAAATTTTGGGAAAGTCTCTTTGAGGGTTCAAGTGAAAGAAGAGAGGGTGCGAAGACGCAAACCAAACTGACGATTTAAAATTGATTAAAAAATTCAAAGGACAAATCATGTCCGGGAAACAGCCACGGGAGTTTACCAGGTAATTTGCGTCTGAACATTGGACATTACTACAATGGAATCGCAAAAAGGGGTGGGGGAAGAAGGGGGAGGGGGAGATCCCGGAAAAATAATAGCAAAACTACGGTCACTGGCGGCATAGGAAGTGGAATAATGAGAGAAAAGGGAGGTGCAAGTGGAGAGGAACGCAATAGAAAAAAGGCCACTAGAAGGCAACGGGTGAGGGGGAGGGTGAATGGGTGTTGGGGGATTGGAACGAACATAAAATGCGGGACCGTCTGGCCACAACCCGACACGGAACGAAGCGTGGGAGAAGGGGGAACAGCGGAGGAAAATGAAATAGAGCTCAGCAGGAAATAAGGGGTGCGTATTACTACCCTTCAACCTACACAACATGTTGGACCAAGTGCCGACCGGCCCTTAAGGACGAAGCTGAAACACACAAAAGGAAAAAAAAGGTAACCTACGGTGGCAAAAGAGAAACGAATTGAAACAGAAAAAGAATACATATTGCCCAAAAACAAAACAAGAGGGGGGAACCGCCTACGACCTGTGTCTGCCGAGGGGGAAGCCCACAAAAAGCACAAGCCGGGGAGCGGGAAAAGGGGGGGGACAAAAATATGGGGGGAACAGCACTTGTGAAAGCACGACCAACCAAACGATTTCCACGCAACAGCCAGCAAAAACAGGCCTAAGGATGTGAAGGAACCGCAACGAGAGGAGAAAAAAAAAAATTAAGTCCAGAAGAGATCCCAATGGTAATCCAAACTCGAAAGACTCAAAACCCCTCTCTACAGGAAATGGGGCCTGTGGAAGAAGTGGGAGGGGGGATGCGGGTTAGTAACTGAGCCACTAAAAACAACCAAAAAAAACCCGAAGTTCTGCTACGTACATCGCCTGAGAAAAGGATTCATGTGAAAAGTAAAATAACCTGGATGAAAACTGAAAAGGCGGGCAGGAAGGGGGGTTGGGGGTGGGACTAAAAAATGCAAAACACAACAGAAAAAACAAGAAAAAGACGGGACACGGAAGGGGAAGGAGCTGTAACGGCTAACATCAATTGGGAAACTAAAAAACGAAAGAGAAGCACGAGGGGTCACGTCTAAAGTGTCGAAACGGAGGCCAAGAGAAAAGATGGGAACATAGCAACCGTGTCGTGTCTCAATAAAAAGAACCAGGGGGGGAGAAGGGAGGAAACAACCTGGCAACGTTTCTTGGGAGCTTGCCCCAAACAACTTGGGCAAAAATCCGCCCAAAAAACAAGAGCGAAAAAAAGGAAAGAGGGAAAAAGGGAAATCGGAAAAGGAAGACGCTGGACCTCCACCGAAATTAGCACACGAAGAGCACCATGGGACGTTGAGAAAAACCAAAAAAAAAGGAACAAAAAAAAAGAAGGGAAGAGTTTGCAAATCCTTCAAAAAACAAAAAAAAATAAGGGACGTGGGGGTAGAGGCAAAAAAACAAGGTGGAGAAAAGAAAAACTCAAAGGGAGGCGTCCCAAAAAAAGTGGGGGCCAAGCGGGTAATCAGACCTGAGGACAGGGGAAAAAGATACAAGAAGGGTGGTTGATGACGCCCACCCCGGAAGGCCAAACAACGCAAACTGGGGGGGTGTATCAGAAGAACTGGGTTAGAGGGGAGGGGGGGACAAAAGAATCGGTGAAAGAGGGTAAAGACCAATTAAACAGGCAAAAAACATAGCTACAGAACACCTAGGGAACTGGGAGGAGAGGGGTGGTAGGACACATGAACAGAATCGTTAAAGTTTGGGTACCCTTGGGGGGGGAGAAAGCGACCAACCAACCCTTAGGCCATGGGAATCAAAATTGGAGGAAACTGGGAATTCAAAGAAAAAATCTCAATGCCGAAAACACGAATACGGGAATAGCAAGGAAAAAAAGGACGAAGGGAAGGGAGAAAATGTATCAGGGGGGGAAAACCGGGAAAAATGGAACCTCAAAAAAATCGGCTGGGGCAACAAGGAACTTCTATTGGACAAATGGGTGACGAGAAAGGGAAGTTGAGTTCAAAAAAGCGGGAGAAATGGTTTGGGGGAGGCACAAAAAAAAAAAGATCAAGAGAATGGCGTAGGAGTCGATCAGCACTAACGGTATGGTCAAGATGCTTCCAACGTCGACCTTATTTGAAAGGAGAAACCGGAGGTGGGAGGGGGGAGGGGTTGGCTGCTAGGTAAATAACGAGAAAAGGGAATCGGACAAGAAGGATCAAAAAAAGCGAAAAAGGGAAGGAGATAAGTTTTCAAGGGACCAACTGAGAACGTTCATCAAACAACCCCACTAAACAGAAGGAAAAAGGAAATAAGGGATAAGGGCAGCGGTCAATCCTATAGTCAATTACTTAAAATTCCGCAAAACAATGCCTCAAAACTAAATCGTCGGGGGGGAAGACAAAACACCAAGGTCAATCAAAGGGAAAGACGAGGTAAAGAAAAAAAAAATGGACAAAAAAGAAACCAGAGAAATCCAAAGGGGGAGGATTTCTACCATGATATGGAGAAGAAAAAATTCGGCCGGTTCCCCGTCAACGAACCGTGTTGCCCTAAAAGTACTCAAGGGGTGATGAAGAAAAAAGGTTTGGCGTGAAAAAGCGTCGCGGCACAAAGTACTGGGCAAAAACTGCAAACATCAAATATCGCCAGCGCCATTTATATCAAGGGGGTCATGGGGGGTCAAATGAGAGGAATCAAGGGGGACCCCCCTTACCATTTCTGGGGCCCGCTCAATCGGTCCGTATGGACAAAAAAAGAAAAAAAAAACCAAAGGGGGGGAGGGGGGGGAAAAGGGCACAATAAAAAAAAGGGGAATGGCAAAGAGGGTAAAGAAGAGTGACCGTAGGTGTGTTTGTGTGAACGCTGAAGCACGTGGAACGCTCCAACGAACTTGCGATGGGTTTTTGCACAGAGGAAATCTGAAGGAAAGGGGTGAGGGGGTTGTCAAAGCTGGAGGTTCTGCCCCGCACGTCCAGCTGCAAAAAAAAAAAACCAAGCTGACATAAAGGTTGACCGAGGTCTTGACTCATCAAAGTGGGGGGAATAGAGAAAAGGGGAAGGGTCAGCAAAAAAAAACACGCCATCGGAAAGTGCCGGTGCGGACTGGACGGTTCTGGCAGAACAAGAAATTTTTCAAAAGGGGGGGACTAACAGCTCCGGGAGACTAAACGCAGGGAATAGAAGGAAAGAAAGACAAATACCAACAAAACGTTTCTAGGGGTAGCGGATAGATGGCCAAAGGCGCGGGGTGGATTGTGAAAAAAAAGCAGAGGAGGAAAAAACCTTGGCTTAGATATGGGAGAGGGGGGTCAAATGGAAGCAAAGAAAAGGGAAAAGAGGTGGGACACGGCGAGACTTATCAAAAAAAATGGTGCCCATCGGTGGTTCGTGGGGTCGACGGTTGGCAGAACTGACACAGCAACATACTCTGGAAAGAACGGCCATTCCAGGAGAAGCCACAGTGGGCCGGGGGGGGGGAGAAAACACACCAAAAAAAATTTCTGGCTCGGTGAATCAGAATGTGGTTCGAATCGCAAGCCTTTTTTAACCTCAATGAAGAGGGTGCAATCCATCAAAAAGAATACGGGCTGGAAAAAAAAAAAGGTTTGGGGGAGGAACCTGGAGGTTGAGGGGGAACAAGCAGAAGATGGCACACGCGGGGCACAGAACAACTTTGTGGCTCTGGGGGGGGGACGGTTTCAACAGAGGGCAAAAAAAAAAAGCGGAGGGGGAGAAAATTGGGAAAAGGGGGGGAAAACTGGAAAATCGGGAGTTCTTTGCAATGTTCCTCAAGGACTAAAAAAAAAGGGTCCCTGAATGCGGTCGTTTGCAGACCGAGTAGATTGCCTTAAAGGGACAACGGGAAGGAAGGTAAGCAGACAAAAGGGGGAGGGGAAAGGGGGACGAGCGCCAGGGAGAAATCAGGTCACGACTGAAAGGCAAAAAGTCGTGACCTGACGGAACCACGACCATAATGAAAGGACGAAAAACAACCAAAAACCAGACAAAAGGTAAAAAAGAAGGAGAAGACAACGATAGGGAAATGAAAAAAAAAAAGTCATTGAGAGAGAAAGGTGGATCCCAAACCGAAATACCGCTCCATGATGCCTTTAAAAACGGCAGACCACCAATACTGTTTATTCTATAATACTCTGAAAGAAGGGACAAGACAGTGACGTGCCCCAGGACAGGAAAGGGAGAAAACAGGGACCGCCCAGGAAAATTCCGACTATCACAGACCTAGCCATTTGTGATCAAATGCTTGTGTCCCACTCTGGTAAAAACCAATTAAAAGGAAGACACTTAAAGGGCCGAAAGAGAAGGGGGGGGAAAGGAGACCCGTTGACTGACAAGTTTGACACGCCCGAGGGAAGTACCCCAAATTTGTGACCTCGCAGGAAACAGGGCTATAGCATCTGGAAGAAGCGAGTAGAGGGAACAAGAAAAACGAAAGGAAAGAGAGAAATCTTCCTGGCGAGACCATCACGCTCGTCAGCTGGGAACGGCCAGCAATCAATACTAAGGACTCACCAATGCACAACACCACGCGCCGACAACAAAAAAATAAAAAGAAGGGCAGGGGCGACCCATTTGGAAGTGGGAAAAAAGGACGACACCATCAACAAGGACCAATCGCGCAAGGATAAATACACAGACAGGGAGCAGGAGCATCAATCCTCGCTGCAAAACCAGGACAGAGGAAAAGGTAGCAGGAAGGAAAGGGCAT
>Ga0179593_1475325_pt1 | contig 16106 bp, 12 predicted proteins | sample CZODoug2_1_08_16_FD_185931 | JGI IMG/M metagenome (GOLD analysis project Ga0179593, IMG submission 185931) | Vadose zone soil fungal communities from Angelo Coast Range Reserve, California, USA - CZODoug2_1_08_16fungal (PacBio error correction) | ecosystem: Environmental > Terrestrial > Soil >...
TCCGGAAAGGACATTCCACCGAGAGGGGGTCGCGATGATTTTGGGGAAATAGAGGTGCCGGCCGCTGATTTTACGAGAATTCAGTGATAGGAAAAAGAGGAGTCAAGAAGTAGGAAGATGGGGACCAGCGAAAATTTCTACAGGAACTGCACAAAAAATCGTGTGGAAAGGAGAGGAGAGAAAACATAAGCAAGGTGAAAAGAGAGAGAGAGGAGAAGACGATACGGAAAAATAATGGGAAAAAAAGAAACAAACCAGTAAAAAGAGCAATGGAAAACGCGAGAAACCGGAGGGAACTTGTTGACGAGAACCCTGATCAACTCTCACGGAGAAGGAGTGACCCACAATGCATTATGAAAAGGGAAAGGAAGAACCAAAACCGTCCAGTACCTGGGATCATGGGCGAAAACAGAACGAACAGGGGAGGGGGGCAGAACGAAGGGAGAAAGGGGGATCTTTACAGCAGAAGGTCAGTGCTTCTCTATCCAGACCTGGCCTTATAAAAAGCTATGAGTGGAGGCCTGAGGAGAGTTTTAAAGAAAAAATAAGACCAAATGGGACGTGACCCATGGAAGCGTCATTCTTGTAAAAAAGGGACGCCTCGAACGATGGCAAACAATTCTTATCAGCCTCACTTGAACGTAAAAATACGCCGGCCAAGGAGAATAGAGAAACTGAAGCGGCTAGAAGGTGGGAGCTCTGGGTTGGGCTTCGGGAAAGACATTTCACGACTCAGGAAGGCAGTGCCACCTTTCCGACGCGAAGGGGAAAGCCGAAAAGGTCATCGCGAGAATATAACGTGAAAAAAAAGAAGGGCTGTGAATAGGGGGGGGGTCAAACGCAAGAAAAAAAGGACGCCAGTCAAGAAAATTTCGCTAAGCGAGGGGGCGCAAGGAAGGAGGGACACCCAAAGGGAGGATGAGGGCGATAACTTGCCGCCGACTCATCGCGCACCATCCGGATCAAGACCGAAAGCTGGCTCGGCGCCATCGGGTTTCCCGGTGTCTGGGATAAAAGTCAAGGAATACACAATCAACGGGAAAAAGACAGCTGAAAAAAGAACTTATCGACGAGGGGGGAACCCTCCCCAGGGGCGCCGCTCTGGGCCTAAAGGCAGATTAAAGAAGCAGTAAACTCTGGGGAAAAAGAAATTCATCTGGAATTCAACTTTGATGGGGGTTGGTGTTGTCCGACCACCAGGGGGAACTTCCTATGCGGACAAAGAGCAGGGACGGCACCGCACCACACAACAAGAGCGTGGGGTGCCGGGAACCACTGGTCGGGAAAAAAGTGAAGCATGCGGACCGGAGACAATTCATTCCAGAATAGTCGGAGGAAATCTGTCGCAAGCACTAGGTCAACTCCTGCAAAGCAAAATTAAACGTACGCATGAAGAGGCGGCAAGTGCTCTCCGCGACAAAACTAAAAAAAGAAGAAGAGCCCTGCGACCAAACTACTCAGGTTATCAGAGTCGAGACACGACTCAAAAGTAAAATCGAATCTCGTCGGCTGGGCCTGCGGTGCAAAAAAGGGAGCCAAACGCTCATTGGGGCGCTCACACATTGGACGTCGGGGCGGCTGTGGGACATCAAAAAGGTCCGAGACTAAATACCAGTTCCGGATCGAGGGGCGATGTCACTCTTCGCCAAGAGAGAGGAACAACACCTGGCAACCCTGGGTCAATCACGTCAAAGGGAGGGGCAGTTCGAGCAAGAGGGGGAAGACTACCAGGATAGAAAGAAAAATCTGGGTGGGAAATGAGGGGGGTTGGAGTGGTCTGAGTCCAGAAACGGGGAAGGTCAGACGGTGAAAAAACCAGGGATTGGTTTCAAGGGAATGTGGAGGCCGAGTACATGAGCCCACCCCAGAAAGGCAGGTCCCGCATCGGAGGGTTGCACTGAGCAGCTGTTCGTAAAGGTGAAGCAGGGGGGGGGGGGGGGGGTATCGTTGCAGGTCTGTTGAAGACAAAAACGATCCCAGTGATTCTTTAACAGAAAGGGAGAAGAACTTGACGAGGAAGCTCGGGACGGGGTCAAAAAAAGTCCGGCAAAAAAAGGGGGGCGTGTTTTATACAACCGACTGATAGAAGTGGTTGGACTAGTTCGTAATGCTGGAAGGCAAAAAAACTGCACCCGACAAAATGAAACAGGCTCGGGTTGGATGCCCGGAGGTGAAGGTGAAGGTTTGTGGGGTGAGGAAGAACCACGAAAAGGAAACCCTGGTTGAGCGGAGTGCCAGGGAGGGGAAAGGTAACGCCACTGTACGCGGAAAAGGGAACCTTGGGGCCCAAAGAAGGTAGATGTTCACTAAAAAGAACGCCGTGCTATTCAGCGGGAAAGCAGTGCCGGCCCCTATTCTGTGGGGTTAAAAATTAGACAAAGACGAAAAAGACGCAGCAGCACAGGGTCGGGGGGGTCGTCGGAACGACGTAGTATATTCGTGGGCCTCAGGACGGTGGGTGGTGCAAAATGGGTGGTGCGGGGGGTCAGTAGGGAAGTAGAAAGCCGTGATCGCGTTGAATAGCTCAGGGACTTAAAGTGATGATGTGCAGGTCCGAAAAGCAGTTTCATAGGTCCAAGGGCCGCTCGCGTTCGTCGTGGGTAAAAGGAACCGGACCGGCTCTCGTGAACAGGGAAAGCAGGAGGGTCACCGTGAAAAAGAGTGGGCCCCATCCAAGTTAGGGAAGTGTGGTCACCGAACAGTGCTCTGGGGCAATAGGTCCTGCGAAAAAAAACTGTAGAGCCTGTGAAGGAAAACGCGGGCGTATGGGTGATCGGGGAAGACGCTTGGGGTGATGTTCGAAGGGACCGCGGCCGTGGCGGTGCAACTCAACATTCGGCGGGCCGAGGTTACCGAGATAGTAATTGGACTTATAGGGCAGTTCATGGAGAAAAGGAGAGCCTCAGGCGAGGGCCAGTCACCCAGAATGGGGAAAAACTAACCCCTGGGTTGGGTTAGGGGGCGGGAAACGTCAACGCGGGTTGATGGCCAGTCGGTAAAAGAAGCTTTCCTAACGGAAATAACCTTGTAAAACTTGGGAACTTAAGTAGGAAAAGGGACGTGACTCACCAGCCACGATTCGGCAGTTCAACGGCCAAGCTTGGATCGGTAGGAAAGGGTGGACTGCCCCTGCAGGTTGTTGGTATCAAGAAAAGGTCCGTGGCTTAAAGTCTGTTAAAAGAGTGCAGAAAAAAGTAAAAACTGAATCTAAAAGAACCCGGAGGGACAGTCAACAAGAGTCCCCGCAAAGATCGGGGGCCGTCGCCGCAAGAAGTGGGGGGGAGCTACCGTCAACAACGGTCCGCGTTGGCCGGGGAAAAAGAAAGGTGAAAAGAGGACCGGCGGAGTCACCAAGAGATCGGGGCAAAGAGGTCTATCCGGCTATGGAAATAGGTGCTCCCTCGGGGGGGATAAAGAGAAGCGGCTGAAGGGGCGTATCGTCGAGAGTAAAGGCTGGAAAAAAAAATGACCGAAGGAAACGAAACTGGAGAACGGATCCTGAACTGACGAGGCAACCAAAAGGGTATCTTCAAATCACTGGGTAAAAGACCAGTAGAGGCCCGATCCGTAAAGGGCTCAGGAAAATCCGTAACTTAAGAAAAGCTTATCCAAACTCCAAGCCAGCACCAGGGGTAAAAAACCAGCCTGAACGGGAAACGACTGGGGGGGAGCTCAGCGACAACAAACACGAGATGAAGAACAGATCCAGAAGACTGTCCTCGAAGGGAAAAGGTAGTAAACTGACGGAGAGCAGTTAAAGAACGTGGCTTCAAGTACTGAAACCTGACTGTCTACCAACGGTAAAGAGTACGGTGACTTTGGCGGCCTTTGAGATAGAACAAGACCACAGAGAGGTGAATCCAATTCAATATCGAAAGTGTGTGAAAGCTTTCACACGTCAGAAGGTCACGACTCAAGACGATCACTAAGGACCGAACTTCTCACGAAGAGCGCAAATGGGGCAAAGTCAAAAGCAGGGCCTTATCCGACCGGATTGGGAAACACGGCGCACTGGGTGGACCGCCGCCGTCATAAGGGGGCATTTCAAAGAAGGACGGAACCACCGCGGCCGCCTAAGAAGTCCGTTGACGGTCACCGGTCCAGGGGCAACCCCCTCATCGTGAAACCGGAAAAACCACCTGGTACCTACAGGGGGCTGTCCGAAAATACAGTTCGCTGCCGGACAAAAATCTTAAGGTGAAAAAAAAAAATCCCAGGGGCAAAACAGGACTCGGCTACCAACACGTGAGCCCACTTGTAACAAGGTACCATCCATCAGGGAGACTCAAAATGCAACATCGTGCCTCACTCAAAAGCCCTAAAACGTCGCACCAGGGGCATTACGCGTTGGATCGCCCAAAAACCGAAAACACCCGTCCGACGGCACCAGCAATCGAGTTGCGGGCACCGGAATAAACCCCACGGGGTGATCAGACATATAAGTGACTCGGGTGAAAACGAGATCTAAGAGGAGGCCTTAGGAGGTGAACTAACCATACTACCACTACTCGGCAGGGCAAAATACCACGAGCAATCCAAACCTGGGCTAACCGAAAAAAAAAGCTGGGAAGGAAAAAAGGGGGTGCTACAAACGTCAAAAGACGCGTGGCCTCAGCTGCCAAAAGCATCGCGGCAGTAAGAGCCCTCGACGGTGACCAGAACACGGGGCAAACCCTCCTGTTGCGCAATCCCTTGACGCGTGTAAAACCTCAGCTGGGGAACGAACGGGCTCACGGCAAAAAAACTCAAGACGGCCAATCGTGGACGTGAAATATCCTCTAAGGAAACACCATCAACCGAGACCAAGCAGAGCGCTTTCAGAAGGGGTCACGCAACTCATACGACCAAGACACCACACCCACCACACTGCGATTCCCCTAAAGACGACGAAAAGAAGAAATACAACACAATTCTACTTAGGTACCCAAGAACAGGAGAGCTGGGTCAAAACCATACGGCCTGCAAGGAGGAAGCGAAGACAATCATCACCTGCGAGTAGGTAACCTAAAAACGCCAAACCGAAGGAAGGGTACGGCCATACTGCAAGTTCCAAAAGTAAACTATCACCGGGGGAGCCTAATCAGAGGGACGAGCTCAACAGAATCATGACCTCAAAAAACGGCAGGACAAAAGAGAACTGCACAGAGAGAACTGACTTTTTGACAAACCGAGCATACAGAAGTACACAAAAAAACCGGCATGCGGCAGACACAACAAAGAAGAGGCTTAGGGGAAGCAACATTAGAAGAGGGCGCAACAAGGGCCGCTCACGAACTTTCTCAAAGGAGTGACCTGTTCAAATGCACGGGCAAATCAACAGTCGAAAAAAGTCAAACCACCTGCAACGCCGGAACGAACACGCGAACAAAAAGCTTGACAAAAGCTGCCCGGGTGCGGTGGGTCAGGGAAAAAACAAAGCGTCACAAGAAGGGGAGGCCTGAAAACACAAGAGGAAGGGAACTGCAGCTTCCGACCACCACTACGGAAAAAAAGGCGAAGGGGTATCCAAAAGGGCCTTCGCCTGTTCCTGAAAGAACGGCGTTGTAGAACCTTGGAGCTTCTTACGGAAAAAGAGGTCAAAAGGAAGAGAAACAAGACCTGGATACGGCGATGTAAGGAAGAAATTACGATGACCGACCACCATCCAAAACTCACAGAGGGTGCAACCAAGTGTGATGCAAGACGGGAAAGGCGCACGTTGATAAAGCATCAGGACCTCTATTTTACGCAATGATACACTGAGGGTGGTCGCCGAACTCTTGTATGGGGGTAGTTAAGGCGCGAAGCAGCGGGCACGAGAAGCACGGGAAGAAGGTAGCGCAAAAAAAACCTCGCAAAAAGCAAACGGAACGACTCGCCCATTAAGTAGGTCTGATGAATTCTCCAACATTCCCAACGAATATGAAATTCCCGAGAAAAAAACGGGGGTCCTGGTGTTGAGGACCGAAACCGATTTCTTATGTCGAGAGTCCGCCGGGGCGGAAAAAACCCCGCCCAGATCCCGCGCTTAAATAAACGCGCAGGGGAGACAGAGGCAGAAGCCGTGAGTAACGCGAAGCGCCGCAACACGTTCGTCGCGATCAGATGTTGACAATCAACGACTGACAAACTTCGTGAACAGGCTTGGCAACGCGGGACAAAGGAAAGACATGGGACCTAGGAACCCTATGAAACCCGGGAACATGCGGGATTACTGTAATGGTGATGAAAACTCGGGAGAAATAGGAACGCGCAGGGGGGGTGATGCGCAGAGCTTGGGTGCCGCTTAAAAGAAACGCGAAACGGGCAGGCCGTCCCTCTTTGCTGTAGCTCTAGGAAGTTCACCAGAAAAAGAAAAAAAGGCAAAGAAAAAAAACCCAGCAAGCCGATAAGAAACGGAAAACACGCTCTATGACGGAGGGTCAGTGAAGCTCAGCCCCTCGTCGGGAACAGACTTCCACCACAACACACGTCGATACGACACTACGGGAGCAGAACAAAAAATGCTTGCGCGTCTTTTTAACACGTAAAAGTCCCGCTAAGCCAACCGAGGCGATGCTCTCAGCGCAGACCGCGCCGCTTATCGGAAGGGCCATGCATCTCCTGCTTTCCATCATAACCAATGCATAGACCCTGACACGCGGTAGAAGCCAGGGCTTTAATTCGGGACGCACAAAAGAAAAAAAAAACACGACCTCGGCGATGAAAGAAAAGCGCAGTCTGGAACCAAGGCAAAGGCTGATGGCGTTGGGGGGCGCGATGAGAGACGGTACCTAGATCTTTTAAGAGCCGCGATCGGGAAGGCGGGAAAGCGCTAGAGTTCGAAAATCCAATCGACGCACACAGGATCTCGAGCGGCGTTGAACGGGGGTGAGAGCAACTGTATGGGGCAGGTGAGTTCTGCCTGCCGAATCACCAAGTTTGAAGGGTGAGCAGCCTGCAAAGATGAGATCCTGGAGAAAAACGATGTAACTGCAGGGAAGCTCTCCATGGACGCCGCGGTGATCCAAGACGATCGGCCACCTCAGCGGCCGCAACGCCTATTGGCCAAGCCTACTCGACAAACCCAGGAGAGGACGCAGGGCGGCTCATCTCGCTCAAAACAAAAACAGTTAATGAATGACCCAGCCAACTTGCGTAGGCTTAATCGGGCACGCCCGCTGATTGAAGTCCTCGGGCGAAAAGAAACAGACTTAGACGCCTGACCCTGCTACACGCGTGTGCGCAGGACTGCACGAGGAGTGGGGCAGCTTATCTGTCAAAATATCACCAAAGGGTCAAGGGAGCGTCTAGAAAAACAGCTAAAGGAAACTCGCCAAAACCTTCAACCCCGGCGATTCCCTGGGAATCTCGAGAACTGCAGCACGTCACGAACTCGAGCGTAAAAGAAACAAAAGAGCGGAGGGAAGAAAAGTTCGCAAAATACAAAAAAACCGTAAAGGGGTAATCCGCAAAACTTAAGAAACAACGACAATTCAGTCGAAAGCAGAAAAACGCGCGCGCTTTCGGGAAGAAACGCAGGGCGCTGATCTGGAGTCGCCGTTAACCGTAGCGATTAAAAGGAACCAGGGGTGCCAGTCTCACCTGAGTGGAAGCGCTCTGGGGTGCAATGGCGAAAAAGAGGATACATTGGAGAAAAACTGACGGCGCGATGGGGGAGCAAGAAAAACCTCGCCGGCGGCGCGGCAGAGGGCCTCACTTGCTTTGAAAAAAAAAAAAGCGCCGCCAAAAACGAAATACTTCTTGGCGGGCTGACTGAGGTGGTGGGGGGGAGGAGTCGGGTAAGAAGGGGGGGGGGGGGGGGGCGAGAAAGGCATTTCCCAGGCCGAAACCGCGACGAAACTAAAGAAGAAAGAAAGCTGGGAAAAACTCGGTGAGCTTGACCAAAAAATGGAATGTGGAAAGAAAGGTCAGAAAAAATAAACGCCATTCCCACAACGACGAGCGCAGGCTAAGAGAAGCGGGAACCAAACCTCGACAGGAAAAATAGAAAAATGCAAGACGTGAGAGCGCAAAAATTCTAAAACAAGGGGCGTAGCCTCGGGTTGTTCCGAGTTCGGTAAAGTACTGTCAAAAAGCCACTCTCCTGAAAGAACAGGGCCTTCCGTATCGCAAACGAAAAAAAAAAAACCGGGCGCTCGCTGCTGGCACTACACGAGGCAAACTACCTGCGGCCAAATCGGGGACAGTCATTCCTATAACTGGCGGGGGGTGTGGGGGGTTTCCAACAAAAAAAGAATCAGGCAACTGATCGACAAGAATTCTCGCGCACTTCACAAAAAGGCCCCTCAACCATAGGAAAATCACACTGGTCACTGGGTAACTTCGGGAAGGAGGAATCCAGACCTACTTTCATCGGGACTAACGTTCGAAGGACTAGCGAAAAGCGGTCGTCTTACCGACAGAAAACACTTCGAAGGCGAGAATGCGCAGGGTTAACTCGGCGGACTCTCAAATACACAACAAGATCGGCCAGGCGCCACGAGGAGGGAGCATCGGATGGGCGAAGACGCTCAGACCCGCGCCTCGTCAGGAGAATGAAAGGTGACAAAACGTGAGAGCATTTCGCTCATGGCCGCTGGGGTAGTGTCGGTCCTCAGCTTGGAAAAAAAAAAAGCCGTATCCAGGATACTCGGGGCTATGAAACGCGCGTCGCCAAGGGAGCGGAGAATCCCGCGCCTGATCGTAACAACGCCCGTCATTGGTCAGAAACGGTAAGTAACTTTGGGATACTGATATCCAAGGTCCGTGTGGTCATTCGTGGGGAGGAGGAAAGCCGGTACCGGATAGGCCAGGCGGGCAGATGCGGTCTGGGGGGCAAGCAGGACATGGTTTCGTAAGTCGAAGCGCCCCGCAAGTCAGTCCGAGTCTGTGAAAACGCAAGCTGTTAGGAAAGGCGCAGGTGGTTGCAACCGGGAAACACGACTGGGGGGATGGCCCGGAGTAACATTGAGAAGGAGAAAGGCGATGAGCAGGGTAGGTCCATAAAAAGACGCCGAGACGTTAGTGCAAAAACCCCACTGTTTAAAAACTGAGAGGGTGGCCGGTCGGAATCGGGAGAAAGGGCCAAAAAGCACCCGACGATCGTGACGGTTTGCCCGTATGGTCAAAGGTCAGGGGGTCCACGGGCACTAGGAAAGTTGACAGGAGATACCATGGGGACCGAAAGGACGTTACGTCGACAAGGCCTAAGATGAGGGCCGCAGGCGAGTCAAGAACAGCAGAAAAGGGGGAGGGACCATCGAACCTTGGGAAAAGCCCCCTATGCTGTGGTTCATCAAGACTTCGCTAACCAAAACACTGTGAGGTGGTCAAAAGAAACGTCGGAGGGTGAATGTAGTAGCAAGCTCAGGGGTGGGTGGGGTGGGTTCGGGGTCTTATGAGCAAAAATGATCGCGCAAGCCGCTTCCATTGAATGGGACTCGGTGGCCGTGGGGGACAGGAGACCAGCAAGTCGAGGTGAGTCACAAAGACTTTGCCAGTTCGGTTTCAGGGCCGGCAAGGGGAGCGCAATTGGACAACAATTAAAATCAGCGAAAGGGAACAAGGTCAACCATAGGGGAGAAAGAAAAAGGAAGGAGTTTAAACGTGGAAACGGGCCTTAGAGGGGCTGTCCAAATGCCAGAGGAACTCAACTGGAAAAAAAAAAAACTCATACTGGGATGGGTGATCACGTCGAAAAATATTTTCTGAAAGCCTTCAAAAGCAAAAGGCGGTGAAAAACAGGCGGGGACGAGTAGCGGCGACCAGGCCGCTCACTTGGTGTAAGGTATACGGGAGACACTCACCGAGAGGACAGGAAGGGGTAAACTGCAGCAGGAAAAAAAGATTAACCTATATTGTAGCAGCAGGTTTTGGAAAAGAACAGATGGTTGCTGGTGAGGGGAGGGACGGGAAAGGTAGGGGTCTGCGAGAAGCACCGATTAAGGGAACGGATGCGAAACTGGGCCGGGGGGGAAGACCCAAGACATTCCTATCAAACTTTCTGAGAGGGGAAAAGAAACCTTGAAAAGAAAAAAGCATTGGGTGTGTTTGCCAAATCCTGGACTGCCAAAGGGTGAGAAGCGCCGCACGCTAGCCGGGAGTGAAACGGAAAAAACAGAAGCGGCGGGTCCAGTCCCCATATCCGACAGTCAACCACCCGGGAATATCTGGGTTCGTAAAAGGACCACGCGGGAGGGTCAAGCACGGTGACCGTCAAGGACAGACAGGTATGCTTAGAAAGGGACCGTCCCCATCCAGAACTAAACTTGGACCGAGAGTTCACACGCACTGCCGCTCTGGACACCTGGTCTGATCAGGCGGATTGAGATTAGATGGGCCTCCCTACTTGTGGGGCAAAAGAGCACCAGGTGAATCTAGTAGAGGGAGGCAGGGGCCTTACCGGTCACGCTCGGGGAAGCTTGGAGGTCACGGAAGCGGAGAAAAAAAATTGGGACGTCAACAAAACAAAATGTAGGAAAAAAAATACGATGGCGATACAGGCCTGTCTGGTGGTAGACTCGATAAGGACAGGGTAAACACGGGGGCTCCTTTAAAGCTCATCAGAAAAAACAACCGGGGGACGACCTCAAAAGGCCGATGACAGAAACCTCAGTTGGATCGTCCGCAAAAAAGGAGGAAGGAGAAGTAGTCCAAGACTGACGGGGATGGGATCACAGGGGGAAGGCGAGAGCAGTGACCACCCGTGCTCAAGGGTAAGTGGCCTTCGGAAGAAATACGACGGGCGGGTCGGGAATCTTTCCTTGGGGCAGGAAGCCGTGGGGGACCGGGAATACTCACACACGGGGGGGGACAGCCTGGGAAACTCCACTCAACTGATCACGAGCGTTACGGGAAAGGCTGTAAAACTTCACGGGGCGAAAAAGCTAAGAGAAGATCAACTCTCTCTTCAGACCGGGAACAAAGCGGAAACATCATTCCAGCCGCCGGCAAGATGCAAACACAAAAGGTGTTTAAGAACTCCTAAAAAATCGGCTCACAGGGAGTGAAGGGACGCCCCAAAAAGTCCGTGGTAATCAACCGTGTGAATGAACCACCAGAACAGCCAGAAGCACCCACAATATCCACAGGGTGGGGTACGGTAAGGGAAACTACTGGACTTCCCAAAACAAAAAATGTAACTGGAGCAGACGGGGCGTCGCGGTTTGCGCAAAAGACCTGAATCAAAAACGGGCAGCAAACGACGGGGATAACAACCTGCAGCAGGTCCACTAAAAACGTCCCGATCCCTCCGACCCTGGCGAAAAAGGCGTAACGCAAATCATAACAGACTCACAACAAAAGTCCAGTACTCATTTGGAACGTAGCTCACGAAACCTCAAATTCCGCCGACTTCAAAATAATTGAATTCCTTCACTAAAACACGGGGGCCCATCAGATGGCAGACGGTTTGCAAACCAGAAGCTCATAACGGCTGCGTAGACGGTCACATACGAGCTGGCCAGTCGCCGGACTACACGTCTGCAGCCACTCCTGGGGAGGGGGCACCGGACACGGCCTCGGAAGAAAGAGACCAGAACTGTTAACAAGTAGAAAAGTACGTACGAGTTTTTGGGGAACGAAAGAGGAAGCCCTTCGAAGGAAAAGCGGGCACGAGCACATAGAAGGTTAAAACCAACGGTGACAACGCCTAGCACGTCTCCAAAAATGTTTTAACCAAGGTGACAGGCGCTGGGAAAACCGGGAGGGAAAGGACTAGGTCCCCTTACCTTAACGCAGCGTGAACAAGGAGGAAGACCTATAGAAAAAAGGGGGGGTCGCATGCCCAAAAAGCCAGTACCAAGACCACAAACTTCATCAAAAAACTTCAGAACGAGAGCAAAAAAAAAAGCAAACAAAAAAACCACAAGGCCCAAACCCGACTACTACTAGCTAAGGAACAAAGTTCCGAAAGTTCTTTCGGAGACCCGAGCCATACGCCTGGAAGGGTCACCACCAAAAAATTGCAGGCAACTTGAGGAAACCGGAAAAACCGGGATTCTTTACGACCGCAGATATACAACTCGCTTAGGGAAGGGTCAGGGCTTAACTGCCACCATGTCCCCGCCATGGGATTAGACTCAAGTTCATAAACGTGGAAAGGACGAGCAAGAACGATCACCAACCTGACCCTACCACCCACAGGACTGACGGCGTTTTCCTGTTTGGGGCCCAGAAGACAAAAGAAAGATCTGGACAAAAAGAAGAGTTCTTTGGGGGGACAACACGTGGCGGCAAAAGCAGCGGCTCGCGTTGCGGGTACCGGCGACCTCGACTCTCACCTGAAAAAAAACAAGCATCGGTCGACGTCGACCTGTTAAAAGGGCCAGAAAAGGGGGAAAGTCTGCCAAAAAGGACCAACCGGGGAAGAACATCGGCGGAAAGTTAAAAAGGAGGGAGGGCCCTGGTGCTTGTGGAGAAAGCCGCAACAAACGAACAAAGTTCCGGCTACCAAGAATGGCATGGCCGGGAAAGACCGTCCGGTTGGTCGGAACCTGGCATAACTTCACCTACCCACCAACCAACGGAGAACACAAACGACTACCTTGGGATCGGTAGGCAAAGAAAAAAATTGAAACGGGGGTCATGCTGCAAGCGGCGACTGATCATTTTGATTCGAGAGACAATTTAGAAAGGAAAACTGGCGCCCGAGAGTCTGAGGATCGTAGCGGCGAATCCGTTTAGTACAGGGGACAAAAAAAAAAAACAGAAAACATTTGAGCAATGATCTGATTCGCAAATTTGACGAGAAACTAGGATGGTTGAGTAGTTCACATTAAAAGTGTAACGCCTTGCAAAGAGAGGTACGGTTGTAGGGCGCGAGAGAAGGTCACCTGCATCGGAAAGCGGGTGACAGGAGCCGAAAAAATCAGCTTCTGGGAAGCTGGAGAAGACGTAAAAGGAGTAGAGAGGAGAAAAGGAACCGCGATCCGCCCAGGCGATCGGCAAACAAACGTGGCGCTTAAGGTTAAGGGAGTCCCGAATTTCTGGGGGACTAGAGCTTAATCTCGTAAGGTTAACCACACCCAGCAAAGGGCCTAAGAATGAATGGAAAGATCGCGACAGACGACGGGAGCCCTCAGCTCACAAACCACCTTTTGGCGGGAGCGCTCCTCAGAAAAAGACAAAGTCTTGGAGGGTGGGAGTCAGGGACCAGTAGAGAAAATTGAAAATAAACGAGGCGCCCGAAGTAAACAGGGCTAGACGGAAAGGTGAAGGAAAGCAACACGCCGCGGCGCGCAGCTAAGTCGCGGAGCTGCCAGGCGTGAATCGTCTCGCAATAGTCATTAGAAGGCTTTTTAACTCTCACCGTCAAAGGCAGCCTGACTTGTGGAAAAATAACGGCACGGACTCGCGCGCCCATCTCTGACGAACGACGTCATTAGGGAAGGGGGCACGCATTTCGACCCACAAAAAAAACCAGGGACTCGACAATGACGAACACCAAGAAGCAAAACTGGATCAGAAACACAAACGGATAATCCTTCTCTCGGGGAGCGCGTGAGTTTTATTCGGAGGGGGACCTACGAAGGCGAAGGCTCGCTCACGAAAGGGCTTCCAAAAACTGAGTCACGACACATGCGGATAAGAAGACTGAAGGATAACATCTACACGGATTGCCACGACCTAAAAGCATTAAAAAAAGGAACAATGCGGAGCGCATAAAGGAACAGAGCAAACGAAACTCTGCTTGCCGAAAGAAAACAAGAGCGCCCCCAGAAAAAAGGGAAAGTTGAATGTCGTGAATTCGCTGACAAGGTCACGTGCAAAAGATCAGTGGGGGAACGACACGCCCTGCCGAGCTTGTGGAGAAGCGTCTCTATTGACAGGAACCAACGTGCAGCACGTGGGAAGAGAGACTACAAGCATGTCTCACGGCCGTTTAGGCAAGGGGGAACAGGAGTTTCAAAAGGGAAAAACCAAGAACACCTTGTCAGATCTTGTGGGCAAGTCGTCCTGCCACAACTCAGGAAAGCTCCTGCTAAAAAAGCGACTGTCCTGCCTCAAAATATTGCCAGAAGAGACTACAGAAGGTTGCCCTCCGGCCCGAAAGTTTCACCCAGCAAAAAGAAAGGGCGGCATCATCGAAGAGAAAAAAACAAGGAGAGAAGGGGCCTCAAACTTTCAATTCAAAGCTCCTTGGTGTACGCTGGAGGGGGATAGTACCCGGCGCCCGCGGCTAGCATTCTGTGCTAGACACCGGACAAAGACTGAGCACCTGGGCCCTCCTTACAATCGCGTTGCGGCCTCAGGGGAGCAGAGGAACGAACCAAGAAATGACATCGCAAACTCCAGAACTCACCCTCTGCAAACAAACTAGTGGACAAGACTCGCCCCCGTCACGGGGGACGACGAGATGGTATCAGGACTCGAGAAAACGGATCACTTCCGAAACTCGAGCGGTGAGCAACACATGCACGATCTTAGGTGTCTCAATGAAGACGGAAGCACCGTGACGCGACTCAGCCCAAAGTAAAATTCCAGGCAGGGGCGGCAGGAAAACCACAAAGGAATTCGGTCCGAGGCGAAATATGAACCGTCAGGATGTTCGTACGAAAACAAAGCCGTAGCCGCTTAATTGCAGGGGAAAATATGGCAATCGTGAGAGGAAGAAGACAGGCGTACTAGGGCGGACGCGACTTATAGGGAGAAGGCAAGACGCTCGAGCGTCGGCCGCGAGAAAACTCTGGTACCGTGACCTCACGACTCGAGAGCGCCCAAAAAAAACAAGGATCAAGAGGGAAAGACGGAGGGCTTTTGACAGTCTCTGCAAGTTGATCGAACGCGACGCCTAGCGAAGCACTGCGAGCGCCGTGGAAAAAAAAGGGACCGAGAACGGCGTAGAAGGAGGGAAAGTTATCGAACCCCTGGGAGGGGGGCTGAAACATCAAAAAACTCCAGAGAGACTCTGCGCAGCACGCTGCTGACAGGAAAAACGTCACCAAAAATGAACGCATCACCTGCGCCCAGCGCGCGACGACTCACCATCAATCAGGTCACCAACAAACTTGAGAGGGCGCCTCGGGTTCCTGTGAACGCTACGTTCAAAAGAGACACCGCAAGAGTCCGATCTGAACGAGGAGCGAGAAAAACCCAAAACGGTTCCGACTTCGGAAATAAAAGGCGGCTCGCTACCTTCGCCAAAGCGCGTAAATTCTCGTGATCCTTGAGGTTGGGTTCACAAGTCACAATGGAAGATAGACTATACCAATAAGGAGCGACGGAAAAAACTCCTTCAAAACCAAAAAAACAATAAAACACAGATGGGGGTGGAGGTCGCCAATGTCATTTTGGACAAGGCGGGGCCTGGAAGAAGAGGCGACCTAAATTGAGGGAGAAGGCAGAAAAATGCGCAGAGGGGTTCAGAGAATCACTAACTCCGAAAAGATGAGGAAGACGGCGCAAGATGAGAAGTCAGCGATACCTACACAAGGAAGGGAAAAGGCATACCAAAACTCGGTGATACTGGAGGAGACAATCCCCGCCTCGTCTTCGTCAAAAGGGAGCAAGTAAGACATCACGCGAGTGGGCGCACAACGGGGGCAGCGGCTGCTGTTGGATCCAAAATCAGAGCTCGTAGCATGAAAATAAAGGGAGAGGAACACGAAAGGCAAATGCTTCGAACCGCTCCTGATCAGTCTCAAACTCCCAGTGTCATCTTCAAGTAAAGGAAGTCACGGGGAACACAGGGGACGGGGACGGTGGTTGGCATAAGTGTTGGTAGGGATCCATGGGGCAGAAAACTATACTTCCAAATGGGAAATTCGTTTGTAAAGCAAGAAAAAAGGGGTCGGGTCAAGGGAAAGAAGCATAAAGCAAAACAGGGTCATATAGCTTTGCCTTTCCGAAAAGGAAGAAAGGGTTGCAGTAGTGGTGAGACAAAGTAAAACGGGAGAAAGTGCATTCGGGACGGACGCCGGTGAAAAAGAAAAAAGAATCATTTATTGGGGGCACGAGAGCCTCACGAATCCCTCCGAAAAGAGGCCGCAAAGGGTGGGGAAACAAGACTGATCGGGGGCCGAAAGAAAAAAGGGAGCTGGCGGGCCAAAAGGATCCATAAATCATAGGTTGTACGGACCATTCTTTTGATATTGTCATGTTGGTGAGGAACAGCGACCCGGTGAGCGGAGGAAAAGTCTGTGAAA
>Ga0179593_1304238_pt1 | contig 16104 bp, 19 predicted proteins | sample CZODoug2_1_08_16_FD_185931 | JGI IMG/M metagenome (GOLD analysis project Ga0179593, IMG submission 185931) | Vadose zone soil fungal communities from Angelo Coast Range Reserve, California, USA - CZODoug2_1_08_16fungal (PacBio error correction) | ecosystem: Environmental > Terrestrial > Soil >...
TACTAAAAGGAAAGGGAAGCCTTGAAAAGGATAAAGCGCTGATGCTGCTCGAAGCTTCGCCAGAAATGAGAAGGAAAAGGTCCACCCACCAGACAGGTAAGAAAAAAAGAGGATCTGCGAGTAAAGGAGGGTCGGAGAAGGGCTCTCGAACCCAAAAGGGTCTAGCACTCCTTTTGGTCTTTCTACAGACTCGGTCCAATCGATCGCGTGTGTTGCACATTCAGTCTTTCACATCCTGTTATAAGGAGGATGGGACTGGGCAAGTGAGTCTCTCTTCTTGACGAGAATCGGTGTCGAATGTACTCGAACGCTCGGGGAGTGGGAGGGGGCCGTGCTGGGGGAAACGGTTTCTGGCTGCGTATCTCCGTAAACTCATGGTCACACAAAACAAAAACCGTGTCGGGGAGGATGCAGTGGCGGGGGGGGAAAGGAGTGCATCGGGCGAATACGAAAATTGACAGGCTCATAGCAGCCAAAGAGAAAAGGCGGGGCTCAGAAGCGAGTGCAAAACAAGTCTTACAAAGGAAAAGTCGACTCTACAAAGGAAAGCGATTGAGGTGCGGCCTAGGGGAAAAAAAAACAAGAAGCAATTGGGGGGGTTTGAATAACCATGAAAAGTAGACCCTGATCTGGGAAAAAAACCTTGGAAAAACGGCAGGTGGGACGGGGCGGGGGTGGGACGTCTCGGCAAGGGGTCCACGCCAAGTGGAAGATGGGCAACGGGGGGCAGAAAAGTGAGAAACGACGGGGAACCATCAGACTCCCTTTAAGTGATGAAGAAGACGAACGGTTAGGATGGTTTTTTCCGGGCGGAATGTGTAACGAGGGTGACAAAGGGGCATATGAAAGTGGGATACTAACCAAAAGGGGGATGGAAATAGTTCACAAACAAAAAAAAGAAAAAAAACACCCGGAAGAAAAGTCACGAAGAATACACGAGAGAACTCAAGAAAAAAAAAGAGGCGAAAATACAGCCAGGTGTAATGAGTGAATTTGAAGTCCTTGTCAAACCATTCAAGGAGGAGAAGCAGAAAGTCAAAAGGCTTCCTTTTCGGGGGCGGTCAAAGCCCGGAGGAGGGCCCTTGGGGACATAAGGGGGGGAATCCCCCCAAGGTACGAGAATCGGGCGAAGGGATGAAGGGAATCACACTAGAAAAGGGAGGGGCACAAATGGCAAAGATACGATTGACGTTGTGCATCAAGGTGGGGCGTGCGTGGACAGGAAAAAGCAGGAGAATGGAAGTCTGAGGGCAACGGGGGGCAGTCTATGGGGGAAATACCAGGGTAGACCATGAGAAGGTGAACACAACGAGAAGCAACAAAACCGCGGAAGAAGAAAGGAACGTCTACTGGATCGAGGAGAGATGGGTCTCGAGGAGGGCGACAACGGGCCATCCCGCGACGCAGAGGGAAAGAGTGTCGAGGGGGTGGCGGAATAGAAGCGAAAAAGAATGGAAACTTTGAGAGTGGGTCGTGGGAAGAAGAGCTTAAAGACAACCTTTAAAGGGCGACAAACGGCACGAAAGAGACACGCAACAACGACAACAAGAGAAACACGAATGAGAGGGATATAAATGGTAGAAAGTCACACGCGAGGAGCCGATTTGACCGAAGAGAGCCACGGGGGGTGTTAATCACCTGCAGGGGTGAGGTAATCGACCGAGTCTAAGTAGAAAATCAACACTCAGGTAAGGGACTTGAAAGAACATCTTCTAAGGTGGGGAGATGGGCAAAGTATTTCCGCATACGGGACCTCGGCTCGGGAAATATTGTAGAGGAGGAGAAAACCAATACCAACGTGTTCTAAACGAGAAAAGATACGGAAATCCGGAGAAGGAAAGAGTCAGCGAGGAACTCGGAGAAAACCCACGCGTTGAGGTCTCGATGGGGGGCGTCAGAAGAACATCAGCCATCAAAACGCAAGTAAGAAGGGTGCATTAAGAAACTTGTACTAGCGAAAGCGTCAGTCGCCAAAATGGGAAAAAAAAAAGAGATAAATGTATCAGCGTCCTAATGATGACAGTTACCCTTCGAAAAGTAGTATAGGGAAATCCAGCTCGCTCGCCACCGCACGCGGTAGAGGAAAAAACAAGAGAAAGAGATAAACAATGAGAATCGAAGGACTAGAAATGCCCGGAATTCGGCTAGTATTGTGGGGAAAAGTATGCTTGGGCCAAGGCGTAGCCGAAAGAAAACACAAAAGAGGGAAGAACTGCCAAGAATAAAAATGACGCCGAAAAGGGCGTAAGATAACGAGTCGAACGACATCTCAGATCCAAGTCAAGAAAGAGAGGAAGCGACCGTTCCACCGTGCTCGAGGGGGGAGTACTAAGAAAAAAATAAACATCCTGCTTAAAGCAAAGCAAATGGGGATCCAGTAGAGGGGGGTAAATTTTCACCGATTATACTCCACGGAGAGAAGTAGAAAAAAGAGGCGCAACTCGGGGCTAGGGGGATGGTCGCGAAAAAAAACTAGAAGCAAAGAGCGCCGCCAATGGACAAAGTACGATACAACACCAGAGAGAGGGCGAAGTCTCTTCCTCGAGTACAGCCCTCAGAAAAGGGACGATGCAAAAAAGGCGCCTCGTCCGGAAAGCTGGGAGTGGGGATAAGAAGAAAGCTAGCCACCGGACCCTGCAAGAGGGGGGACTGAAAGAGGAAAGAAAAGATTGGTTTTAGGTGCCCGAGACCCGACTCGAGAAAAAGAAAACGTAGGGGGAAGGAGTAGGGATTTAGGTCACAGAAAAAAAAGGGGTCTTCGGTTGAAAAAACGAAATCGGACTTCCAGGTAGAAAGGGCGAGAGGGCCAAGTTTCACTACACTTGCACGTGGACGAGGGAAGGGGGAGAAGTTGGGTGGGCAGAGATCATTATCCGGAGGGGGGGTGCTAGAAAGGCGAAATACGAGTGTGGAGAGAGGAGGAAAGGGTGGCAAGGAAATTTTTTCTATTCTCTGGGGGGGGAAGGGGACAGAGGAGAAGGAGGGGCTCTGCGCAAGGATTAAGAGGGGACAAGGGTCCGCACCTTGGATCACGCCGGAGCAAGGACGGGATTGGGGATGTACGTTTGCGGAGGTTTGGAGAGGAATCCACGCAGCCGGTGTCGTTCAGAAGGACATCTAAGGGAAAAAATGCAGGGAGAGCAGAGGACCTGTTCTGACGAAGGGGGAGAAAGGAGGTGGCTTCGTTTTCTGCTGAGGAGGGAGGAAGATATTCAGGGGAAGGGAAAGACGCAGAGGAAAAACGAAAGATACAAATAGGGAAGGAGAAGATAGGGGGAAAACAGGTCGGTGAGGAGAGTAATTTGTTTGTCATCCTGCGAAAAGGGGGAAGAGAACAGAGGGGGCACTCGTCTTCAAAAGAAGAGGAAACATTGAGAAAGGGGGAGGGGAAGAAAGGGACCGAAAAGGAATGCTTAGTTCAAGAGTGGCCAGAAAAGGAAAAGAGTGATCTTTCCAAGAGAGTCCTCAAAAGAAGATAGAGAGCGGCAACACTACAGGGCGTCCCGGAGAATCGGAGGAAGGAGTCCCGCGTGGGAGCATGAAGATTTCCGCAAGAGGGGGGGGCGACCCGCTTTCAAAGTCGTCGAAGGGTAACAGAACATTGGGGTGGTCTGGGGGGCAGGAAGGGGAAAAGGAAGCCATTCAGTGAGAGCGGAGACTTCGTAGGTACGATGCGGTCCAAGAAGTCAGTGACAGGGGGGAGGAATAGTGGAGGAGGACAAACGGGATCAGGTAGCTAGGGGGTAATGGTTATGTGTCGGTATTGTGAGAGGAAGGGGGTACGGAGGGCATTTGGGTCCCGTCGATAGTAGCGGCCTTAGTTGGGGGGAGGAGGAAAAGTGGTGTGACAGTAGAACAGATTATAATAAGGCAGTACTTGATGGTTACGGCTAGGTGGGGGAGAAGCTGGTGGCTGGGTTCAACATCAGAAGAGGGGAAGGTTTGAGGGGATTGATGGGTCGATGGGTTAAGAAGAAGGAGCGGGCAGAGAACGGAAAGGAAGTGGATTTGGGTCAGATATAAGGAAGTGCAACAGAAGGAGCGGAAGTCTCCGAGAAAGTACGTGTGGAAAGGAAAAGAGGAGACCATAAGAAGAGACGAGAGAGAATTCCCCCCCCTGTTAAAGAAGGGGGAGGGGTGTTGTGGGTACCGTGTGTGAACAGAGCAAAGCCTAACAATAGAAAGGGAAGGGGTCAAAAGCAAAAAAAGATAAGCGTCAAAGAGTTGAGCGCCACAAAAAGAAACACTGACAAAAGGGAACAGTGGGGGTACCTAAAGGGGAGGGAAGGAAGAAGCCTGGAAAAAGAAGGAATACTGGAAAAGAGAACCAAAAAACTGGGTTCATGGGAGAAACACCGATTATGGGTCTTCCATGAAGACGGGGATTTGACAGACTCGGGGAGTGTCGAGAAAGGATTCACAGCGGACGGGAGAAATGAACCTCAAATCACAGATATGGGGAGAAGAAAGGGATTAAAGAGAAAAAAGGTCAGTCGAATCTTTCAAGGTTAGGGGGGGATCGGGGGGGGAGGGAAATGAATTGGTGAAAGGAAAAGTAAAGAGAAAATCGAAACTGAAAAAAAGGGCAGAGAAGAAGACTTAAAAGAAAGATAAGATCCAAACTCAAGGTGAGTTCCATAAACCGACCGAAAGGCGTGGGGAGGGTAGAGCATGCTGGGGCAACCTCTGCCGATAATTGGGGTTAAGAACAACTCCGACACAGGAAGGTGTAACAACGGCTGTAAACAGAACGTATGTTGACAAACGGGACCGTGTCGTGATGGAGAAAAAAAAAAAAGTAGATAGATGACGGTTAATCGAACACACCAGTGAGAGAGGGGTGGACGGGGAAAACGTGAGGGCGGAAAAACCGCTACAATTAGAAAAAAGATGAGGAGGAAAGTAAAAAGGAATCCAATCGGGTATGAAAAAGAAGGGGGAAAACGGGCGGGAGGGCAAAAAGATGCTTGGCGAAACGGAACAAGAAAGGGTTATAGCAGAGGAAGTGAGAAACTTAGATGTGGCTCATGAAGCAAGAGGCATATCGGTGAAACCCCAGGGGATAGAAAACGCTAAGCAAAAAGGGTTGGGATGTTGGGTGAGAGAATAATCTCGGAAGGAAGAAGAAAAAAAAGCGGATGAATTCAGACCGGCAATTAGGGGGGTAGGTGAAGAATGGGGCGAATATCCAAGAAAGGAAACAGTCAGGGGCTGCAGGGAAAGGAAAACGGCCACGATGGAGTGTGGCGGGGCTGAGGGACGGTGGGGGGACGGCATCTCGAACGAGAAAAGAAAGATAAAACATCTCGCAACATGCTCGTGGGTGAAAAAGAGGGGAGGGAGAAGGTGAAATGGGGGGACGGGGACGTTCGTGGAAGAATCTAAAGAAAACAACAAAACGGAAGGAGTAAAAGAAAAGGAGTAAATCAGAGCCACATCGTCGGACCGTCAACGGAAAAGGGAGGGAAAAGGGAAAGAATGGTGACGAGTATCTGTCGAGCAAGGGCACTAATAGGCGAAAGGGAAAACTACACGTGGCTCGCGAAAACAAAAGCAAAAAAGAAAGCCGGATTGACCACGTCGATTGCAGGGTCGGTTATCGTTATAGGAACTTCATCAAAACTCAAAACTGCGCAGGGAATGAAGGAGCAGAGAGGAGGCGGCAGAGATCGAGAGGCGCAGAACAAAAAATAAAATTACGAGAAACGCTCGGATTTTATAACGTAACCTGCTCAGAAAGGCAGTCTAGAAATCAAGAATAAGGACTAAAGAGAAAAAAAAAGGATGAGCAGGGCGGCGCAACCGTGAGACGAGGGGGAGGGTTAGAAACGTAGCGTAGGACATACTCAGTAAGATTCCAAGAAGTGGTGGAGGTTAGCGGGTGGGGGGCTTCCAGGATACGTTGAAGCGGGACAAGGCATTGGGGTGGGTGTTTTTATGAAAAAGGGGACAGTCTCTGGGTTTAGAGCCCAGCAGAAGAGGTGAAAGGTGGTGAACAATAAGGCAAGGGGACCGCCCGGGGGACAATTCCAGAAAGTGAAAAAAGGCCAATGGCCTCTAACTGGGGGTTGAGGGATCCATCTGATCCTCAAATACCCTGGAGCCTCCGGGAAGAGTAAAGGAGGAATCGGCGTATGTGTAGGTGCGCGTTTGAATTACGGTGCTGGAATGAGAATAGAGTTTTTCAAGGAGACTGAAGATCCCGTAACGCCATAGGGTGATTTGAAGAGAGACCTGGCCCAAGGGAAATAAACGAAAATCAAGGAGCCTGCAGAACTGACAAGGAACAGGAAAAAGAGTTTGATTGGGTTCCTTGGAACAGGAGCAAAGGAAGCGAGATAAGAGGAAGAAATGCGGGTACTGAAAAGCCCTGAGCAACGAAGGGAGGACTGATGGGGAGAAATCTTTGAGCGACAAGGAAAAGGGTTCAGGCATATGGGAAAATCATGTAGTCAGGCGGCCACCGTAGGGCACAAAATCAAAAAGATCTTTAAAAGAAAGTGTACAGAGCAAAGAGGGACTATACCTTGGAGTGACAAAGGAAAGGTCGTGTGGGAGCCGGATGAAGGGGAAGGGGAGTGGGGCAAACCAGGAGAAAAAACAAACGCGATGGAACCAGAAAAAAGCGTACTTTAGTCATTCAGGGGGATGGGGGGAATCAATGGGGGCCTAAAAAGGGGACGAACGACAAAAAGACTTGAGGATCCGTCCGGCGGTCGAATCCAGCGAGAGAGAAAAAAAAGGAAGAACAAAGAGATGAAGGGGAAGTGGCGTATCTAGAGATTAAGAAAAAAATGCGGAAACCTGACATCAAACGGCGAAAAGGAATCGGCGGGAAAACAAAAGCAACAACGAAAAACTCGAAGAAAAGGCAGTGATAGGGTATCATGTTCGGGGCAGTGTCACACAGACAGGGACGAGATTGCAAAGCGGAATAATTAGACGGTCCCAAAGGAAGAGAAGCCCCGCTGAAATACTGCCTGATCAAACACTCTGAGTGAAGCCCGGCAGCTCACTCTGACTAGTGCACTCAAAGAGAAAGAGTCAGGGGGGGTGGCCGCAGCGACTACAAAGCCGAAAAGGGAATGGCAAAACGAGTGCGGAAATGCATGTGCCGGGGGACTGCAAGAAAACGACATTGATTACTTCACCCTGAGCGGAATGCGACGGGGAAAGGCATCACGCCCGCAGAGGGGCGGAAAAGAGGCATTCGACACCACATGACCTCAATGAAGGGACAATGAGTGCTGAAAAAGGTATATTGTTTAATGAGGAAAAAAAAAGCAGACAAAGGGGCGGGTCGTCACGCCAAAGTAATGGAAAAGAAGCCCTAAAGGAGAAGCGCTCGACTGAGACCAACATACCCCATTTCTAGCGAAGGAAAAACACCGCAAATCGCACAAAATCATCGAGTTCGTACAAACACGGAAGAAGCGGTATTAAGGGGAAGGAGAAAATTCGAGCAGCGACTGCTATTACGGAAAAAACCGATGGTGGAAAAGATATTTTAGTGGGCCAGTGAGTCGCATACAGAAGAAGGATAATAAAGCTGCTAGCCGCTCCGAATGGAAGAAGAGCAGTCACAGAAAAAAAAACAGGGTGCTCAGGCGGGGTCCGGGCATTACATCCCTGACAAAGAGAAAGACAAGGGGACTCGCGTTTCCGTAAGAGAAAAAACAACTTCGAAGCACACTCATAGTGGGGGGCTCAGGAAGCAGTGTTACTAAAGAGCGGTAGAAATGAGGGACGTTTGGTAAACGGGCTTAACTCGCCGGAGATAGGAAAAGAGGGCTTGGACAGAGAGGGAAGAGCCCTCTTACACACCAGAGAAGACGCGGCATGAACCAGAAAAACTACCTCGACATCGAGTAGGCCGTGCTTAAAAAAAAACTCAGAAATGAAAAAGTCCTCTTCATCGTCAAAAGGGGAAGAAAAGGCACTGGAGTGAAATAAAACCTGGGCAATATACCTGAAAGTCAAGTGGTACGAAAAAAACGGGGGGGAGGAAAAGGGTGAGCCACAACTATATACGATCAAACAAACGAGAGGGGATTGATGGGAGGAAAGTAAAAAGGTGGCAACCAGAGGTGCATTCCACCTGGAGGAGAAGGAGAAGCTGCCGTCCTCCATCTTCCGTTGGCGAGTATTTGGGAGAGGGGATTTTATAGAGAAGGGGGGCCGAGGGGGTGGTGCGACAAAAAAGAAAAGGTGGGAGGTCGGAGGGAGCATCCGGGCGTGGAAAATATTCGTGATTAGAAATCGGGACCACCGAGAGGGTTACGGGCAGGCGAGTACGCGGAGGGGAAAAGGGATAACGTAGATAAAAGGAGAAATTTCCTCATAGGACTTTTGGTTGAGGCCCGGTTGGAAGGAGGAACCGACCGCCAGGCCAAATGCGTTCGCAAAAAGAAGAGAAAAATGAAGGAAAGGGAAGAGTGGTCTAGGATTTCAGAGAAGTAGAGTTAAGCGGGCGGCGAGCAGCTGGTCGTAGTAGGGGGAAAAAGGGACATAAGAAGGGAAAAGATAGGACCACAAATAGGAGTTTTAAAAATTCGGAATTGCGAGAGGAGAATTGTTTTGTCTGCTTCTCTTCGAAGTGGGTGGTGGAAAGGGAAAGGGAGATTGGGGTTTGGGGAGAGCAGACTTGGTGTCCTTCAGAGAAACTAATGGGAGAATGTGGGTGGAGCAGAAGAGCTGACGATAAAGTGGCTTGCGGAGTATGTGGGAGATGAATCTTGGAGGAAGACTTTCAACATATGGAGGTGTTCAGCCAGGCAACACTCGAAAATAAAAGTCAGAAGAAAGGAGCGGCACGACAAGGGGTAGATATTGTATTTGAAATTCAACCCAATCTGGGGGCGATGACGTCAGACTGTGAAAGTATATCGCTCGTGGACTTATAAAGGGATTTGGGTCTTTGGTCATCGGCCGATAAAAAATTGAGACGGCCACAAAGAGGGGTCGCCGAAAGTTGTGACGGATTCCGTAAGGTGAGATGCGGCCGGAAGATGGATTAGAGAAAGGGAGCAAACCAAGTGTCTAAGCTGGCGTTGATTGAAAAACGGGCTTCGTCTTGTGAAGATTTGTAAGGGTAGGAGGATGAACGCGGGTGGGGAGGAACCGCATGTGGGGGTCTGTATGATAGTCTACGTCGGTTTGTAGGCAGGAAATTGGTGTAACACTGATAACCTTAGCCAGATCGGACTAAAGGGATAGGGGTTGTGAGGACGCGTTTTGTCGTTCAAAGGTTGAGGGACGGTTGGAGGAGCTAATTGCCCTGCGAATGGGTTGAGAAGAAGTATATACCCGGGACAGACAAGGAATTGAGGGGGGTCGGGTGCAAGGAGATCACGCGAACGGAAGTGACAACCGAGAAGGCTGGCGAGGGGTTGTTGTCGGGAACCAACCAGAGGACCCCTATATGAAAGACTGAGCACTGGAGCTTGCGGGTCGTCGCGGGGGTATGTTACGTTGGGGCTCGCCGCAGGGAGCCAGAAAACATACGGTACCACGAGCCCTTGCAGGGGTCATAAAAAAAAGAAAGATGGGCTTGGGCGGCGGGGAGGGGGGCTGGGAAGAAAATATCAAAAAAGAGAACCACGGGATAGCATATAAAAGTGGGGGCCATAGGGTGGGAGGGGAGTTGGAACAGGGGTGGAAGTAAAGAGTAGGAAACTAAGCACAACAATGTGTGATGGTCGGCCCCTATATGGGGGAGAAAAGGAATCAGCCAGGATTTGGAAACGCCGTAAGAGTTCAAATAAAAGCTTCAAGACCGATCAGAACAAGGTGAAAGAGGGTATGACAAAGAGATTCAGGATGGTGCGGCGATGTATCCTAATCCTGTAACGGCTAGGAAGAGGTCTCTTGTTATGTGATAAAGGGAGGGGAAGGAAGTAAACTTTAGAACGCCTTGAAAAAGGTTACTCAATCATATAAGCATCTGAAAAAGTCAGACAAGCACGAGGCAGGCCACAAGGAGTGAATATACAACCTCCATGGACGTATTTCCTCGAAGATAGAAACATCTTACGGCAGAGGAGGGAGAGGCGTGGACAAAGGAGGGGAGTGCCAACAATCCGTCGGACGTCAGAAAACATTGAGGGGAAAAGAAAAACAGGAAATGTACGAACGGAGGGGTCCCCGTACTCCGTAAGTGTCAAAACGGTACCGTTCATTTTGAGGGAAGAAAGGGGTCTCACGGCAAGTCGGCGTTCATGCGAAGACTCTCAACAAGTGCGGGGAGGGGGGTTTAAGGGTAAACAAAGTAAAAGCAGCCGGAGGAACCGGCTGGACTTTGCTGCAAATGCGTCACGGCAAAGCCAGAAAAAAAGGAAGAAAAAAGGGGCGAAGACGGGGGGATACGAAAAAGGGCAGGGACACGCCGCGTTTACGCAGTTGGATATGAGGAATAAATTTTGGATGAAAAGAGAGGGACTCTGGAGATTTGGGCAGAACTAAAGATCGGTGAAAGAATTTTCACGCCGGATAGGTTTGGGGAAGGTGGGGGCTCTACAGTCTCGATCAATGATTCTGACGCAACCCGAGGAGGGATTCGTTGCCGACCCAAAGAATGTTGGCAGGGAGTAGCGACGGAATGGGGCGACGACCAATGCGGTTCGGAGGAGAGCAACGCGGCCCGTCGCTGGCCGTTTTTCTCACGGATTTTGGGTCCGCATTCATCGGGGAACGTGGAAGGTCAAACGGAAATAAGCAGGGAGGGAAGGGGGGTCGGACTGCAGGAGATCGAGAAAACTTGGATCAAGGTAAGTGGATAGGGGATAGTATTTATCTCACTCACAACAAGGCAAGAAATAAAAAATGAAGAAAGATAGATCAGCAACCTTCACTAAAAAGACTGATAGCTCCGAACTAGATGGGCGCTATCTTTGGATCTTGAGCCTGTTCCGGAAGGAAGGGGATGACTGACCACCCCAGGAAGACCTCTAAAAATCAGGAAAAGAGAAGAGACAGCTGGAAAGGATTCCTCCAAGGGTCTTTAATATTCAAGAATAAAAGAAACAACAATAAAAGTTTCGCGCACTGGAATGGAAGCGACGAGTGAGGAAGGAGGGCCCGTGAAATAGAGAATGCTCCATCCCCAAATAAAACATCGTATAATAGGGAAGGGGCTTGTACCGATCTGCAGAGGAGTGTTCAACAGGAGAAATGCATGGAAATCAGAGGGCGAAATGAGTGAAAGGGAGGTTTAACATCTCGTAGCGTCACGTCTTGAGAGGATTGACTACATCGAGTATGGCACTGACGAAGAAGTTGTTCAAGGTAACGGGGTTCGGAGAGGAATACTGTACAAAAAAAAACAGAGGGCATTGGGAGAAAGGGGTTAATTCGACATGGAAATAGCCACATATGGAAAAAAAGAAAAAAAATTAAAGGCTGGCCAACTACGGAGGTACCTCAGGGGGTTAATAAGGGAAGGGAGGGACTGGTGGTGTGAGACTGTCAATGTAATCGACTGTGGAACCGGGGAAAGAGGGTAGGGAAAAAGCCCCAGCACCTAGACGATTGAGATCTTGATAGAGAGGCCGGGAAAAGTTAGGTTGGGTAGTATGATATGGTGGTGACGGAGATTGCTTGGTAAGCATGTCAACGAGAGGGAGGTTTTACTCTCGGTTTACGCGCATGAGGGATGGGGCAGGGACATTCCTCAATGAGACCCAAAGGGAACCAAAGAAGACAATAGAAAAGAGATGGCTAGAAGGAATAAAGGATACGGAGCACAGGAAGGGGGTAGGTTAATTGAAGACCAGAATAAATTTTGGGGTGTGTGGGCGTGGGGTTTGGGGGGTGTTTGGTGTTGGGGGGGGGGGGCCCCCCCCCCCCCCCCCCCCATGTTTTGGTGGGGGGTGTGGTTGGGGTGGGGGGTTTTGTTTGGTGTTGGTGTGTGGGACCCCAGCCGGACCCCCCCAGGAGGAACCCCCCCAGCAGCGCGACAACCGCCACCCCACCACCCCCCCCCCCCCCCCCCACCCCCCCCTAGGGACCGAGAGCCCCAGGGGCCCAGGTCAGCTCCGCCCCCCCCCCACCCCACCCAAGGGGTTGGGGGGGGGGGGGTGGGGGTGTTTTTTTTTTCCTTCAAAGAAGGAGGACCTTGAAAGCCATGAGGCGGGGTGCAACTCCTGCTAGCCTTGGCGAAATGAATCGTGGTTAAAAGATCAAAGTGCGGGGGCTGCTGGGATTATTGGACAGACTAGTGAAGTCGCACACCCGTATTGAAAAAGGGTAATCGTACATCAAAGGGGGGAGGGTGGGGAGTTTTTGCGTCGGTGGGACTTTGCAAGGAAAAAAGAAGGAGATAATAATTGCGAGGAAAAGGAGAAGGTAGAGTTGTGAAGACTTGGGAGCTTCAGATGAAATGGTGGGGTCACACCCTGGAAACACCGCGCAGACCCATTACCGGGGTGGAGGACTGGGAATCTACTGCATCTCGGGGGGTGACCTCTTGGTGGAGACGTCAAAGGGCCATCCAGGGCTGGCTCCTTATAGGAAAGCCGTCAAATTTGCGGATTTGAAGACCGCGAGCAGCGAGGAAACGAATTACAGGAGGAGGTCAGCTTAAGAATAAAAGAAAGTCATGAAGAGGCAAGCCTACAGAGAAGAACGATCGGGAAGACTCGAAACCATCAGTTCCTTGAAGAAAAATAGGGGTGACGCAGGGTCCCAAAAGGGGGTAAAAATTGCCAAAACTAACTCTAACTTGCGGCTCGAATAAAAGGCGGATCAAGGAGAAAAAGAAGGTCGAAACTCGCTCAAGCGAGATGGGGAAGAGTGGCTCGAGATTCAGAATGGTAGCGGGTGGTAGGAGTAGCGAAGAATGGGGGAAGAATCGACTACTCCCTTCAAAGGAGGAGGAGGACATCAATCTGCGATGGCGGAAGGGTCCCTGCAGCTCGGGTGCAAAAAAAAAAAAAAGGAAGGGGTTTTCTACTTCTAACCGCGCGAAAAGACGTGGGGAGAAGAGAGTGCGAAGAGAGAGAAAGGCCCATCTCAGAAAAAGATTACGAAGAGGCCACAAAAAGGGCGCACAGAACCGGGGAGCCTGCAGAAGGGTATCGTTTGGCAGGATAAACGAGATGAGTGAAGATGGTCAACGAGTAATCCCAATAAGAAAAAGGGAACTAGAAAGTGACTCGCGTGAGAACTTAGCCAAGTCTCCATCACGTTCGAAATGCTATTGAAGAACCACGAGACGATCAAGAAAAGTCTTTGCCAAACAAGTCGCCGGGGAAAAGTAACTAAAAAGGAAAGGAATCGGCAAGGAGAACAGGAAGGGGTAATTGGCTGAAGACGAGTGGTGCCCGTATTTCAAAAAGGGAGCATAAACTCAGAAGGATAAGCTTGCCTCCACTAGACCGCCGGTCGAAGCACTTCCAATTAGAGAAGAGAAGACTCGCGGGCTGAATTCACCCCCGCGGTAAGCTGAGACTAACGACCTAAAAAAACAGGGGCCTCGGGGGCTTGGACAGGCCTCGTCACACGAAGAGACGGCAGCGGAAGCCCGGCAAGCCCTTGCTCCAGCGCGGGTAAAAGGGGAGGAAGTTTAAAAGCTGAAGACGCCCAAGAAAAAACAGAGTTGCGCGAAAGCTGGACTCAAAGAATCACGAGGACCACGCCGCCGCCGGAAAGAGGGCAGACTAAACCAACAGAAGAGGCGAAAGGAGAGGAAGCGCGATACCAAAGAGCACGATCACTCATTCAACTCAAAAGAAAAAAGTAGCCTAATAACGGCAAATGGAGTAAAATACGACAGCTTAAAATTCTCTCTTTTAGAAGAGGGGGGGGGGAAATTTGGGTGACCGCAAACCACTCGAAACCAACAAAAAGAGCCATTAAAAGGGGGGAGCAGAAGGGGGATCTCTCCCCCTACAGGCTCGTAACCAAACGGATAACTTCGTTAAAAGAAAGGCAGGGTAGAAGGGCGAAGGAGGGATGGGTAAAAGCGGACCTTGAATTTCGGGGGGGGAGAGATGGAGGCGCCGAGGGGGTCGCGGAAAGCGGCCGCGAACTAGAGGTGTTTGAGGTCGAAGGGAATGTCGCGGAGGGGGAAACGGGGGGCGATGGTTGCCGAGTGATGGGTGACCAGAGAGAGGCTTTCTCAAGGAGGACGATTACGACAGCGTCGTCGGAGGTGAAACGGGGGTGGGAGCAAATGGAGAAAAACGGGGCGAAGGGAAAGCAAAGAAAGGAGGTAAAAAACGGGAGAAGGGGAAGGAAAGGGGGAAAGGGTTTTGGGGACCGACCTGGCCAAACGTGGGGGCGTTCTCTGAAAGAGAAAAAAACGGGCGAGAAGGAGAGAGCAAGGGGGGGAGGCGCGAAGGAGGCTTCGTGTGAGGGAGCTTTCTCTAAAAGGGGGGTCAACGGCAGTGTGCCCACGACATAGATAGGGTCCAACAAAGGGAAGGGCCGGGGGGAAGGCGACTTGGAATAATTCTCAGAAAAAAGGGGTTGTTCTGTCCCCATCTCGGAAAGGGGGGGGTGGGTAGACCGATGCCTGTTTCTAGCCGCGGGTGGAAAAGGGAGGATCGAACGTGATGAGAAAGGGAAAAAAAGGTCCTCATCTGTCATGTTCAGGGGACAGAGCGGGGAATTGGCGGATGAAACGCGGGTCAATTGTCAGAGGGGGCGTTTGAGAGACAGAAGCGCAGCCGGATAGAAAGTCCGCCCGGGAGAAGGCCGAGGAAATAGAGCCTGCGTAACGTTGCCCTTTGTTTCCAGAAGCCTTCTAGGGAAGGCGGGGGAGAGGTTCAAGACGAGATTCCGGAGAAAGAACGTAGAACATGGATTGGGAGAACAGGAGCAGCATTGAGATGCTCAAGGGGACTGTTGCTTCGTAGTAAACTATGCGGCCACAGAGGAGGGGAGAAAAGACGAGCCCAGGTCGAAGAGAGGTGGGTCGGTCAGGAAAGGGGTTACCACGCGATGGCTTTTGGGGGGGAAAGGGGGTATGGTTATGATGATCAATAGCAGGGGTTAAAAATCGCGTTGGGACGTCGGGGGTCTCGTAGGGTTGGAAATCGCGACAACTTTTGGGGTGACAGGAGAGGAGAAAAATCAGAAGGATGTTCCGATTGGGCCAGGGAAACGGGGTGTGGTTCCAACCACGAGTGAGGGGGGTGGTGAGAACTTCATTGAACGGAGGCGGGGAAAATCGCGAATAACCTGACAAGTCAGATTCTTGGAGAAGGAGAGGAAGGAAAGTCGGGCACAACGCGAGACGATGAAGAAGAAGTCCGTCGGGATGGCCCCTTGGGACAAAAAGGAGGAGACTAGAAAAAGGTCAACGTAAATGACTGGCTTATTTAGTGGGGTGTATTGTGGGTGTCAGGGGTGCCAATGAATAAACCCTGGAGCTTACCAGAATCAAGCAAGAGGAAAGGCCGGGGCAAGAGCCAGAGTAATTAGCCTATGAGGACACGCCCCAAAAAAAAAAGAGGCTCATTCTGTTTCCATGTGCGGGAGGGGGAGGGGGGGAGGAAATTTGGTAGGAGTTATTTAGAGGGAAGCAAACTGTGCAGGGGTCAACCTGTGAAAGGGAGAAAAAAGGCCGCAAAAATTTTGACCCCAAGATTGGGAAACAGACAGGAAAGACTGAGAGAGAAGGTGATCTGTTCGGCCATGAGGGGCATACGAGGAGGACAGTGTCCTACTATGCCTGTCAGGGCGAAGTAAGGATGCTCGGGTATTGGGGCGTGAAAGTTGGGAATGAGGAAGGGGAAAAGAGAAAGGGAGCGACTGGTACAATGAAAAAACTCTGGGGAACGAAAGTCAGGCCAAACGAGATCCTTACAAGAAAGGGAGGGATTTCCAGACGAATAAAAAAGAGGAAAGAGTCGTGAGGGGAAGGCTGTGAAAGGAGGGAAAGCCGGTGCAACAACATCTTGGTAGGAAAGGGGGAATTGGTTAAACACGCCAAGGAAAGGAAAAAAAGGAGGCCGGGGGGCGGAGGGTACGAAGTATTTGGACGGTAATTGCTGATGGTTTAAGGCCATTTTCGCTCAGGGGGAATAGGCGATCAACCAGAGGAATTTCTCTGATTTTGTTTGGCGTTACAAGGGAAGGGTTAAAAAGACAAAAAGTGAGAAA
>Ga0179593_1456022_pt1 | contig 16104 bp, 10 predicted proteins | sample CZODoug2_1_08_16_FD_185931 | JGI IMG/M metagenome (GOLD analysis project Ga0179593, IMG submission 185931) | Vadose zone soil fungal communities from Angelo Coast Range Reserve, California, USA - CZODoug2_1_08_16fungal (PacBio error correction) | ecosystem: Environmental > Terrestrial > Soil >...
TGTAGGTCAAGCGAGAAGGGGAGAAAAAAACAGGGGGCGGAAATTGACCCTCTAGGGTTAGGAGCGGATCTATGCGGACAATATTGAGATCCCTTACCACATTCAAAAAATTTCGAAAAAGAAGACCTGATAAGAGGAATAGACGCGAGTAGATAATGTTCCAGCGAGTGAAAAAGGACGAGGAAAGTAAACGCGGGAGTATAAAATCAGTAAAAGGGCTATGCATAAACGGAGGGGGAGAGGTAATACTGCCCCCCTGAAAGCGGCAAGGCAGTATCTAAGGTCTTATTCAGCGAACTAGAAAGGCGAGAGCGGTAGAACCCATTACGGAGTTTCAGGGAACAGGACACTCGCAAGGGGATTGGGGGACACAAAACAAAGGGGGAGCATTCGGCCAGTCCAAAGCCACAGGATCGTATTAAAGAACCGTTATTTGAGAAAAGGTATCAATTACGCAGAGGGGGAGTTGGTCAAAGAGAAATCGGATAGTTGAGCGGCTAGGAGGGAGGGTTTGCCGATCGACTAGGAGGAGTGAGGGGGATGTTGAGGGGGAAACAGTCGACCCATTCGGTGTCTTAAAACACGTTTTCTATTGGGGAAAACATGGCCTCGCTGTGGTCACCTCGGCCGCAACTTGTTAATGTTGCGGGGAGGAATTGTCGTAGCTTGTCAGCACGGCAGAAAGGAAAGGATAGACCGGGGGCCTCGGGGGAAAAGCGATAACGAGAGCGAATGGACGTTGGGAACCTCGTCACTTAGGCATTTCCTCTCCTCTTAATTAATCGGGGGTGGATTGGCCTGTAAAGGACAGACAGTACTAAACTGAGGGGTGCTGTCCGGCTGACGAGAACCAACGATATATAGGGGGAAAAAGTAGAGCGACCCACAAAAAAACTCCCAAGTAGAGAATAGGTAATCCTAGACCATTCGTGGGAGCTGGCGCCGGGGTTACGATTGATCAAATAAGAGCCACGGGCACATGGAGAAGCTATTGTCGCTGAAGGGAGTGCGCTTTGAGGGCCGAGGGGGATGAAAGCCCTTGCAGTAAGGCACGCATATAATCTATCTTCGCGGGCGACCTAAAGCCACTCCAAAGCATGGACGACAGAGATTCCGCACGCCGAAAATAGGCAGGGAAAAAAATCCGGAGACTCCGCTTCAGATCGGGAAAAAAAACTGGTCGCGTGGCAGATCTGAATGGGGGGGTCGAGACACTCTCTTGGATATCGAACTTTCTATCTCAATCATAAACATAGGATAGACCCCGTATGACAGACGGTGCGGTACGAAGAAAGAATGAAGGGAAGAAAGGGGGAGGTCGAAAGACTCGTTTCTATATGAAGACAAGTGTGCGCAGGAGCTGGGCCTGTCTGAGGGGACGAAAACGCCTCCAGGATTTTTCAGACGAGATCACCGCCTCGTCGGGAGGGAGAGCGCAGCGAGTTGTTTGATGAGAAGGACTGCCCGGCTTTCCCGGTGAACCTCTCTTCTTGAGTCCAAATCAAAAACAAAAAAATTTTACAACGTAATGCGCAGAGCAATCAAATACTCGGCAACAGAGAAAAACATGCCTCCCAGCGGGGAAAAAGGATGCGCAGGCCAATGGCCAGAGCATTGATCAAGCGGACGTTTCACCATATCGCAAAAATTATTCGCAGGATTCCCCTAATAACTTCTTCTCCGTATAGGGTGGAAAGCAGCAATAACTCGGGGAGGTTCAAGACGCTTGATAGACTTGACAAGGAGACACCGATTGGGGGGAAAGGCAGACCCTTCGGCTACCCGGCAAAACGTACAACTCAGCTGCTCTAACAAACTTTCTTGCTAACCAGCGTAAGGAAGAATAGCGCAATTTGTGATATAAAAATGGCATAGTCGGCTATGAAGCAGGTGAAGAGACTGGATTTCAGCAGGGCAAGAAAGGAGGAGGGGGCCGGTTCGTGGGCGTCAAGGAAGACATACGTCCTCCAGCCAGCTGTTTGAAGATGGAGTGTTCCATCAGGGGGAAAAAAAACAATTGACCTCGGGCTGCAGAGCGTGGCCGAAAAGGGAGGCTGCCGCGTCCCAGAGATGCAAAAAGCTGCGCTAGATAGGCCCGGCTCCTTGCACAGAAGGGGAAAGTGTAACGAGTGCCGGTCCGACAAGGACGGTGGGATTGGGAAGAAGGGGGAGAATTGCGGCAGGCAAAAACAAAAGGAATTCGCAGAAAGGGGTTAAAGAGGAGGGGAAGGATGAAAAATGCCAAGAGGCTCAAATAATCGGAAAACATTTAAAATGTTTCCAGAAACTTCTTCCCCAACTTTAGTTTAGACGTCTCCAGCTCGGAGGGCTATCAAGAGAGAGTGGTAGAGCACAGGATCGAGAGGGTCCCGATCCGTCGGAGGGGAGAGGAAGAACCTTAACCTAGAGGATTGACGGGTCCGGCCTACCCGCATAGGGTCTCTGGACGAGGAGAGTTTCCTTTGAAACGGGGAGACCGTAGCGGTCAGCTTATGGTCAGCTCTCCAGGAGCAGAACAGAACATTCCTTCGGCTTAGCAGAACAGCTCTGGGGTTGAATTGATGTAAATACGTAGGACATCAAATAAGGGCAAAGCCGGAGAATACAACACGGACGGTAAAAAGATGAAGAGATGAACGGTTTTGAAAACGTCCGCATGTAATAGAAGTATCAATCTCTTCAAAGTAAAGCACAAAAAGCCCGCCGAGAATGGTCGAAGAAGAGAAAAGCCTTCCTCCAAACAATTAAGGATCGATTGGACCTAGGGATCTCCACGGGACAACGATCAAAATCTTCTAGGGAAGAGTGCATCGTCGGAGCAGTCGAAGAGAAAGCGGAAAGAAAGCAGTAAAAAGAGGACAGGCAACAAGGGCCACGGTTCAGAAGTCGAAGCAAGGAAAGACAGTCTAACCGAGGGGTCCCGGCAGGAACGAAGCCTCAATCCCACTTTCCGGTGAAGTTATATCCGTAGGGACGTGGGCTACGACCAGGGGAGCCAGGGGGTCGCGGGCAGGGGCCATCCAATGACGCAAGGGGCTTTCCTGGGTTGAATCCAAGACCATTCCAAGAGTAATAACGCTCGTCTCTTCAGAGTGATGTGAAACCTTCTATCCAAGGGAAAAAACGGTCGTAACGGGATCCAGGGGTGGACCCGGGGAAAACGGTCCGCGGGGGGGGGTTGACCATAATCGCTGATAAATCGATTCGAAGGTAGCTATCCTCACACACGAACTTGGGTCCTTCCGAGACATATGGTGCTAAGTACGTCCGACGAAGAAGTGTGAAAGGGGACACGAGAGAGGTTTCTCATGCGGGGGGGAAGTTTCTTCATAAGGGCAAGAGAAATGTGACCCGGTAAACTAGACGGAAGGGACCTCTCTTCTTCGGTACGTCGGTTTTGAGCGAAAGGAACGCGATCATGTACGGGAACGCGGGTTGGAAACTGTGGGAGGAGAAGTGATGAGAGGGGGGGGAGGGAGGTTTCCACGAGGAAATAGCAAGCTTCGCTTCAAAGATAGCAAATATGGTGCAGGTCAAGGACACTAGGTCAAGACCCCGGCTTCGTGGAGTAGTCAAACGATTACTACGGAGAAAAAAAACCGAGATGAGGGCTTGGACCGAATTCAAACGCATATTCTAGACAAGAGACGAAAGGAGAGTAATCCCCTGCTCGTCTATTCTGGGAATTCAGAAAAATATCTGCCAGCAATGAACACGCCGGACGAACATACTCAGAACGGCCACACCTTCTTAGGAGGACCAGGTTGCTCGCACTCAAGTTCGCGGGGTCCGAGACCGGGGTAGATTACACTCGGGGACCGGTCGCAGATCTTCAAGCGGCATCCTTCACGTCCGCCAGGGACGAATATCAGAAAGGGGACAAGCATCGAATCGGTACGCGCGATCAGGAAAAAAAGGGTCTGCCAGCCTGGGGAGGACAGAGTTGGGAATCCTGCGGGAGCAAAAATGCAGGGTAAAAACTCGTCTGCTACAATCTCTCAAACCACACGGTAAAAGAGGGGGGGGAGGATTAAAACCTATCTAGATGGGAGTCGCCCGACGAGGGTTTATACAGCATTATCTCCGCCGAGGGGTGACAAACGAGAAAGGAAAAGGAAGTTTCCGCAACAGGACATATCATCTCTGGAAAAAAAGATAGAAGCGGTTCGTCCCTTCTTCTTCGGCCCGTTCAGAAGTCATAATTCTGTGAGACGGCTTGACGTAAACGGGGGCAAATGTATAGACCGGCAGACCGGTGTGGAGCGAACGGGACTGCATAGAACTACCTCTGAAAAAGGGGGGGGGAGGAGATTCCTTTGAGGTTCCGGAGGGGGAGGTTCAATTGGTTGAGAAAAGTAGGCGGGATGACCGAGTACACGACCGTAGCAGGGTCCTAAGGGTTCTCTTAGGGACACATATATGCGCAGAGGGGATCCATCCCTCTCCGTGCCTGGGGAGAGTCAAGTGAAAAAACTAAAGACACGGGCGTCTGACAGTCCCATTGAACTCCAGGGCCACTAGGGTCTCGACTCAAGAAGACGAGGCACGAAAAGGTCTGTGGAAACCCAAAATATTACCCAAAGCCACGGATGCCCACAGGGGGGTGGGCCACAAATTGAGGTAGAATGAATCGCTTTCTGTCGGGGCCTCAAAAAAAAGTCTATTCGGGAAGAGATCCTATCTTCCTGCCATTGGTCATCGTTAATAGGGGTAATTCTCGACCGAGGATGAAAGCAAACCGGAACAAAGCCTTGGGGGAACCTCCACGCTCCTTTCCACTTCACAAGTATGAAAAACTCCTGCCTTACAACAAGAGGTCTGGTCTTAATTACCCCAGCAGTGGCCGGCGGCTAGAATAGGAAACGACCTTATGTCGAGAACCGGGAGAAGTTGCTCGGGAAATGATGGACGCCGACGAACAGGGTCTGCCTCTGTCTCGCCGGGGGGGTAAGAAAAACACTTGGAAGAGAAAGACCCTTGGGTGGAAGGGTCTCACACACCGAAAGAAGCCGAGATTCGGCCAGGCCAGCGAAGGGGAATCTACTTTCTTATCAAAGCGGACGAAGATACAGAACCGCCCGGTCTTCGCTATGTGGGGAGGAAGGACCAGGATTCGGGGGTAAAAAATACGTCTGTTACCGTAGGGAGGAAAAGACAGGAGAAAAAGGACGGCATTGGCGGCAGGACATCATGTCAGCTCATTCGAGTGAAATCAGTACAGGCAGACCCACTTCGCGATGCCTTTGCAAGGGGGGATCCTGGGGAGAGCCAGCGGCCATCACGGCCTTGGGTGGGGGGGGGACAGACTTCTGGAAGTCGGTAGGCAGGGAGGGGGAGTCACGGGGATGGACGGTCCGGGGAGGATGTCTCACAAGTAAAAATGCGCGACGGTAACCACCGGAAGCATGAATCTGTGGATCCAAGAGTGGATGAGCCAGAATATTTTAGGAGACGAAAGGGAGAATTCTATAAAATAGATCGATGGTGAGGAGCAAGCACCGAAGGTAGCTGGGGCAGACTCTGTAGATGATTCAAGAAAATGACCGGCAGAAAGGGCCCGACGTGAAGGACGAGAAGACGCCCGAGCATGATGCCTTGGGCTCTCAGGGACTAGGGGAAACCAGAAAAATCGGGCTATCAAGGTAGGCGCGCAAAACATAGGAAGAGCTGGTCACATAAGATCCTGACGGGGACCGAAAATATATTTTTAGAGGGGGGAACACAGAGCTGGAGAAAGGGAGAGACCGCCAGTTTGGGAAAAAAGAAATAATGCGCAAGGGTTAACGTTGAGCGAGTATCCTCGCGGGAATGACGTAAGAACCTGGTGGGAAAAAGTAGAGGAGAAATTACTCTTGCGGTCCCGCGCAATTATACCGGGGAGAAAGACCGAATCTATGCAAGGTTCGGGAGACCGGAAGAGAGAGGAATTGAAAATACGGTCTCAATTGGAATCTAGTAGGGGCAGAAGAAGAGGACGCGGAGTAGGGGATTAATCGGGGGAAAGATCATCTTCGCAGGCTCCAATGCAAAGAGTCATCCCTGATGATGGGGGATGAAACTGAGGACAAAAGCATAAGTAAAAACAATGGAGCCAGGAACGGATTCTCTAACGGAGGGAAAAGACACGCCCGACCGCGACTTTAGTGGAAAGAAATACCTTTCTCGGCACGCTTCTAGCATACTAGGCAAGGGGGTTGGGAACAAAATTGATCATAAGGTCGAGAAGGTTTATAACAAGAGACATGTAGCGCCCCAGCTAAAGATTACGGGTTGCCGTTTGCCTGATGGGGCAGAAAATCAATGGCCCCACTCGTTGGGCGAGGAATTAGACACGCGATTGGTAATGGAACGAAGGGAATTTTCTTTCTAGTGATAAAAGAAAGAAGGCTGATAGGGGGAGCCTGCGATAAGTGGGGGGGGGACCTGAGGTGCGTGCAAGCGGACGACTGGTTCTGGACAAAAAAAAAAAAAAAAATATTCCTAGAAGCCGGAACGGGGGCGGCAATGTTTCTGGGAAGGGGAAGATCGATGATCACGGACTCAGACGTGTAGTGTAGAAAGCAGAGTTTTAAAAAGGAAGGATCAAAACGGTCTAAAAAAAACAGAGGCGGCAGATCTGCCTGAAAAAAAAGTAGCGCGAGGTGAGGGAAGAAGAAGGCCAACGAATCCTGCGAAGGCGAAGGGCCTTTTCGCCCAGGAAGATACACCGCAACCTGGCGAAAAAGGGACGTCTTCGGCGCGCGCACCGTCAGGAAGCTGGCGATAAGATCACGAGAAAGGTAGATCGCCCAAAGAGGGACCTAACACTAGCGTGGTTCGGCAAAAAAGGTGCCACATCTCCGAGAGTGCAAGAAAAAAGAGGGACGGATTGTTTCTGAGCCGGAGAAGAAAATTTTTCATGATAACTGAGAGTTGACTACTCGTTCTTAATATCTGTGCAGGGCAAAAGTGAGTCGGAGTAAACTTGTCGGCAACTAGGAATAATCTAGGGGAGGCCGAAAGGCTGACCTCGGACTACAACGTCACCGCGGCAAGCAAAAGCGCCCGAACAAGGAGAGCAAGAGAGGAAAATGCAGCATAGGGTCCAAGGGCGAATGAAAATTCATCCATCGACCAAAGGAGGGTGGTTCTCGGGGGTTTTAAAACGAGGGTCTCTACAGGTCAATTTTCTGTGATGTGGCGGCGCATCGACGGGTCGACAGATATATCGTATTGGTGGCGCGTATCAAGTAAAGAAAAGGCCAGGTTCGTACGAGGAACTTGGGAGGCCAGCCACGAAGTGCCATTCATAAAGAGAGACAGGTGGGTCAATCTTCCAGGAGGCTACCCAATTACTCCAATGCGCGATAGAAAGAGTGTCCGAGGACGGATGGAAGACTTCGGCGGGGGGAAGTTTTCGGGGAACATCGAACAATGCGCTCGCCACATCAAGAAGTGTGGTCAAGGGGCCGAGGTGAACAAGTCGCGGCCATGGAGCCTTAACACGTTAATACAAAACGACGAATGGGGGACGACGGGGGTTCAATAACCACCGAGAAAAGGGACCTAATCGGCAACAAGCCAAAAGCGGCAACGATACGAAAGGGCTCCTTACCCAACGAACAGGCTGAGGATTTGATCAAACCGAAGTTACCGCCCAATCCCGGGCGGTTTCAGTTCAACAATATGCTGTCAATATTCGAAAGGTGTTGGCCGTGCACCAAGAAGAGGAAAAAAAAAAAAAAAAATGTTTGGGGGAGGGAAGTAAATCCCTACAGGAATGGTGGTTCTCCGCCCTCCGAAGAGATCGTGAATGGAAAAGAAAACGAGATACTGCCCTTCGCGACAGGGGGGACGGAATTATCGCGCGCGCTGCCTGGGACTCTTAGGAGGAAGGATAACTCGTTGAAGAGTGATCGAGTTTAAGACTGCTGGGGGGACAAGAGACGCGACTCGAAAAGGAGCTTGAGACAGGCTTCTTTTTAGAAAAATGTTGTAAGGAATGTCCGCATTATAGAAAAAGTAAACATAAGAGGGGGGGAAAAAAGGGACGACCAGTCCCTGTGGGGGTGCGAGGATTCAGCTTTGGGAAGGGTTACAATAAACTCTAAAAACCCAACCGGAGGGTAGGGGGAGGAAAAAGGGAGGAGTGGGGGGTAAATTAAAAGAGATCGAGGGGGGCGGAACACAAGGTACTGTAGAAACTGCAACTTTTGTGTTACGCGCTCTATAATGCAATCCCCTTACATTTCGGGGAGGGCAAACGCAGCCTGATCAGACCAAGTCGCGAGTAGCTATATCTGGGTCCACATGCAATAAAAAAAGAACGCAAAAGGGGGATCAGCCGGCCTCAAAAGATATAGGGGAAAGCAGTCCGCTCGGAGAAAAGACACCCCGGCGCCCACGGATATCGCCGCTGGCCGTAAAGAGCGAAAGGAGGGGGGGACTCCGCGGAGAGAGTAGACCCAAAGGCGGCAAGAGATGCAACTCTCCCTTGGATTTTTGGGGTAAAGGGCCAAAAACAGGGGGGGGAGCAATTATTGAAACCTCGGTAGCTAAAGGAACCTGCCACGGGGGGGAGTGAGCTGTTGGGAGAGAAAATTCAACGCAGCCATGGGGTGGTCCTGCTACGTAGGTTAAGGGGAGCAGATTCGGCTGGATGAGGGGTGCCGATCGGAACAACTTTCGTGATTTTAGGGAAACAAAAAGAGACCCATCAGAGGTGGCGTATTCAATGGAGGGGGAAGGTTGGAAGGCACAGAGCAAGTGGAGACACCTCGCCTAAAGAAAGTTCAGGGGGATTGGAGAGAATTGTCGTTACTAACCGGAACTTGACGACCAATGGTAGAAATCCAGGACTCGGCCAAAGAAAGCACCGTAGAGTCGAATGGCACGGGTGTGGGAGCCTAGGGAAGAAGAGTGTAAAAACTGCTCGCCGCAGGGAGCGGGCGTGGATGTCCTGAATGTTTCATCAAGGGGGAAAGGGCATGTGCTTTCCAGGCTGAAGAGCAAAAAAGAAGAAGAATAGAGGGGGGGGCCGAACACGTCGCAGACAAAACACATAAACGGACACGCCATGTAAAAATGAGGTAGAAATCCAGAAAAAAACCGGTTGGGACTGAAAGTGTGAAAAGGGAGTGAAACGAATTCTTCCATTGGGCAAGCGTTTAAGTACGGTCGTGGCGCAGGGGAGGGTGCCGCGGATGAACGCCCGGAAAGATGCACTATTATAAGAGATCAGGGAAAAAATACGGCGACCGAAAAGCCCTAACGAAGATGGGGGGAAACAGAAAATCTTCCGCCGGCCGTAGAAAAACGTAAGTTGCTCAGGACAAATTAGAGGAAGGATGAGAACATCGTCACATCTGTGAGGGCTGTCAGATCTGCGACTGTGGGGACAAACGCTTTCGAAAACCGGAAGGATTAGCGGGGGAAAACGTTGCGATCGAATCAAAGTCAAGAGAGGCTAAAAGGATTCCTTACGGTCGAGTAACACGAACTGCCTTCATTTCACGAAAGGGGGGAGGACGAGCTCCGAACGAGGGCAAAAATAGGCCGTACTCGAAAGGGATCTAGTTTGGGGTAAAAAGGGACGAGGTCACGCACCTAAAAAAAAAGGTAGTTTCAGAGAAGAGGACGCAAGAGACGGACGAGCGCAGTCCGGTTTTCACGAGCCGGTCGGGGCCACTCGTTCCAAATATTCAAGAAGGCCTACTTTCTGCAACATAAACAGGAAGCCCATCGGCGGATGAAGAACAAGGGAAATACAACCAAAAACAAGACGGCGAAAATCATGCGCAAAACTTATGCGGCAAAAGAGGCCTTCATCAGAATTCTTGACTCAAGAAAAATGGTCCCGCCATCAAGGAGGGGTCAATACATCAGGGAAGAAGACGGAAATTTCTCAATTGGGGACGGAAGAACGCTTCGCATCCAGGCAAAACCGTACATCGCTTTTTACGCGTAAAAGGGTTTCATAACAGGGAGATGGACCTTGAATAGGAATACAATTTGGGGAAAAAACCTTGCCGTTAGAGAAAGGAAAATCGTGTCAGAGGACCTGGAGTTCCTGCAAACCGGCTGAGGGTTAGGGGGCAGGGGGGGAGCAGAGGTCGAAAAGAAGTCCTCCACGAGAGGGAAAGATGCTTTGGTGTCCATGCAGGTCACAGACCATTGAACCTAGGGAGGAAAGCGGTGACAGTGGCGCATGAAAAGATGCTTGCGACCGGAGGTCAACTCGTCAAGAAAGATCTATAGCCAAAGACACAGAACTTTCGCCGGAGGTCACTTCAGACCAAGGAGGTAGAAGAAGAGCTCGGGGGCAGGATTGGGAAAGCAAACGTTAATGACTAGGGAGAAAAAGAAAAGGTGAAATTCTCAGAATCAGGGGGTCCCTGGTCGGAGGTGGGGACACGTCCTAGACTTGAGCTCGCGGAAAAAGTAAATCCTTGCCAGCTTCCGCAAAAACTGGAGGGGTCTCGAAAGCGAGCGAGGAGTAGAAAAAATAAATGGAGCTGGGAAGATCAGGGAGAGCAGGAACCTAACCAGTATGGGAGAGAATCACACCTGGGGGGGGGGAAACAAAGGGGAAGAAGAATGGGGCAGGGGACTGGCCAGAAATACCGCATCAGGGAGAGGCGTCTTTCGAGTGGGTGAAAAGGTGGCCCTTCTTTCAAAAGGGAAAGAAGGTCAAAGCTTCTGAAAAATCAGCTGCAAAAAAATATACCTGACCAGATGGAAGACATCGCCTGGGGCTTGATGCAAGGGGGGAACGGGTCAGCAAATAAGGAAGCCAGAGAAAAGCCTCCCTTAATGACGGGAAAAAAAAAAGCTGGGAGGACACGTGGGCACCCTCGGAATGAGTCTGGAGTCATCTGCGAAACCTCAGCCAGAAGCCGGACCTTGTCAGAGCTAGACGTCACGCCAAAAAGTCGGCGATTGAAAATCTTTCTCCAAAAAAAGAAACTTGAAAACATTCAAATCCGGGGGGAGAAGGTCTTTCTGGACAATCGGGAACAGATCAGTAGAAGAGAAGAAAGATCTGCTATGCAAAGGGAAAAACGAAATGTCTCTCGTATTTAAGGGTACAAGGGGGGAAAAAAAACGGAGCCGCAGATCACTGCATTGAACTGAACAGGAACTAAGACCAAACTGCGCCTTTTCTGGTTGAAAATACGTAGGCGGGGCTACGAAAAGGCGGCCGTCAACGGGGGGAAGGGGCAGCCCAAGAGAGGAGTTTCCGGGGTGCCACATCCATTAAAGGAAAGAGCTACGGGGAAGAGACGAGTGGATTCAGGGCGTCGAGCAAGCGAAAGAAAAAGGGGGAAGTCTTCCAGGGGGTGAAAGCAAACGGGCATGACGGGTTAGAAAAGGTCCGCGTGCATAAGGAAACGATTCTAGTCCAAAGGCAAGTGGGTCCTTCCACGGACACTGTTGACGTTCGAAAAGGAGGGAAGAAGGAAACTTGGAGGGAAGGGGAGGTTCTATGGCTTGGGTTTAGGGGTTCTGAAAGCCGCAAGCGAGAATGTCCCATCAAAAGAAGAGGACGATCCATGGAAGAAGTCAAGGATATACGACTCGGGTTGAAGCGAACGTACAGCACATGGCGCTAGCATGGTGGCAACACAGGGTGGGCGCATCAGGGGAAGCTGGCATCGGGCGGGAGGGAGATCCAACGTGGCCGAGGCTTCTCGATGAAAAGAGGTGCGGCGAAAAAAGGGGGGTGCCGTCAAGACATAAAGAAAAGGAAAAACTCGTATTCTTCACGGTCCAAAGAGAAAAAAGGAGAGAAAAACGAAGGGGGGGCCGTACTTACCGATCAGGAAGTCGAACAGAAGAAGCACAAGGATATTACTAAAGCTAAAAGGTCGGGGGGGAGGAAGTGGGACTTCATCCCTCCGACGAGATGGGAACAAGAAGACGGAACGAAACATTGTCTCCGACACACCTGAGGACGAGGGGGACTGGAACGCACGCTAAAGTTCTCAATTTTTTCAGGCGGTCGAGGGGTACACATAGCGAACGTCAAGAAAATTCACCGCATTCAACACGGAACTGGGACAGGAGCAGAAGGGACAGAAAGGGATTCGGGCTCGATATGTACAGCTCTTATCATTATTCAAACTACGGGGGAGGGCGGCGTTTGGGAAAAAATCTGGGAGAGAATGCTGGGATCAAACTCGGTAAAGTGCGACCGACGAGAGAGAAAAAAAATATGATGAAAAAGAGAATGGGGTCGGGAGAAGAAGAGTGATACAAAAATTAGAGACGGGGGGTTCCCAACGAAAAGACAAGATAATTCCGGACCTTCAAATCCAGAGTAAAGGGAAAGAGAACGAAGGTCCCGCCTTCTGAAAGGGCGCCTTGGCAGAAGGAAAAGTCGGAATATCTGAAGGGAAGCGCGTTATCGAAAAATAATCTACCCCTAGACTTATAGGCGAGGGCAACGGACCGCTAAAAAGAAGGGTGTTGCGTAGGACATGTTCGCCTGAGCGTGGGGAGTGGGGTCAGCAAGGAGGGGAAGACGAAGAGACCGAGCAGGGGAGAAGGGAAGGGGGGGCAAGTCTTCGAGGGAAATAGCCGAGCGAAGTCGGGAAAGCCTACATCCGTCAGGGTAGCGAAAATATAATAAGGGAAAGAAGGGAGACGGGAAAATGCACAGTGGTTCAAAAAATTAGCTTTGGAGAAAAAGAGGAGGAAAAAAGAGGGCAACTTCTGGCTCGGGGGAAAATCCCCAAAAAACCATGCCAACGTAATGAAAAAAAATTGGGTGCCAAAAAGAGGGTGCGGGACCTGATCGCGTAAAGGAAAGCCTCAAAAATCTGGGGTGCCGGATATAAGCCTGAATCGGCCGGACAGGATCTTCCTCGTGACGGGGGGGGAAAAATTTCTCAGGCCGGGGCAGTAAGAAAGGAACCAAGCCATTGAGAACATCCAAAGGAAACAACCTGACAAAGTATGAAGGGGAAGGGACTTAAGAAAACAAGATTCCGTCGAAGGACAAAAAGAGTTGGGAGGTCTTTCCTATAAGCGTAAAGGACTCTGGACCTAAGGCAGACCCGGAGGAGACCGTTTTAGGGAAGAGTACTCCTCCAAAGGTTCAAAAGGCTGGCTCGCCGTGTAAATAAATATGGAAGGGAAAGAGACTACAGGAACGGGGGGGGAGGCTCGCACCCCTCTCGCAGGAAAGGGTCTGCATGCCCAGGCCAGCGAAACAGCATCTTTTCGGTATGCAAAACCGCAAGACCGACGGATGAAACCGCCACGTGGGTTAACAAAAGCGCGGTAAATTTAAGGAAGGGGATTCAAGATATCTGTTTAAAGACTGGCTCGAATACGAAACACGGGGCCGGGGCATGCTCGCAGAAAAAGAGGGGAGGAGGAAGACTGAGAAGGACGAGGCCGAAACGATCTTCACAAATAAAAGGGACGGGTTGCCGTTAGCATTGTGGAGCCATCGGAGAGGAAAATTGTTGTGCGGGATGAAAGGACTTGAGAAAGGCGGCGTGCTGGACGGGGAGAGAAGGAGAAGAAGGGAAGTACAGGCGAGGACGGGGTGCCACCGGTCCCGCTGTCAGTGAAACTTCTTTGGTAGTACAAGGCAGGGGTATGCCTACGGGATCCTGTGCTAGAATACAAAAAAGGAGTGGGGATGGCAGACGACGAAGGTAAGGTAGCTGTCATGCCTCTGGAGAGACATGGGACAGAAGGAAAGGAGAAAAAGGCAGACAAAGGGAAAACGGGGAGAAAACCTCGCAATTTTTCTTTTCGAAAGAGAGAGAAAAAGAACCTAAGGGAAGGTGTCGGAGCGGCAAAGGAAGGTTAGCGTTATCCTAGAAAAGAAGACATGATCGAAAAGAAACAAAGAGGTTGGCGACGCCGATCTGGGGGGGCGAGAAAGGGAAACATGTGGGTCCCGAACTGGAGAGAAATGGTTACTTTAATCCCCTCAACTGGCAGTGGAAATTCTACTACACGGACAACCAGGGAAGGGAGAATTAGTTAAGGGAAAAGAAGGACAATATACACAAGGGGAAAAAGAGGGATGCGATGACGAGCATCGGCAGAAGGGGAAAAAAAGTCGCGCAGGAGCGAATGCATCGTAGCAGGCTTACGCTAGGGAAAAAGAGTCCGACAAGATCATGACGACCAATGGGAGCCAAGGAAAATTAAGTTCAAAAAAGAGGTTCAGGGCTTAACCCTGATGGACAACAAAGCAGTAAACATCGGAGAGGAGGTAGGGGGATGTCTTCTAACTCTTAAGAAAATCCTAACCTCCGGCGGGATGGCATAAAGAAAGAGGGGATAAAGGAACACGCTTCTATCGATAGGCAGTTCACAAAATTTGATAAGGGGACAAGCATTAACGCCGGTATAGACAAGGTGTGAGAAGGGCAGCAAACGATTTACGGTTTTTCAGAGACCGAACGGGGCAGCTACCCAATCGGGTGCACGGGAAGTAGATAGACAATCTATTGTAGGGGTAACAAGAAACGGGATTGGCGAGAAAGTCTCCGGAAGGGGGAGAAAAAGTAGGGGGGAGACCGGAGAATAGTGGTGGCCCTTAGGTTTCGTGAAGCGTAAACACTTTATGGACCAGTAAGGAAGGGACACTTGAAAAAGTGAGGAAAGGGGGTTGGGCCTATAAAGCTTCTTCTCAGGACATAAAAAAACGAGGCCTAAGAAGGCATATTGAAAAAAAGGCGCCGGCCGTCAAAAGAAGAAGGGAGGAAAGGAGCCTGAAGAAACTGGAAGTGCTCGAGGTTCCTTGAAACACGCGCAAAAACTAACTAGAGCAGGGAGGGAGCCATTTAAGAACCAGGCTGAACTCGAACGGAACCGTTTAGGAAAGACTGGCGTTCGTCGACTCGACACCGTAAAACGGGGAAGAAGACATATCTGCAGTGAGAGAGTCGGGCCCAGCAGCAAGGAACTATCAGGGGTTGCTTCATAGGGAGTGACACAGAGACCTATCTGCCGACAGAACAGGTCAGATGTTTTTCTCAGGAAGGGGTGTGTAAGGAAGTAAAGTCGGATAAGACGTGAGGAATCTGGCTGCAAATGCAGGAGGATGGAGTTTCGGGAGAATGAACAGGAGGGGAGGTCATAGACATCGCTTCAAGGCGAAGAAGGCTCAATCCGGGACGACAGTCACGAATATCGTAAACAAAATCGATCGGGTCAATACAGTTCGACCAGCTCCCACCGGATGGGGGGGGGGAGAGGATTTACATATGTCAAAATGGGAAGGGGGTGAGTTTGTGCGTTAGTCATCTACTTTTTCGCCCGAAGGAGTCGGTTGGAAGCAAAAACATGCCAATTTCCGGAATGTGACAAGGGAACCGAAAAGAACCGTATGCCCTGAAAGCGAGCCAGTTGTCAAAGCAGGAGAAAGAAGGCTCCCAATACTCGCAAAATCTATACAGGAGGCGCTTTTCCTATGAGGGGAAGGGGGAGAAGGAGGTCCATGTCCGGGGTGACAGCTAAAATGCGCCCGCAAAGAAAAAAAAAGAAGCCTTTTCAAGAAAAGGAAAATCCACCGGAGCGGCAGCTGGAAAAAACTGGGTAAGAAAAGAGAGGGGGGAATGGGTCGACGGGGGTCATAAACCTCATCCGAGGTCAGAGCTTCAACAGAACGAAAAAAAAAGAAGAAAGACCGAGCAAAAAAGATACGACCGTAGCGAGGGGAAAAAAGAACCATGGCGCGTAAGGGAGAACCTGCTCCCGCCAAGAAAGGGCTTTTCTTATCGGAAAGGTGGGAGAAATAAATGCTCTAGTTGGTGCCAATCCACCACGCAGGGTGGACGTGAAGGAAAGGGGACAGGATGGTGGGGGAGACCGAGCTCCGGGAGAGCAGGACTGAAAATACGGCCAGCCGCGGAAAGCCGTGGACTCATGTGGGCCGGGAATCTATCTCGGCATCCTTAAATAAAATGAATTAAACATAGGGGAACTCTGAGAGAGGGTGAACTAGCCTGATGCTCATCCGCTACTCTCGAGGCCGGGTAAAACTTAAGAAGTCTGCTGGGGTGCGGGAACTCGGAATGGTGGGAGGCAAGCATATAGAACGCGGGGGTAACATCAAAATGGACTCCTCCGTCCCTGTGGCCAGAGACAGCTTTAACA